>Ga0181358_1000088_pt1 | contig 37361 bp, 38 predicted proteins | sample Fa13VDMM110SD_FD_130096 | JGI IMG/M metagenome (GOLD analysis project Ga0181358, IMG submission 130096) | Freshwater viral communities from Lake Michigan, USA - Fa13.VD.MM110.S.D | ecosystem: Environmental > Aquatic > Freshwater > Lake | place: USA: Michigan | collected 2013-09-24 | reverse complement strand
ATTAAGAAGTATTTAGAATCTAAATATGGCGAATTCGCCACAATTAAATTTGATAAATCAAAGATTTTAAATAAATCATTAAAGATTAAACAATTTGATGAAACTATTGATTTAAACAACAATGATAGTGTAAGACAAGAATTCATTAGTTTCTTAAAGGCAAAGAATCATAATGAAGACTTTATTAATGATGTTTTAACACTTGATAGTGAAATTAGTTCACTCATTGAGAAAGATGTTGAGAATCAATTCTACGATTGGAAAATAAAGAAAATTGTATTAGATAATTTCAAGTCACATGGAGAAAGATATGAACTTGATTTAAGTGATAAGAATGGTATTATTCAAATTTTTGGTGAGAATCAGGTTGGCAAATGTGTTCATCCTGAAACAAAGATTAATATTAGATACAATGAAGAAGAAATAATTGCAAAACTTGGATATTTACCTGAATTTTTAAAATAAAATGGATAACACAGTATTAATAACACTCATTCTTGGAGGTACATTAGTTTACTTCAAACAATTTTTTGTTTTTGTATTAACTACATTAAGAGATAGGATTATTTGTTCAATGAAAATTGAAGAAAGTTCTTTTTTCTTTTATTCTTTTCAAAACTTTGTTTTATCAGAAAAAAATAGTTCTATTAAAAATCTTTATTATAGGACATTATATGATAATTTTATAAGTTCAGATAACTTTGACGTTAATATGTTTTATAACTCAGGATTTATTTACTTTAAATTTAAAGGAAATAGGTTCTTAGTATTGAAAAATGCTGAAAATATACAAAATAGTATGACACCATATAAGAATAATAAACATATGTTTATGATTTTTTGTTGGAATAAGTCTATTTTGAAAGAATTAATGGATTATGTTGATATAACATATGGTAATAAATATATAAAATACTTTTATAACTTTAATGGTGAAATTAGATGTGCAGGTAAGGTTATAAACAAGACATTTGATAATATTTATCTTGATAATAATGTATCTGAATTCCTTAAAAAAGATTTAGATAGATTTAATTGCTCAAAAGAAAAATATGATAAATATGGTATTAGATATAAAAGAACATATCTATTCTATGGACCTCCAGGAACAGGTAAATCATCATTGTCATTAGGTATATCAAACTATACCAAAAGAGATATAATGGCTGTTAATCTATCAAAAGATATGACAGATGCAAATCTGATTGCATTGATTTCTGATAGACCCAAAAAATCAATTGTATTATTCGAAGATATTGATTGTTTATTGGATGATATCAATAGGAAAGATGAAAAGAAAGATTCTGATGTAAAAATATCACTTTCTTGCATTTTAAATGTATTGGATGGGATTTATACGCCAAATGATGTTATATTTATCATAACAACCAATGAACTTGATAAAATTGATGATGCTATCAAAAGAAAGGGCAGAACTGATGTTTTGATGGAGATTCAAAAACCAAGTGATAATTTAATTGAAGATTTAAAAGTAAAATTTAATATAGAAAACAATAAAACTTTTGATAATATATCAGAACTACACGAAGAATTACTAAATTTATGACAACAAACGTAAAACAAGAAGATGGAATCATTGAAGCAACTTATGAATCATCAAACATTTTATCAACAATATATAATACAACAAATAATACTTTACAAGTAACATTTGTAAAGGGTGGTTTAAAGTATCAATATGATAATGTTAATCCCAATGATTACAATCAGTTACAAAATGCCGAATCAACAGGAAAAGCATTTATAGAATTTATTAAGAGTAGATATCAAGGAGAAAAGATTTAAAAAAGTTCTGATTGTGCTATTCTGCTACGAACAAAGTTAAACATATTTTCTTTTGGCAATGGTATGCGAATAATATCACCAACATTAAAGTCAGCCTCTGATATATATTCTGGATTAGCCAATAAAATAAATTTACCTAATGCTGCATTATTATAGTATATAAATGCAATCTTATCTAAACGACTACCAACTGTCCATTCAACATATGCATCATCATCGGTCTCAGGTATTTTTAAAAAGGGTACAGTTGCAAAACTATTATCAGTTATGAAATCTGCATACATATTAAATTCATCCATTATATTCTATTTATAATAAATAGCCATGTTATACCCACTTTTAACTTTTTTTGGATTACAATATTTTTTTACTAATTATTGGATTAGTAGTATTTCTGCTCTTATTGTATTTGTATGGAAAAACACATCAAGGACCAAGGATTGTGGTTGTTCTAGTAATAAACCTCAGAATGAATTATAGTCATCTTTAAGTTTTTGATATAAACACTTAAATGATTTCAATGACTTCTTAATCTCTTGCTTTTTATATCTATTATTTGTTATTTCACAAATCATGTCTGTAACTTTATTATTAATAAAGAACAAACTCATTTTTGATTCAGTTGGTTCATTAATATATTTAAAATTTTCAATTATAGAAATCAAAGAATAACCAATATTTACATCAATTTCTTTTAAAGTTTTATCAGATTCTATTCTATTTTTAATTTCATTGCACATCCCCAAGAAAACAATTTTAATATAATTATTATCATTATCTTCATCAAGATTTTCATTTATTTTATATGATAGGTTTATGTTCCTTTCAAATGAATCTATATTTTCAACTACATCATCACTTGATTTGTCTTGGTTAAAATTTCTCTCAGATATGTGTTTTGCTTCATTTTTACAAATGGTAGAGAAGTAGGAAAATGCCTTTGATTTTACACCATGTTTATTAATCTTTTCGGGATTAAACATATGAAGGTTATTGAAGGCAAAAATCAAAAGGTCATTTTCCATATCTTCTATCGTATAACGCTTAGAAAAATATAAAAAGTAAGATTTAGCAGTAAAATATGCAAGTTTTTTAAGAGCCTTATGGATTTCTTTCTCATATATTTCATTTTTTTCTTCCAATGAACAGTCAGGGCTATTATACTTGATAATAGCCTTTTCTGTTACATCAGTAAAATACTCCTTAATAGACCCAGGTTTTGCTTTTCTGCCACGCCTACCCTTTTTTACTTCCTCTACCATTATTAGATAATCGGTGCTTCTTGCTTTTTTACATATGGTTTATTTCTATCATGAGGCCAAACATATTCTTTTTTAGCTAGATTCCACCAAAAAGTAACCTCATCAAGTTCCATCTCAGCTTGTTGAGCAAGATATGAATTCTCTCTGCCCATCTTTCTTAAATAACCAATCTTAGGAACAGCATATGCAATACCATCAATATTTGTAAAACGCATTAGGAATTCATAAACAAAACTAAGTTTCATAGATTCCTTCAAACCACCTGCTTCTTCAAATTTTTCTTTTCTAATCGCAGCACCATTGATTGATACAAGATTATAATTCATCAATGTTTCCATTGTAAGAAAACCATGTCTATCATTGGTCATATCCTTTGCCCAACAAATTTCATTAATATAGCGATGAATTTTTTTATCAAGAGTTACATCAGCAATTAAAGGCAAGAACATATCCACATTTGTCATTTCTTCCATATGTATTGATAGATTTGACATATAGAAGTTTGTAAGTTCATCATCAGAATCTAACACCATAAAGAAAGATGTTTTAACTTCAGCTACAGCTTTATTAATCTGTGATTGAACATTATCAGAAGTTTCATCATTGATTACAAATCTAACAGAGTCAAATTCTTTAAAATCAATTAATTTACTTGTTTCTGTATTTGTAATAACAATTACTTCTTTTGGTAAAATACTATTGTTTTGATTAAAAACAGATTTGATTGCTTCACCAAATAGTTGTTTATCCAAATCATTTTCCAATTTATTAATTGGAATGATTACTGTTAAATCTAATGTATTATTTTTCATTTTGAATATTTTCTATAGTTTGCTCGATTAAAGTTCTTCTTCTTTCAATAATATTTGAAAAAGCAGAGATTAGTGTTTTTTCGTGATTTTCAACTGTATAATCAGTTGTAATCTTTTCCATGTTTTCATAAACAACTGATGGAATATTATCAACCATCCATTCTTTAATAACAACACCAAGTTGTTCAGCAAGAATTTCAATTGAGTTTGACCAAATTGCCGTATCATCTTTCTTTGTATAATTCTTTTCAATCTCAGGAATCATACCCACTACAACAGCACCACTCTTCATTGCTTCAAGTGGAAGTGTACCAAAACCTGCATCCTTATCAAGCCAGAGAAGTACAGGAATTTCACCCATTTTTTCAGCAAGTTGTTCTCTTGTTAAAAAGTTTTCAGCACCTTGAACCCTTTCAAATAAAACCCAAGAAAGTTCAGGATATTTCATAAAGAAAATCTTTGATAACCTCTTAATATTTGCATCCTCTCTTGAAAAATACATAATAATTGGTTTTTTGATTTTCTTTGGTTTAAAATAATCAGGAATACCAATAGTGTAAGTTTCAATGTTATAATTTACTCTACTATTTCTTTGAATAAATTCTTTAAGTTGGTCAGATGTTGTAAGAATGGTATTGAATCCCCAAGCAGCCCAAGTATGATTTGGTGGTAGAGAATCAAGCATATAAGTTTGAGATTGACAAAGAACAATCTTTTCACATTGAATCTTAGCATCAGAAATTTGATGCATTACATTGACAAAGAATTCAGGCACAATCATTATATCACTTGCAGAAACTGAGATATTATCTTTCTTTGGTGAAAGGTGTGGTAATGCTCTTAATTCTTCATTAAGAAAAGCAGGGATTTTAAATTCAGAGTCTTTTTCATCTTCACCTGTAATCAAAAATGCATTGTAATTGTTTTTTCTCAAGAAAAGGCAGATATTGTATATTTCCTCTACTGCCATCGCATAAACTGTGTCAGGAATAGAAGGAACATACAAATAAATGTTGTAATTATTGCTACTAACATTATTTAGCAATTCATTTAATTTTTCTAGTCTGTTCATTATTTTTTAATATTTCAACTAAAATACGACAAAAACTTTTATATTTGTTAAAAGACAAAAAAATGAAAACTTTTGCAATTGAAGTAAACGGTATACTTAGAGATTTTATAAAAAAATTTCAAACATATTATCAAATTGAATTTGCTGATAGAAATATTAAAGAACCAATCGACCCTTTTAATCCATTACTATCATTCACTTTTGAAGAGAATGAATTAGAAGATTTTATTTTTCAATATTCATATGAATTGTTTGGAAAATCAACACTACCTTCAAAAGAAGTAATAGCAGAATTAAATCAACTATATCCTGAATTGAAAGATAATAATTTTAGAATTGTTATTATTTCAAGAGAGGGTGTTAAGATGAGAAGTCTTACTGCTTTTTATATATCAAACTTTTCAGCATCATTTTATTTTGATGAAATTAGATTCTACAATAAGTTTATGGAATATGTTGATGATAAATTTGATTATATATTAACTGCAAATCCAAAATTATCAGAACTATCTTTTGATAATACAAAAATTATTCTTTTTGACCCTGAAAAGAAAAATCTTGATTCTAAAAATAGAATAACAAATATTATTGAAATATTTAAAATCATTGAAAATGAAAGAGAAACAGATAAAAATTGAAAATTTAAAATTCTTAAAAGAATTACTTACTGAATTAAATATTGAAGTTGAATCACCATTCGGTTTTTCAAAAATACTTTCTTATGGTGTAACAGCAAAAAATTCTCAATATTGGACTCTTGAAACTGAAAAGGGTAAACGTATATCTGTTTCAAATAAACATTTATTTAGGACCGACTTAAAATTATTCAAAACTTTAGAAGAGTTAAGATATGGATTTGGTCAAATTAAAGTACAAACAAAAGATGGTTTAGAGGATATTAAATATATTTCACTAAATTCTCATGTTTATGAAGACTTAGTTGATATTCAAGTTGAAGGAGTTGGTCAATACTACGCAAATAATATATTAGTTCACAATTCAAATATTTTAAATTCAGTTACATATGGTCTTTATGGTACTACCTTTGATACTCTCAAAAAAGAGAAGAACAGAGATAATAAATTTATCAACAGCAATAATCAAAAAGATTACTCAGAAGTTCAATTAATTGTTGAAATCAATGGAGAAGACTATGCCATTAGAAGAAGAACTGAAAGAAAGTGGAATAAGACACATAATGAAATAACTTCTTGCTCAACTAAAACATATTTCAATAGATTAGATTCAAATAATGAAATAATTGATGAGAATAATTTATCAGAACAGGACAAAGTTAATACACAAAGACTAATCGAACAATCAATTGGTGATTTTGATGAGTTTATTACAAAATCATTGATTAATGCAGATACGCTTAATGATATTCTCACAACTGACCATGCAAAATTCTTAGATTCAATTCTTAGAGATACAGGTCTTGACATCTTTGAAAAGAAACTTAACGCATTCAAAGATTATAAAAAGAATGAATACAAAAAAGAAAGTCTTTTAAATATCTCTGTTGATAAATATAATCAACTTATTGAGGATGCAAAAATTATTATTGAAGAAAATAAGATAAATATTGATGACAGAAAAAATAAAATAGAAGTTTTAAATGAAAGAATTTCAAATGGAGAAATTCATGTTGAAAATACAATTAAGTCATTAAAACCCATTGATTCTCAAATAACTAATCTTAATATTGTTGATGTTAAAAATGAAATTAATAAACTTATTAATGATAAAGAAGAAAGAAAAAGGTCGCAAAAAGACCTTTTAAAACAAATTGAAGAACTCAATAAGTTTGTTTTGGATGAAGAACTTTATAATTCTTTAAAGGATAAATCAAATTCATTTAATGGTTGGTTAATTTCAAAAAACAATCAAATTAAAGATTTAAATAAAGAAATTAATGATATTACAAATGATATTGGTATTTTAAATGGTAAAATACATAAAGAAACATTAACTCTTTCTAGAATTGAAGCAAGTATTGACATAGATAAAAGAGTAATAGAAAAAGAAATCTATAGTTTAGAAAATAGTAAAATATGTCCTACTTGTAATCGTGAGAAGGATAAAAATGCAATTAAAGTAATCAAGGAAAAGATTGAAAACTTAAATAAAGAAATTGAAAATAAATTATATGAAAATAAATATAAAACTTTAATAAATGATTGCAATGATATTATTTTTAAAATTAAAGAAGAAATTAAAGATAAAGAATTAATTATTGAAAATAAAAAGGCATCAATAAAAGATTTTGAAGATGAGGTTAATAATGAAAGTGTTTCAATCACAAAAGTAAAAGAGAAAATTGCTAAGATTGAATTAATCGTTAAAGAGATTGAAAAAAGAAATAAATTCAAACAGGAATATGATAATATTCCAATGTTTATTGAAAATATTGAATTAAAGATTTCTCAAAAAAATGATATACTTTCAAAATATGATATAAATGTTGTTTATGTTGAAGAAAATAAAAAGATTCAATCTAAAATTGATACTTATAAAACAAAAGTTCAAGAATTTAAAGAAGAAAAAGAATTATATGTAAAGGAAGTTAATCAATTTAATTATAATATTGATTTTGCTAAAAATGAAATTAAAAACTATAATGACACAATTGAGAAATATCTAGAGCAACAAAGACAAGAATTAATCAGAGAAGAATATCAGAATTGTATTCACAGAGAAGGCATTCCAACTTCACTATTAAAGAAACTTATTCCAAAAGTAAATATGTATCTTCAAGGTTATACTGAAGATATTGACTTCAATGTATTTTTTGATAATGATTTAATATATCAAATGTCAAAGAAAGATACTCCTGAAATTATTCAAAATGTTATTTCAGGGTCAGGAATGGAAAGGGTATTTGCTTGTATTTGTCTTAGACTTGCATTAAGATATATGAATAACAGGTCAAGACCAAATATTCTTTTACTTGATGAACTCTTTGGAAAACTCTCTGAAAGAAATGCTTTCAATTTTATCAATCTAATGACAAAAGTAAAACAAGATATTGATAAAATTCTAATTATTGAGCATGCATATGGTGATATTATCAATCCTGATTACCTAATTATGGTTGATAAAGATGAAAATGGAAATTCTTTCATAGAATTTCAAAATTAAACTAAATACTTATGTCATTTTTTGAATATTTTTCTATTTATATATAAAATAGAATGATATTCAATAATACAGGACTTACCAAAGATAACATTATATTTGATTTTGACATTTCAAATATAAAGTCATTTGACAATAATGCAGGATTTTCTGTAACTAGTTTAACATTTTGGGAAAATTATATCTTGTCTGACCTTACCTTAACAGGATATGGTCAAACAATGTACGATTTTGGTCTTGCAACATCTTTAACAGAAACAAAAACTTTTACAAGAAGAGATAGAAACCTAGTCCTTCAAAGATTGGGATATAATGATTCAGAAGGAAATACTACATTTCCACAGATACAATTAAATACGGGAATAACTCAAGGTAATTCATTATCACTATCTGGAGGTTATTTAAGTACATTTTTTAAATTAGATGGTAAAAACTATCAACTTGCAAAATACAGAACCGAAAATGGATTTACAATAGATACTTGGTTATATATTGACCAACATACATTTGATAATATTAATTCATTTACAGATGGTTTCTTTTTGTATTTAGGTGCTAAATCTGAAAATAAATTCAATGTTGCATTTTCAGGAACAAATGACGATACATCAAAAATAAGTTATGATACAAATAACTATATTCAAGATTTAGAATATAATGCAGCAGGATTAAAATTCAATGATGATAAAACAATATCATTAAGATATTTAATTACATCTGGGTTTGCAGCAGAATATAAAAGCGATAATCCAATTGAAACAACAGGTTGGACAAATATTGTAACAACATTTAGATATTGTAAAAAAATAAAAGATTATAATTCAGGAAATCTTCTTGATTGTACACCAAGAAGAGATGGTTCATTTAAAATTTTTGTAAATGGTAAATTATTCCATGAAGTGGATAATACTGAAGAATTCTTTTGGTTTAGGCCATTAAGCATTGAATCCGATAAACAAATTGGCATTCCATTCACAATAAATTGGGGCGGTGGTACTTGGGGATTAAAACATTCATATGTTGATGGTATTTCATCATTAACATATACACAGAATATTATTACAGGTAGAACTTTTGAATATATAACAGGTTATACTTTAGAAAATACTAGTGGCTATGTTTATAATTTAGTAACAGGCCAAACATTATTTAGCGGTGGAACATTTGGAACATTTGAATCTAGTAGCATAACAGGTGTTACAAGCGATGTATTTAATAGTTTAATAACAACTAGTTCAACAAGAGTTTATTCTGGTAATACATCATTATTATTAACATATACCGATTATACTGCATATACTTTTAGTTCTGCTACAAGCAAAAATTTATTAAAATTTAATGATAAAGTAGAAATTAAAGCAAATAAAAAATATATTTTTAATACAAAACTTTATGATAATGATAGTTTCTATTGTTATAATAATAAATTATCTCTTGGATTTTTTGAAAATTTAAATTCTGAAAATATAGTAGTAACATCAGTAACATATTCAGATAATCCAAAAGTTTGGTCTGATTTAAAATTAGAATTTATTACACCACAAGTAATTACAGGTTAACATCATATACACCAGTAGTTAAATTACAAGACATAACAGCAGCAACAAGATTATATCAGTTTTATTTTGATAATTTTAAATTTGATGAATACAATATATTAATCACAGGCGGTACAAATCAAATACAATATGGTGATACAAATACTATAACATCCTCTATAACAGCAATAACAACAAATGTTTTAAATAATGTTTTTACAACAACATTTGTTTCGGGGAATTCTATTCTTTCAATGAACATTATTCCAACCGCAATAACAACTTCAGCAACATTTAATCTGAGTTCAAATTTAATTGGTGATATTTATAATTTATCAAATGTAAATACTCAAATATATAATGCATCTGTTCAAATTAGTGCTGACCATCCTTATCAATGTTCAACTACTTTAAAATTATTTAATACAAGCGCATCAACAATACCATATACATCAGATACAAATAATCTTTTATTATTTAATCCAATATCAGGTATAACAATTTTACCTGATAAGAAATATGTTTATTCAGCTAAATTTTATGATGATAATAGTTATTCGGGGGTAAATAAATCTGTATTTTTAACATTTTCAGGTAGTTTAAATTCAGAAGTAACAATATTAACATCTAAAACATATGATAATACTGTTGATAAAAGAAAATGGGTAGATTTATATTTAGAATTTTCTACACCTTCAGCAATAACAGGAAATACAAATTATTTTCCGACAATAAAAATAGCAAATACAAGTGGTTTAAATTCAAATTATAAATTTTATTTTGATGACGTATCTTTGATACAATATACACCTGCTATTTTGCAAAATATTGTCTCTACTTCAGGATTGACATTTAGTGCTACAGGCGATAATTTATTAATTTTTAATTCAGTAAATTTAATTCCTGACAGAAAATATATTTATAAAGGTAAATTCTATGATGAAAACAGTTATAACACAGGTCAAACAAAGGGTGTTTATTTAGCATTATCAGGTAATTTAGATTCTGAAAACACAATAGTTTCTTCGTTAACATATACAACAAGTACATCGGCAAATACATGGGTTGATTTAAGGTTAGAATTCTTCTCACCAAAAACAATTACTGGATTAACATCATATATCCCTGTTATTAAATTTAATAATCTAAGTGGTATAAGAAGAGATTATAAATTTTATTTTGATGAATTTAGTTTTGAAAGATATAGGCTTACAGGTGATACAAATTATTTTTTAGATGGTAACAATGGAACATTTGAAAATAACATAATAACAGGTGTTACAAGTAATGTTTTAAATATCATAATTACATCAAGTACAGCAGTAACATATTCAGGAAATTATTCATTAAAATTAAAAAATACTGAACCAATTACATCTATAACATATTTGTCAGGATATGTAACAAGTTACACATACTTTTTTAATACTGGAACAACAATTGGATTTGAATCAGGTTCTACTAGTGGAGTTAGTACAAATATTCTTGATGTTGTAATAACATCAACAACAGCACAAACTTTTTCAGGTTTTAGTTCATTATTACTTTCAGCATCCTCATCATCCACTAAAACAATATTTAAATATATATCAGGTGGAACAATATTATATAATTTTGAGGGTAGTATAAGTGGTTTTACTACAGAAATAAGCGCAGCAACATTAACATCAAGCACAGAACAATTTTCAAATAAATATTACTCAAGTGCGACATCATTAAAATTATTTGGTGATGCATCAGGTATTACAATTACCACAGGATTAACACTTTACTCAGGTAATGTTATTACAAATGGAAATAGTGGCACATTTGAATATTTAACACCACTAGATTTTGATACAAATAATACGGCAGCATACTTTTTTGAATTGTCACCTGTATTGAGTGGTTCTGTAAGCCTTAGAATAGCACCATATCCACAGAAAGATAGTTATGCCCCATTCTTTAGTGTTAATAAAAATCTATTTTATTTTAATGATGAAATAACATTATTACCAAATAGTTTTTATTATTATGAAGGATATGTTTATGATTTTACTTCGTCAACTCAAAATACATTTGTTACTGCCTATACAGGTACAAATTCTAGTGGCAATGTAATAAATATTTCTGCTTATACAAAAAATATAGCACAAACTTTTACTGGTTCAAACAAAGGAATTTATTTGGATACAATCCCTCCATTAAATCCTGAAATTACTATTTTATCTGCTCAAACATATACATCTACAACATCTGCCAATACTTGGGCGCAATTGAAAATTGCATTTAAAACACCTGCTGTAATTACAGGTGCAACCAAATATAGATTTTCAACAAGTATTGACCATGAGGATGAATTAGCAGAACCATCAACAACAACTTTAATATTTACAGGTGGAACAAGTGGAGAGAGTGTAACATCATTAACAATATATAATCAAGGTTATCAATTCTTTTTCGATAATTATTATTTATATTATGAAAAAATAGATAGTTTCAGTTCGTTTACTTTATCATCAACCACAGATATTTTAGTTAAATTTAGTTCTTTTACAATAACAACAAATACTCAATACTTTTTAAGTACTGAATTTTTTGACAATAATAGTTATTTAACGGGTCAAAATAAGGGTGTTAAATTAGAAATATCAGGTGGTTTGAATTCTGAAAATATTATAATTTCTTCACTAACATATACAACTACCACATCAGCAAATACTTGGGTTGATTTAACATTTGCATTTACAACACCAAGCGCATTAACAGGTTCAACAACTTATACACCAATAGCAAAACTTTATAATAAAAGTGGGATAAGTTCAGGATATAAATTTTATTTTGATAATTTTACAATTACAAATTATCCTCTTACACCATTTACATCTTTTACATTTAGTTCAACAACAAATTCTTTATTGACATTATCAAGTTTTATACCACAAATAAATAAAAAATATGTTATTGGTGCTAAATTTTATGATAATAATAGTTATAAATCAGGAGAAACTAAAGGTGTTTATATAGGATTTATACCACCATTAAATTCAGAACATAAAGTTGTTTCATCATTAACATATACAACTACCACATCTGCAAATACTTGGAATGATTTAAAGATTGATATTAATGCACCTATTTTACAAATAACAGGAAATAGTTCATATACTCCTTATATTTTTATTGAAAATCCAAGTGGTATAAATCAAAATTATAAATTTTATTTTGATGAAATTTATTTTGAAGATTATAATCTATTACCTGTTGTATCCTTATCAGGATTTAGTTATGTTATTTCAAGTTCAATAACAAAAACATTTGAAACAAGTATTGAAAATGTTTCAAGTGATACAATAAATGGTTTATTACAAATTTCAAATCAAGAAAAATATTCAGGAAATTCCTCACTTAAACTTTCATTAAAACCACTTGTTATAACACAATTTACAGCAAATACATTAACAATAAATGATGCTAATTTTGGTGAATTTGAAAATAGTGGTCATACAAGTGGTGTAACATCAGGTTTAACAATAGATATTTCAGGTGGCACTTTAGAGACAATACCATTTAATGAGGTAGGTAATCCATCAAAATTTGTATTAAATGTAAGAAATACAAATTTAACAGGAAATACATATTCATCTGCAACAAATACAATATTTAGTTTTACAAATCAAAAAACAATATTACCAAATAAATTATATCAGATAGAATCAAGATTTAATGATTTTTTTAGTTTTGTTGGTCATCATAAAAATGTTGAATTAAATTTCTTGAACTTAAATCCAGAAAATCAAGTTATTGGTAAAACAGCATATACTGATTCTAATTCTTTTAATACTTGGTATACTTTAAGAACAGAAATTAGAACACCTTCTGCAATAACAGGTAGCACTTCATATACATTAGCAGCTATAGTTGACTTTGAAGATTGTCCACCATCAATTTATAATTTTAGATTTGATAACTTTAAATTAATTGAACAGAATATAATAACAGGTTTAACTTATTCATCAGCAACAAATAACATTTTTGTATTTGAAAATATAAATATTAAAACAAATAAGAAATATGCATTATCTACCAAATTTTATGATGATAATAGTTATTTAAGTGGGCAAAGTAAAAATGTTTATTTTGATTTTATACCTTCATTATCTAACAATAATACTGTATTAACATCAATAACATATACAACATCTACATCTTCAAATACTTGGGTTGATTTAAGAATTGAATTTACAACACCGACTGCTTTAACATCAACAACATCATATACACCTGTAATAAAAGTTGGAAATCCAACTGCAATAACCGAAAGTTATAAATTTTATATTGACAATTATAATTTTGAAACCTATGATTTATTACCTGATTCATTATCAACGGTTACTATAAGACCATTTAGTTCAAATACAGATAATTTATTAATTTTTGATAATGATTTGGAAATAAAACCAAATAAAAGATACATTTTGGATGGTTATTTTTATGATAATAATGGTTATTATTCAGGTTCTGAAAAGGGAATATATTTTGATTTCATAAATCCATTAAACAATGAAATTGAGATATTATCATCAACAACATACACAACAACCACATCAGCAAATACTTGGGTTTATTTATCAATTGATTTTGTAACACCAATTCAAATAACAGGATTAACATCATATACACCTGTTATTAAATTTGAAAATCCTACAGGTATAACATATTATTATAATTTTTATTTTGATGAAATAAAATTCCGTCAATATGATGTAATACAACTTACAGGATTAAGTTCTTATACATTAACAAATGAAATTCTATATAATAGAGGTGTAAAATCTATAATAAAAGATAATTTTGATGGCTCTTTTTATGGTAAGATTCAAAAATTAAGAATGTATGATATTGACCTTCAGTTTCCTGAAATTAAGAAAAATTATAATTTTCATTCTACAAAATATGGTTTCACTAAATTAAAATAATATGGATTTTACAATAAAACAAAATAGTGAGTTACCAATATTAGAATTAAAGCCATACAAGGATAAATATTTTAATGAATTATTAAATATTATTCAAAATGCAAGTGTTACATTCTCAATGTATGATGATAAAAATTGTTTTATTATAAAAGATAAAGCAGGTATAATAAATACAAATACTAAAGCAAATAATATCAATGATGGTATAGATACTTGTAGAGAAATAATAGACTTTACAATACAATATCATTTTACAAAAAAGGATACAAAAAATATAGGAAAATATAAAGGTGAATTTAAAATTATATTTGAAAAATATGGAGAACAAAAAACAATTATTGTTCCTTTAAATTATAGACTTGATATTGAAGTTTTACCATCTTTTACAAAAACAACAACTTAGAGTTTATTCGTAAACTATAATACAAATTCAAATATTATCTTCTATTTATAAGAAATATAAATAATGTTTGAATTTGTATTAGATAATTCATCATATTTTGATTTTACAACAAAAAATAAAATGGATTTTGTAATAAAACAAAATAGCGAACTGCCCATACTTGAATTGAGACCAATCAAGACTAGTAATTATAATGAATTGCTTGAATTAATCAAGAATTCAGTTGTTTCATTTTCAATGATTGATAATAATGATTGTTATAAGATTTTAAATGAAAGTGCTACAATTAATCTTGATACACCAACTAATGAATTTATCAATCAAGATGATACTTGCAAGGAATTTGCGGATTTTACTTTACAATATAAATTTAAAAATAAAGAAACTTCTAAGGTAGGTTTTTATAGTGGTGAATTTAAATTTACATTCACACAAGATAATGAGGAAAAAACCTTGATTGTACCAATTAACAATAAATTAAATATCATCATTACACCATAAAATACTAAATAATGCCATCTAGTAATTTTAATACTCAAACTGATTTTTCAACCCAAGTAAAGCAGTATTCAGGTACAACAGCAACTCTTTCAGGTACTACCAATATATTAGGTACATTGCAAGTAAAATCTGTTGAGATTGACCCCAGTAGTCCATCAGTTGGCAATGTATTAATATATGATGGTTCTAAATTTAAAGCTGCTTCTTCTGATGCATATAGTGATACCATATTAAATGGTATGATTTTATCATATTTTACAGGTTTAACATACAAGGTTTCTTTAGGTAGATATCGTATTTCTAATGTATTATATGAATATACAGGTGGTAGTGTAACTATTTCATCAGGGAACTCCGTATATGCAAGATTTGATAATGTATATGTAACAGGTGGTACAATAAATACATTTGTTAAAAGTGGTACACCTTCAGTAACACCTATTATACCAGGATTATTTAATGGTCAATTATCTGTTGGAATCATTAATGTACCTGTTAATTTTACAGGTGGTACAGGCTCATCAATAAGCCAAATAACATCAAATACTGTATTTGATTATTACCCAGGTGGTACAGGTATTCAAAGAGCAGTAGCATATAATGCAGAAGCAATAGGACAATATTCATTTGCACCATCAAGAGAATCAAAAGCAATAGGACAAGATTCAATTGCTATGGGTCTTGGAGCAAAAGCATCAGGTAATTCACAAACAGTTGTTGGTCAATATAATAACCCAAATACAACTGATTATTTTATTGTTGGTAATGGAACATCAGATGGTTCAAGAGCAAATGCATTTAGAGTTACAACAAGTGGTAGTTCATATGTTCAAAATAAACTTTTTGTTACAAATGTTGAAATTGAAACAACAGGAGCAAGTAATGGTCAAGTTTTAAAATTTAACGGAAGTAAATTTACACCACAACTTGAAACCATAACAGGTTTAACATTATTTTCAGGTGGAACAAACTTTATATCATCAATTACAAGTAATAGTTTACTTGTAAAAGCATTAACAGGTGGTACAGGAATTACAATAACAGAATCTAATGGTTTAATTAGTATAGGTTTAAACTTTTCAGGAACAAATGCTGTAACAGATATTGTATCACTTACAGGTGGTACAAGTATTATTAGTGGAAAAACTGGTTCAACTTACTTTTTATATCCATTACAAGGTAGTGGTGCTACAAGTGTTAATTTAATTAATGGAAAATTAATTATTTATAGTGATTCTTCAACTTCATCTTCAACTTCAACAATTACAGGTTCTACAAATGCAACAGGTGGCATTGGTGTTTTAGCTAGTGTTAGTAATAAAAATATAGTTGGAAGAGCATTAACAGGTACAAATAGGGTAACCATAACTCAAGCAACAGATTTAATTACAATTAATAGCCCAATAGAAGTTGATACAGGTAATGAAGGTGCATTATCAATTTATAGAACATCAAGTCCTATTGTTTATAGTTCATATACATCATCTAATAATTCAGGTATTACAGTAAAATTAGGCACACATACAACACCAATTACATCAAGAACATATACAATACCTGATGTAAAAAAAGATGCTAATTTTGTAATGACCGAAGGTAATCAAACTATTAATGGTAAAAAAGAATTTATTAGTGGTATAACCATAGGAAATGACCCACAAACATCATTAGATGTATTTGACTCACCATTTGACCATAATATATATAATCTATTTCAACCAAATGATAGTCAATTAGATTTTTTTGAAACAATAAGTGGAGTAAGTTATATTAGTGAAAAAATTTACGCCGATGCTGGTACAAATTTATTAGCAGAATCTATTAGTGGTCTTACTGTTTTAAAAAATAGTTACTATCAGTCTGTCCTAAATTCTAATGTTAGTGGTACTGTTGTAAGTAATTTAGAAAACATTTATGTTGAATCAAATGGATATGATACAAATATTGTTGGTAAATACAATATTTATAATTTTTATGACAATCCACCTTCAAACTATAATTCTAAATTAGTTGGTAATTATTTTGAATCAAGAGTAAAAACAGCATTTGTAGCACAAACAATAGAAAGTTTTAAAACTATTCAATTAGGCTATTTTAATAGTGTATACGCTAATTCACCAATTAAAAAAGCGTATGATATATATATTACAAAGCCATTGGTTGATGGAACTGAACCACTTGGTGGACCTTTCAGCGCACCACTAATAGGTAGTTTTGCATCCATATATATTGAAGGTAAAACCACATTACCAAATCCAGATGTTTTTAAAAGAAATATAAAACAATCAGGTAATACATCTTTTACTAATGCACCTTGGTCTTTATTTGCTGAAAGCGATAGAGCATATATTGGTAGTACATTAGTTTTAGCATCAGGTGTAACTTTATCATCAACAACAAGAGGTGCATGGTTAGATATTGGTGTATCACAAACAACTAGGCCACATATCAATCTTAGCGCAGGAACAGACCCATCATCTCCACAAATTGGTGACTTATGGTGGAATGGTACTCAACTTTATTTTAGAAAAGATAGTTCAACAAGTGTTAATCTTTTATCAGGTGGTACAGGAAGCATTACTAGCGGTTCAGGAACAACATCAGGCACAAGTTTAGGTGATGGTGTAAAAGTTTTATTTTCTTCAGATACAACAAGTCTATCATTTGCAACTTTAAGTTCTCAAACACCATCAACTTTAAGAATTATATCATCCTCAACAGGTGTAATACTTTTTAGTGCTACAACAGGTAGCGGAGGTGGTATAATTGGAACATATGTTAGTGGAATAACTTCAGCAGGTACAGGTAATATTCAAATATTATCATCAATAACAAATAATGTATTAATTTATAAAACAATATCAGCAGGAACAGGAGTTGCAATTAGTGAATCAAATGGTACGATAATTTTTAGCAGGAGTAATACCTATTTTACTACAGGTATAACTTCAGCTTCAAAAAGTGTTAATCTTGGTCCAAATTATACATATGATAATATTATATTAACATCTTTAACATCAACAGATACTGTTACTGCATTTACTGCTGATGCTTCTATTGGTTCATATCTACCAACACCATCTATTAGATTTTTTGCACAAACAGGATTAATTGTTACGTTTCAAAACAGTAATATCATAAAAACAGAAGGTGGTTTAGATGCAATAATTAATGGTTCTAATTATGATAGTATAACATTTGAATATAATACAGCAACAACTAAGTTTTATCAAACAAATATAAATAATTATATCTAATGCCATTAAGTTTTAGACAAGCAGGAAATTTATTCGTAGCAGGACCAAATATTAATATTTATAGTTCAGGCACTCAATATGCTATTTCAGCATCAGCAAGTGGAAGTGGAACAATTATAAGTGGAACAAATGCAGGAACAGGTGTTGCCATATTTTCTGCTGCTAGTGGTTCAAATTTAGTATTTAGAAGAATATTATCAGGTTCAAATATTGGTGTTTATCTTTCGGGTAATGATATTGTGATATCGGGAGCAACAGGTGCTATTAATGGTGTTACAGGTATAACAAATATTGGTGGTGGTTCAAATGTTTTATCCTCAGTTACATCAGGTGTTTTAATTGCAAGAACAATATCAGGTTCTAATGGAATTGAAGCTGTGGAATCAGGTAGTAATGTTTTAGTAAGACCTTCAAATACAACAGCAAATAGATTATTTATTGCAGGTACTGGTGGTTTATTAACAACAAATGATTTTTATCAAATTGATGCAACTAATGGTACAATGACAATTGGTTTTAATACACCAACCTCTAATGCAACATCAAGATTATTAATTGCAGCAGGTAGTTCAACTATTTCACAATTAAGATTTACAGCTTTTGCAACAGCTTATGCAGGCGCAACAGCAGGTGATGTTTGGTATAATACAACAAGTGGTAATAGTTTATTTTTTAATAAATCAACATCAGCACCAACACCATTTATTTTTAAGGATAATAACTATATTTTAACATCAGCAACAGTAGGAAATAGATTGCTTGAAGTTGATACAGGTGGTACATTAAATGCTACAAGATTTTTTAATTCTTTAGGTGTATTTAATGTTATAACTTCAACAACAATATCAGGTTTAAGTGAACTCTCTACAATAAATACAAATAATAGTTTTATTTTGGGGTCAACTATATTAAATAGGTCATCTCATGGGACAAATCCTCAGTTATTAACTGGTAAAAAATACAGATTTAATACTAAAGGTTTAATTACAACTACGGCAACATCAACAGGGAATCTAATTGCAAAAATGGAATTGGGTTCGGTTCTTATTGCAAGTTCTACGACAATACTAGAAAGTAATATTTCTTCAAAATACTTTGAAATAGATTGTACTTTTACAATTAGAAATACTGGTGTATCAGGAAAGGTTATTGGTAGTGGTAAAATGTTAACAGATAATCAATATTTAGTTTCAGGTAAATCTCCAATAGCACCAATAACTTCTTTAGGTGAAGTAACAATTAATACAACTAATGATATGGCATTTGATTTAACATTACAAAATGAAACTAATGCCAATAATATTTATATAATTAATGAAGCAACACTAGAGTATTTAAATTAACTATTTATAGTTAAGATGCCATTAAGTTATAAACAATTAGGAAATACATTTATTTCAACACCAAGTGTAACTATTTATAGTTCAGATACTCAATATGCTATATCAGCATCATCAACAGGAAGTGGTACAATTATAAGTGGAATAAATATTGGTACAAATGCCAATAGTATCGGTTTTTTTTCAGGGTTATCAACCACAATAAACCCAAATGATACATTAGTTTTTAGAAATTTATTAGAAGGTCCAAATATTACTATTGCACCATCAACTACTAATGATGGTGATATTTTAATTAGTAGAGGTTCACCAACCCTTGTAAATCAATTATTAAATATAGGTGGTGGTGCTAGTGTATTATCATCAATTACAACAACAAGGCTGCTTGCCGCAAGAACATTATTAGGTGATAGAGGTTTTACTATATCAACACCTGCATCCCCAACAATAGTACTTATTTCACCACCCACAACAGCATCTAGATTTTATATATCTAATGCGTCATTTTTTTTAACAACTAGTGGTTTTTTCAGACTTGATACGACAATAGGGTCAATGGTAATTGGTAATGTGGCAGCACCAACAACAACAAGATTATTGATTGAATCTAGTACAACTATTTCACATTTAAGATTTACAGCGTTTTCAAGTGAACCAACAAATCCATCTGATGGTAGTATATGGTATAGCACATCAGGTAATACATTAAAATTTTATAAAAATAATATATCTACTGATTTTATTTTTAAAGATAATAATATTAGTTTAACAGGTTTATCTAACTCAATTTTACAAACTGATACAGCAGGTACTTTATCAACAAAATACATTAATTCATTTGGTTTATTTAATGCCTTATCATCTCTAACAATCGCAAATACGGCATCAGAGACATCAATTATATCACCTGTTTTAACAGGGTCAACAACATTACTTGCATCAACAAATCCTTATAATCCCGAATTAGGGGTTGGAAGAAAATATAGATTTAATGCAAGGGGAACTATAGATTCAGGAGATTTTGTAACTTTAACTATTAGATTAAAAATAGGGTCAACTGTAATCTCTAGTTCATCAACTATTAGTGTTGGCGGTGCTTATGTATCAGAAATTGAAATTGATTCTACATTTACAATAAGAAATTCAGGATTGGTTATTTGTAGTGGTAAAATATTATTTTTAACAGGACCACCATCAACACTTGATGGTGACCCTGTTATATTTGGTATTTATTCTCAGGATGCAACAATTGATACAATATCTGACAAAGTATTTGATTGTACGGCTACATTAGATGTAGCAGACCCATTAAACACAATAACAATAAACGAATCAACTTTAGAAATTTTAAATTAAAAATATATGTTATTAGATATCTCAGGAAATACTTTTTCAAGTTTAGGAAATACAGTACCAACAATATTAGTTGGACCAAGACAAATATATGGAGATTCCTTACAAGTCCATGTAGATACCACAGATTATAGAAATATGTTTTCAACTGCAACAGGGTCAACCAATGTATCACTAACAGGTCAAACACAAGTAAAAAGAATTGACGATATATCGGGAAATGGTAGAAAATTTTATTATTTTACAGGTGTAACTTCTATAGAGGGTGTAACAATAAATGGTAGCACAATTCAAGAAACCTTTACATCAACAACTACAAACCAATTCTCAGGGTCAAGTTTTGATACTAATAAAGGTGTATTTGGTATTGGTACTACTGGAGGTGTTATTGTTATGATATCACCCCTTATAAATACGTTTGTTACTGCACCCAATTCAGCAGCTACTCTTTGTTCTTATCTTTATTGGGCGGGTCAAGCTGCTGGTTCGCCTGTTTTAGGGTTAGGCAGAGGATATAGTTTTCAAGGATTATTTAATTTCGGTCAAAGTGTTACTTCAACTATTTTAAATTTTTATATAAAAAATGTTTCACAATTTACTTTTAATATATCCGCATATGCACAAAAAACATCTTTATTTTTGTATACAATAACAGGAAACACTTATTATTTTTATATCAATGATACCTTAATAACGAGTGGAACAATGACCAGTGGTGTGTATCCCATAACTGGTTCTAATAATGTAGGTGGTTATACCCTTGATTGTTCTATAGGTTCTAGTCCTGCATTTTCCGCAACTAAAACACATGAAGGTTTTATATCACATTCATATACAACACCTCAACAAGTAAATCTTCTTTATAATTATTTTACAACCAAATTCAAAAATAAAACAGGTAATTATAGATAGACTATTTATAAAAAACTAACATGAACTTAATAAATATATCAAATCATCCATTAGATGGTGACATAAAAAGAAAAGCAAAAAGGTCAGGAATAATTACTGATGAATATAATGCCAATGAATTAATATTTATTGATTTAAGAGTTCTGGTTAAACATTTTAAAGAAGAAAATGGTATTGATGTTGAATATACATTAATACCTGATTATATTTTTACATTAAGGGCAGATAATTCAACACATGTTAATCCTGCAACAGGAGAATATGTAGATTCATCATTTCCAAATGCGATGGGTGAAGCAGATTATTTTATTGATATTATTGCAGCAAACCCTGTAGCTATTGATAATTTATCATCACAAATGATAACTAGGGGTGATATCTATGAAAGATTTAACAATTACGGCATAGCACAAATTGTAACTTGGTTATAAAATGACATTTAAAGATTGGGATATCGTATTTGTTAGGAATGAAAAGGGTGTGTCAATCATTAATAAGATTTATTATTGGTTGATAAGATTTTTTTTAAAATCTGAATACAATCATTGTGTTTTAGTTAGAGATTTTAATAGTAAATTATATATATGTGAGGCAATAGGTTCAGGATTTGTTGTTTCAAAAACTCTTGATAGATTTTTAAAGGAGCAAGAAGTTTATGAAAGAAAATTATTAGTTAAAAGATTTAAAGTAACACTTGGTACTATTGGTAGATTTAATGAAATATTAGGTGCAAATTATAATGCAAGGTATTTAAAATATTTATTGGATAAGAAACACAATAAAGAAAGCGTAAATTGTTTTCAATCTATTGGATTTATACTTAACCATAAAGAGTGGTGGAAAACAAAACCTAATTATCTTTTGAAAACATTGAGATAACAACTATTTATATAAAAATAGTTATCTAATGGATAAAGATAAATTAAAGAAGATTGCCGAAAAATTTAATAAAAAGGTTGAAAAAAAAATCAAAAAACCTAAACTAGAAATAGAAGAAGGTATTTTGGATGATACCTATAGTATACCCGATACAGAAGGATTTCCTATGGGAAATAGTGAAATATATGCAGCAAATACACAAGATAAATCAGCAAGACAAGTAGCAAACCCTGCACAAAGGTCATCAATTCTTACATATCCTGGTTTATATTTAGGTATGGTATCTGAAGATTCAATTATGGGTAAAGATTATGATGATAATGGTGATTTAATTGATGATACACATATTGATAATGATGATTTAGTTTCATCAATTGAAAACATTGTAAAAATTCTTAAAGATGAACCTAAGAAATTTAAAACAATGTATAATGTTTTTGTTCAATTGATTCAAAATATTGATATTGAGGATTTACCAACAGAAGCTAAATATAAGTTGTGCAAAAAAATAATGAAAAAAAATAGTAGATTAATTGATGATAATTAATGGCTAATTCTAATTTAGAAAAAAAAGATAAAAAATATGCAGTTCCTCAACATGTAATTGAGGAAATAAGTAAGAATTTATTAAAAAATAAAGATAAAGAGTCATCTGTAAAACAAAAAGCCAGTAATGTTATTAAAAATAAGTTTTTAACATATGAAAATTTAAAAAGAGTTAAAAACTTTTTTGATACTATTGATGAAGTAGATTTAGATTTAGAATCTAGACAAAGAGAAAGACACCGCCAACAAAATAAAATTGATTTTATGATAATGGGTGGTAATAAGATGAAGAATTGGGTTGAATCTCAATTAAAAGAATTAAGAAATCCTATTCAAAGAAGCAAAAAAGTAAAATCAAATTTTGCAGGTTTTAAAAATCAATTTAGAAGTGAACATAGTAAATCATTTTTAAAAGCACCAAAACAACAATCAATTAAAAATAAAATATTAAGTGAATTAAAACCAAAAAAACTAATGGAAAATGATGAATTAGATTTCCCGATGAAATTAAGATTTGCTTGTGTATGTATTCTTTTTAATGAAGAAAATAAAATTCTTTTATTAAAGAGGTCAGAAAGTGATGAATGGATGGCAGGAAAATTTGCATTAGTTGGTGGGGGTTGTGAAGAACATGAGATACCTGAAGAAACAATCATTAGAGAGATAAAAGAAGAAACTAACTTATCTGTCAAAAAACCAAAGTTAGTGTATTCAACAATAGAAGGAAATACATTTGTTTATGTTTTTATCGCAAAAACAAATAATAGCGATAGAATAAAAATAAATGATGAACATACAGGTTATGTTTGGGTAAACAGTTCCGAAATATCAACACATGATACTGTACCAAATATAATGGATATGGTCAAAAGAGTACATGAAATTTTAATCGCAAATAACACATAAATATATGAAATTATCGGATAATTTAGAACTGTATGAAGTTACAAGAAGTAACACAGCAAAAAGATTAGGTATCTCAAATGAACCTACACCTGAACATATCGAAAACTTTAAAAAATTGGCTGAGAATGTATTTGAACCAATTAGAAAACATTTTGGCGTACCAATTTATATTTCTTCAGGTTATAGAAGCGCAGCTTTAAATAAAGCAACTCCAGGAGCATCAGCAACATCACAACACTCTAGTGGTGAGGCAATTGACATTGATATGGATGGTCATGGAAGCAAAGTTACAAATAAACAAATATTTGATTATATTAAAGCTAATTTAACATTCGACCAATTAATATATGAATTTGGTAATGCTTTACAACCCGATTGGGTTCATGTTAGTTATGAATCAACAGGTAAGCAAAGAAAACAGATTTTAGTTGCAAGAAAAGTTAATGGTGCTACAAAATACATTCCATATAAATCAGATGCTGATTTAAAATAATTTTTTAATTAACCATTTTCAACATTATTATTGATACTTTCCCAAGATTCTTCTGTATCAATAGTAGTGTTATTTTGTTTAACTTTATAAAGAGGATTTTGAGTTTCATCTTTAATATCGTAAAGAGTTGATTGAGCCAAGATATTTCTACTATCATCATAAATATTCTCAATACCTGTTTCAATATTAAGTGTTCTTTCACCATTAACAAGAAGAGCAATCTTTTTAAGGTCATATTCTGTTAATTCAATATCAATAACTTGTGGGTCAAAATAAGTATTTGATATAATTATTTGTTGACCTGCCACACCAATATAAGGTAATGCATTTGGTTTAATAGATGGGCTAGAAGAAGGGGTTACTGATAAAAATAATAAACTACCTGCATCATTAAATTTATATACAACAGATTTCTGAGTTGCTCCATTAGATGGTTGTGAAACTGCTTCACATCTATTAGAATACGCAACAGTTGTAAATAAATTTGGAGTTATACTACCATCTGTTGAATTTATATATTCTATTCTATAACCACATAAACCACCAGGACTAAAAGATTGAGTTAAATTAATAATATTTGCTTCATTAGTATCAAGAATAAGTCCTTTTTGGTCAGGTAATTGAGATAAGACACCACAATCTAAAATAGTGGTACTAATTTGTTTAGGTCTAATCATTATGGTATAATACCCAACTTCTTTAAATACATCAGAGGGTAATTTCAAAGTGTACATTCCTTGTAGCACTTGACTTGAACCTAATGCAACAAATCTTTTTTCAAGTACATTTTCAGTAACTAAAAAGGAGAAAACGTCAGGTTTTGTTATTCTATCAGGAGTGAAAGAATATAATACTTCAATATCTGCTAAATCTACCGTAGAAGGTCTAATAATACCTGTAACACCTAAAGCCATTTATGTTTTTCTTTAAATAGACTAAAAAATGTCAAGTAAATCAGCTAATTCATCACAATTATTTATTTTATCCATATATTCATAAACAGGTATATTATTTCTGTTTATGACCATTGCATTTAAAGTCTTTTTTAAATCAACAAATACTGAATCATCATTTCTAATAACATTTTGATAATCAAAATTATTTGTTGGTTTTGTTACAGAATAATAAGTTGTATTAGAACCATCTAATAAAGTTTGATATGTTATACCATCAATTTCATAGATAATTAAACTATCCAATACCAATATAACACCATTTACACCAACTTTATAAGGTACAATTGGGTCAAAACTTTTTACTTCAGCTAATCTTGAAGTAGTAAGACCTGAAACTGTTATATTTGTTTGTGGTATAGTATCATATAATTGTAATTGATTTTGATTAAAAGTTATAGCTGTTAATTGACCAATTATTTGGTTATTTGTAATAGCTTCAAGTTGACCTAAACTTTTATAAGTTTCAGTTAAAAAAATATCAAAATAATAATATATTTCAAAAGTATTTTTAGGATTAATCGCTGCCATTTTTTATTTGATAAGTTTTTCTTTCCACTTCATTACCGTCAATTTCGGTAACTTTAATTATCCTTTCATTAGCACGAATAATTTCAAAATCATTTTCATCAATAATGAAACCTCTCAAACTTATATTATGTATTCTAACTAAGAAGTTTGTTTTTTCCATATCAGTTTCATGTTCTTCAGAACTTCCTTTAAGAAATACAGGCATATAATGTCCTTTTACATTGATATAGAATTGTTTATCCTGAAATTTACGCATAAATTTTTCATCAAATTTATTAATATCTCTTGAAAAGTCACTAAACATTCTTATTTCATAATCAATATCAATTGGTGTTGGGTTAGGAATTTTAAAAATCTCATAACCAATAATACCATTATTTTTATCCTTTACAGGAACTCTTGTATATTCAAAAGTTCTTTCATTGGATATGAAAGACCTATTATCACCTAATCTTGAACCAAATTTAGTTTCTGTTTTACGAATAGTAATAATTGGAAATACAAGATTTTTATCATCATCTGTATACTGCCAAGTTTTAGCAAATTCACTCCATTTTTCAGCACCAAAAATATAAGCAGGTACTTTTTGTTTTCTTGAATCAGAAACAATTGCAAGATTACCTTCATTTAAAACATTCACTATTTCAGTATCTAAATCAATTATTGAAATTGTTTCAGGTAAGAACGTTGTTTTAGGGTCAGTATCATCTAATAATTCTCGTACTCTTTCTACACCTATGTTAGGTATAAAAACTTTATTTCCATATTTAGCACCTTTTGGAATCATTTTATTGTAAATAGTTTTAATTCTATCTATTTATATTAAAACTCATATGAAAAAAAAATCTTATAATTCACAAGAGTACAATGCCAAAAGACTTGATTATCTTTTAAATTTTAAGGGAAAGCAAAATCGTACTTTCTCAGAAAATAGGCAAACAATGAATGAAACAATAAAGGACAACACAATTGGATTTGTTAAAAATCTACTTGATGAAGAACTTAACAAATTGGAAAAACAAATAGACAAAAAATAATATGGCAACTAAATTAATGCAAATAGGTGACCAAAGAAGACCTCAATTGGGTAATATTGGCACTTACAGAACTAAAGAAAACTTTCCATATGATAAAAATCATCCTAATGCAAAATCGGATGGTGATAAATATGGAAAAGACCCTGTTAGTCCAAATGATTTAAACACCTATAATAAAGTAGGTGATTTAGCTGATATAAATGCCAGAATAGGTGTTAATTCTCCAGGTAGAATAACACAAAATAAATATCAAAGAGGACCAGCTAATGAATATGATTTAAATGATGTTCAATATCCATAATTATGTTAAATATTAAAAGTAAATTATTATACTTAGAACATTTAGTATTACGGAAACTAATTACCGAACAACAAAATATAGCAGGTTTAGAAAAGAGGATAATAGATGCAATGAAATCACAAAGAGTGATGAAATTCTCCTATACACCACCTCAAGACCCAGATAAACCACCAACCTTCTATAGAGACGTTGAGATTTATGCTATTGGTACAAATAAATTTGGTAAAAGAGTTATTTACGCTTGGATAAGAAATAGTTCATCAAAAACATTGAATGCACAAGGTCCAAGAAAAACAAAATCAAGATATCTCATAGGTACACAAAGAGATAGAGTTAAATGGAGAATGTTTCGTTTGGATGGTATAAAAAGTCTAAACTACACAACTAACACATTTGAAATTGACCCAAATAAACAAAAATTAAATAAAACATATAGTAAATCATTAAAGGACGTTATTAGTATTTTTGATTTACAAATGAAAAAATAAACGTATTATATATCATGAGTCAAATAGGATTAAAAGCATTAAAGGTATTAGGTGGTGCAGAAAGCCCAACAGAAAATACCGCTCAGTTATCTGAGGCTTGGTTAAAGAAAATTCAAAAAATCAATCAAGTTGCTGATAATATGGATACTAATAACGGTGTTGTCAAAAAGAAACCAACATCAAATAAAAACCCACAAACACAAGCTGCCCCTATTATAGAGCAAAGGGAAAGACAAGTCCCAATTACAGAAATTTTAGCAAGAACTAAATCAGATAAGATTGGTCTTAATAAAAAACAAGTATCACCCGATGACATTCAAGCATTATTATCAGGCAGTAGAGGGCAAACACAACAAAAAGTTCCTACAAGAAATATAGAAACACAATACGAAGAATTCATCAAAGAATCAAAAGAAGTAACAAAATCAATACCAACTCCAAGATATGAAGAGCCTATAAACGATGATAATAGGACTATCTTGAAAGAAGAGTTAGGTAGAATTAAAAGGTCTATTAGAGGACTTGTAAGTCAAGAAGTAAACTCAATATTATTTAATGAAATTTTCTCAGAAGATAGGTTAAAAATTTTAATTGAAAGTGCTTTCAAAGATGTTATCGAAAGGAAAGCTAAAGAAATATTGATTGAAACCTTCAAAAGAAAGAAAGGGCAATCTTAATAAGATGACTAATATCAAAGTAAAAAGGATAGGGAAGAGCAGAAACTTTTCCCTATCTTTTCCTTATGTTTTAGAATTAATCCAAAGAATTAAACAATTTGAGAACGCAAAGTTTGAAAAGTCTGATAATTCTTGGGAAGTTCATTGTTTGGATTTATTTGAATTAATTAAATCTTATAAAGGTGAAAAAGATATATTTTTCAAATTTAATTCATTTGAAGACAGAAATGATTTTATCAAATTAAAAGATAAACTTCTTGAAGAAAGATTAGAAAAAAATAAGAAAGGTGATAGTGAAAAATCATTAGATGAACAATCTAAGAAGATAAAAAAACTTGATAGAGAAGTTGATGTAAATCATTATAAGAAGTTTTTGGAAGATGGTATTAACCCATTCAATTATCAATGCATAGGTGCTGATTTTCTTTTATTCAGAAAGAAAGCAATGCTTGGATTCGAACAAGGTTGTGGTAAATCAATCACAAGTATATTAGCTTGTGAAATGTCAAAACAAATTAAAAAAGTATTAGTAGTTGTACCAAACAGTCTAAAGTTCAATTATCAAAATGAAATTAGAAAATTTACCAAACATAAAAAAGTTTTTATCTATGGTTATAAAAAGAACGACTGTGAAATTAAAGATGCAAAATATATCATTGTAAATTATAATTTCTTTAGAAATAAACCATCGGTATTTAAAAATTCATTTGAAAAGAAATTTAAAAAAGCATTTCCAAATTTTGATGCAATTATTCTTGATGAATCTCAAAATATTAAGAATGAAAAAGCAAATCAAACAAAGAATTTGCTATACACAATTAAATCTATTGATTTTGCATTCATTTTCTTACTCACAGGTACACCAATGCCTTCAAGGGTAACTGAACTCTATACACAACTAAATCTCCTTTCTCCATATGAAATAAAGAATAAAAAGAATTTCTATGAGAATTATTGCGGAATGCAAAGAGGTAGATTTGGATATGAATCCCATAAAGATATTAGTTTAGATATTTTATTCAATAAAATGGATGGAGTAATGTTTAGGGTTAAGAAGACTGACGTTTTAAAAGATTTACCATCATTGCTTGTTAATGAAGTTTACATTGATATGAGCGATGAACAAATGACTGAATATGCTGATATTGAAAACGGTATAAAGACTCTTGATTTATCTAAACTTGAAGTATCTGATAATTTAAATGATAAGATGCACTTTTTAACTGTCTTACAAAAACTTAGACAATACACATCATCATTAAAAACAGATTACCTAAATGATATTATTAAATCATACAATGAAGAAGGTCAAAAATTAATTATATTTGATGAATTCAAAGCAACACTAAAAAAGGTTCATGAATATTCTCCTGACAACTCAAGACTCTTTACAGGTGATGTAGATGTAGAAACAAGGCAAGAATACCTTGATGAATTTCAAAAAGACAATAGCGATGTAATGAACCTATTATTAACCGTTCAGACAGGCAATGCAGGACTTACATTGACAAGAGCGTCAAACGTGTTTATGATTACTCAGAACTACGTTCCATCAATCAATGAGCAATGCTATGCAAGGGCGCACAGGATTGGTCAGGAGAGCCATGTAATGGTTTATAACCTTATCATTCGTGATTCAATTGATGAGGATGTGAATAGGATTCTAAAAGAAAAGAAAAAGATAATTGATAAAGTAATTGACAATAAAGACTATATTGATGATAATGTAAAAATTGATGTTATCAAGGAATTAGTTAAAACATTTAAAAAGAAATATGGAAAATTTTGAAGATTTATTAAAAGAGGCTGCTAAAACAAAAGCATCAGAAGAAAATGATAATTATTTTGGTAGACAGACCTATAACCCTATGTGGGGTAAGTTAAGTATTGAGGAAGATAAATGGATTATCATTTATAATCCATTTGATAATATGCGTGTTGATAAGAAATTAATGAAAATGGATGAGTTTGCCACATCAATCTTTTTAATGCTTAAAAACAAATATAAGAATAATCCAAAGACTATTAAAGTAGATTTTGATGATGCCTATAAAACTATAAATTTAGTTAATCCAAATTGTAATGCCGAAGAAGTATTAAAATCTATTTTTCATGATGGTGACCAAGTTAAATTTAAAATACATACAAAAGATAAAGAACATTGTGCTAGATTAATGCTTGATAAGAAAGAAAGTTTAGTTAAAAACTATAGTTAATAATCTTAATTACCTATTTATATAAAATTAATATATAAATGGAAGATTTTAAAACGAAGAGGAAGTTGGTTTCAATGAATTTTAAATATATTGCAAAAAATTTGTCAAGAAGTGCTATTAATTCTTTTATTAAAGAATTAAAAGAAGAACTTGCAAGGAGAGATGAATTTAATGCAGGTAAAGGTGGATTTGATGAATTCAATAAACAGTAATTAGACGTATTTTATGTAAATGAAAAAGTACGTTTATTTGATATCAGATTCAAATACATATAATTATAAAATTGGTATATCCAATAATCCTGAGAGAAGAGTAAAGACACTTCAAACAGGAAATGATAATAAATTAAAAATTGTTCATAAAATTCTTTGTGAATACTATAGTGATGTTGAGAAAGCATTACATAATAGATACAAATTTAATAAAATTAATGGTGAATGGTTTGAGTTGTCCAATGATGATGTAATTTCATTTCCCCAATATTGTCAAAAGATAGACAACAATATTAAAATAGTTAAAAATTTTAAATTTTACTAACTGATTATGAGATACTTACTAAATTTTGTGAAAAATTTTCTTCTTTTGTTTTTTGATACTGAGGAATTAATTGCTATAATTGTAAAACAAATTCCTAAAGAAAGATTTCTTGAAGCGTTAAGGGAATTTGTTCAGGAAGAGAAAAAAGCAAAAATCGGTCAAATTATGCATTCAATTTCAGCGCAAAAATTCTTTATGGAGAAAGTAGAATCCTATGAGAAATTATTAGATAATGAACAAAAGAATGAAGGTGACTTTGTAACTATTTGGGATTTCACATCAGCATCCTATGTTACCAAAACAGAGGACAGTCAATATCAACAAGTTGAACCACTTTGTCATCTTTCAGATGAAGATAAAGATAATTTTGGTAAGCTAATGGTTTATGATATTGAATATAGCGGTATTATGCAACTAAATGAAAACATTAGTTTAGTACAGGATTTGATTTTATCATCTGTAAAAGATAATAAATTGGTAGCTGTAAATGCTCTTCACACAAGATTAGTCTAATTATAATAAATGAAGACAAATGCAACAAAGTGTATTTATAAGAAGAAAGTATCATCGTACATTAAATACTTATCATTTATTTGAATCATTTTTATATGGTGAATTTTATTCAAAGGTATCTGAAACAGATGATGTTGATAATAAATATTTAGAAACTTTAGAAAATAATAATTATTATATAGACAAAAAGTTTATATCTGATTTATTTGATAGTATATGGGAATTTTCAGAACAAATTGATGTGAACCCTAGACTATCAGAAAATCTTATAAGTGAAATACTATTATCAACAAATGAAGATGATGATTTTTTTAAATTAACTAAAGAGTTTGATTTATTTGATTTTGATTATAAAACCTTAGAAGAAATTAGAAATTATTCATTTAATATAATGAATGAACATCAAAATACTATGAAAATCAAACACTTTTTTAAGAATTATACATTATTCTTAAAAAATGAAATGGTTTCAAAATTTAAAATTGAATTATTGGTGACAGAAGATAATATCTGCCAAAATTAAAATAAAAAACCCCTGATTTCTCAGAGGTTAAAATAATTGTTTAAGTTAGTATATTATTTAGATACACTATCAACTTTAGCGGAATTACAACAAGCCTTACTAGTTGAATCAATAAGACAAGCCGAATCGCATTGTACAGTTGTAGAATCAACATTAGTTGATGATTGTTGTTTTGGAAGGCTTGCAAAGTAGTATACTAGTGAGCAAATTGCTACTGCAAACACTACAACAAGTCCAAATTTTTTAATATCTTTCATTTTCATATAAATTTTTATAAATATAGTATTTTTTTTATAAATAGACTATTTAAAATAAAAAGTTAATTTTTTTTCTCCAAATTCTTGGAGTTTCCCAAAATTCCCATACATTTACAAAAAAACAAAAATTTTATGAGAAATAGATTTAATAAAGTATGTGCAATACTTATAATTTTATTATTTTTTAAAATTGAAAATAATAAACTTCAAAAAAGATGTAAAACAAAATGTTATTACACATTTGAAGAAAATGATAGTTTAAAGACTTACAATCTATGTATTGAAGAGTTAAAACAAAGAGAAAAATTTATGCCTAAAGTATATAGATGTCCAGCAGGTTATAAAACTATAGGATATGGACATAAATTATTAAAAGAAGAAAGGTATAAAAAGATTGACTCTACTAAAGCATTAGAAATACTAAAAGAAGATTTTAACAAAGCAATAGCAGAAGTAAATAATAAATTTAAAGACAGCACTTACAAGTGGAAACTTGCACACGCACATTTTGTTTTTTGTTTAGGTATTGGAAATGCTACAACAGCAATTAAAAACAAAACACTTCATAAATATATTTATTATAAAAAAAATAATCGTTACATTAAGGCTGAAAGCCTTGTTAGGGCAAGGCAATTTGAATTGGCTTTAATTAACAATATTTAATTCTGCCCGAACAGAAAGAAAAAATAGAATCCCTGAATTTTTAAAAATTTTTGTTGTTAATCCGATTTCCCTTTCTACATTTGTAAAAATTTTAAAACAATAATTTTATGAACGAACAATTCAAGTATGTCCTTTCGGACCAAATCGAAGTGATTGACCAATTCAATCCTCGTAGAGAAGAGAACTATGATGTTGAAAATCTTTATGAATCAATAAAGCAACAGAACATCCTAACTCCAATCCTTGTAATGGAATCAAGTAAGACATTAGAGGATGGTAGACCTGTCTATAAATTATTTGAAGGTCATAGAAGATTTAAAACTCTTTCTATCATTGAAAATGAAGAAAATACAAAGAGAGACATCCCTGTTCGTATTTTTGAAAAGATGACTGAAGATGAACTACTAATGAAGGCTCTAACTCTTGGTGTAACAGGTAAGCAACTTAAAACATCTGAAAAAGCAAGAGCAATTGCCAAACTTTATAGTTTTGGTTACGATAATAAAAAGATTGCTGATATGATGCAAATCACACAAGCAAATATTTCAATCCTTAAAAAGTTTGAAAAGATTCCTGTTTCATTGCAAGTTAAGATTGATGATGAACTTATTTCATTTAGCGAAACTGTTAAATTGATGGAACAAGTGTCAAGTATAAAAACCCTTGAGAAAATCATTAATCAAGCCATTGACAACAAAGGAGGTAATAAAATATACTCAAGAGATATTAAAGAATTAGTTGCAACAAGCGATGATGACGAAATTAAAAATGTGCAAACTAATATCACCAATAACATCAAAGCAAAAAATGTTGTCGATGATGAAAACATACCCACAATCACAGCATCAGAACTTCCAAATCCTGATGATAATCTTTCTCTTGATGAGGTAAAGGCATTTATGGGTATTAAAACACCTAAAGGTGAACCTAAAACAAAAGTATCATCATTAATGAAAATCTATGATTATCTTACAGATGAAAAACTTAAAAATGTACTTAATCCAAATCTTGAGAAAATTCAAATACTTAAAGCGATTATGGATTACCAAGATGGTTTAATGAGTATGGATAATCTCTGTGATTATTTTTTAGACGAAAAATAAATATTAAGGGAGGGAAACCTCCCTTTTTTATTAAAAAAAATTATATTTGAACTATGAACAAAGTAGATGTAATCATTGGTTTACAACATGGGGATGAGGCAAAAGCAAAGTGCGCCTATTCCATTTGTAAAGAAAATAAAAATTATTACAATTATGTGGTAAGATTTAATGGTGGACCAAATGCAGGTCATACCATTTACCATGAAGGTCGTAAATTTGTGACTCATCAAGTTCCTGTAGGTATATTCTTTGATATACCATCTATCATTGGTCCTTGTTCAGTTATTGATTTATTTAAACTTGAAAAAGAAGTACATGAACTTTCAAAATTCTTAGGTAAAAATATTTCCAATCTTATACTAATTGATAAAAGAGCGCATATGATTACTACCAATCATATTAAATCTGATTCTGATGGTTCAACCATTGGTTCAACTAAATCTGGTATTGCTTATGCTTATGGTGATAAGTATTTAAGAAATGGTATTAGATATGAATCATCAGTTTATGGATTTACTTGTATTGATACATATAAAGTCTTTCATGAAGAAAAAGCTAAGTTACTATTTGAAGGAGCGCAAGGATGGGGATTAGATATTGACTTTGGAGATTATCCATATGTAACATCATCACATTGTGGTATTGCAGGTGTAATCGCATCAGGAATAAATCATAACATGATTGGAACAGTATATGGCATTGCCAAGATATATGAAACATATGTTGGAAGTAAAGAATTTCAACCAATTGAAAATAATGAACTACCAAGATTCCAAGAAGTTGGTCAAGAGATTGGTTCAACAACAGGAAGAAAAAGACAATGCAATTATCTGAATCTTGATACATTAATTCCTGCCATTAGAATTAATGGAGTAACTGATATTATATTTAATAAAGTTGATGTAATTCAGCAATTAAATATTTTTAAAGTTATTTATAAAAATGAAATAATAATATTTGATTCATTCATTGATATGAAAAGATTTATTGAGGATACTTTAATAAATGAAATACCATTTTTTTTAAATATTATTTATTCAGGAAGCCCATACGAAATTTAACATGGAATATATAATTAAAAGGGGAAAGCATTATTCCAATTGGTTTAACTTTCCATTCTTTACAACAAGAAGAAGTATTAAGTTTCAATTTATGATTGATTCATCCTCTCACTATACTCTTAATAATGAAGATGATTATGATTGGAATAAATTATTTGGTCTATCCAATAGTTGGAGCGCACATGAATCATCTGCAAGATTATGTTGGAGAAGATTAAATGAAGAAGAATTTCAAGTATGTCTTTATGTATATGACAATGGAATAAGAACAATTAGTAGAGAAATTAATTTATCTTATGACACCTTTCATGGTGCAAGAATAATTATCTCAAGGCATAATTTCTACTTATTTTTTAGAGATGATTCTATTATCTTGCAAAAAGAAAGTAAAAAACTCTTTCCATTCAAGTTAATACTAAAACCATATTTTGGTGGTACAAGTGTTGCGCCTCATGATATAAAGATTAAAATAAATGTCTTATAATAAAAAACCCCGATTATTAGTCGGGGTTTCTTTTTTTAATTAAGATTACTTTTAAACTACAGCAGCAGCACTTGTAAACATATCTTTTATACTTTTACCAACTTCAATTCCTTCTTTAATTATAGTAAAAATTGCCTCAGTAAGACCAGGTAAATGTTTTAAATGTTGCCATCCTTGAATACCAGTAAAAACCAAACAAAATATAGCATACAAAATATTTGCAATATGTTGTCTTTTTCGTGGATTAGAAAGCCATTCAGGTTGTTTCATTTTAAAATAAGCAGCAGTATCAGAAATTTTAGTTAAACCATAATTTATTGGTGCAACATACGTTTCGTGTAAGCTATGTCCAAGTTCTTGAAGAGAATTACCAATCAAAGTACCATATTCCTCGTTTTTTTGATGATACAAGGCTTCTAATTTTTTTAACTCTTGAAATTCTTTTGGTGAATTTTTTGCATCTAATTTTTTAATGTAAAGTTTTTTTCTTTGAATCTGTTTATTTAATGTATTTAATTCTGCTTTCTTTTCTTTATTTAAACCAAATTTCATTTTCAAAAAATTAATAAGTTGTCCAGCACTACTTAAAACAGTTGGAAGTAGCAATGCAATACCCAATGCAGATGCACCAAAATCTTCACTAGTTACAGTTTGTGTTTGTACATTATTTGCATTTTGTGTGTTTTGTTTATTTGCAGTTGGGATTTGATTTATTTGATTAGCATTTACAGGTTTTTTTAAAACATTTGAAAAAATATTTGCTATTCCTTGATTAATATTTGCTGTTATATTTTCATCTATTTTTTTTTTACCAATATTTATTCTTTTTTTTTTACTTTCT
>Ga0181358_1000087_pt1 | contig 37468 bp, 59 predicted proteins | sample Fa13VDMM110SD_FD_130096 | JGI IMG/M metagenome (GOLD analysis project Ga0181358, IMG submission 130096) | Freshwater viral communities from Lake Michigan, USA - Fa13.VD.MM110.S.D | ecosystem: Environmental > Aquatic > Freshwater > Lake | place: USA: Michigan | collected 2013-09-24 | reverse complement strand
GAGCCTGACGTATTGATTGCGGAGCCGCCGCTTGTTGCCGAAATGGTGAACGTGTCAGCCGATGGAACCGACGCGACGTAGTAAATAGTCGAAGCGGCAATCCCAGTTGGCAAAGCGCCGGTTGTCGAAAAACCAACTCGACGGCCAACGGTCAAGCCGTGCCCTGTTGCTGTAATTACACCCGGCGATGCAATCGTGATTGTGCTGGTAAATCCCCCAATTGAATCCTCATTTGACGCGAACGTGTAACGCTGATACCCGTCTGAAATGTCCCAAACCATCATCGGGCAATTGGCACCAGTCGCGAGAAAGATTCGGCTTGCACCCGAAACCAATCCAGAAGTTCCAGCTCCAAGGTGAGTAGGTACATCACTGTCCGAAAACACGCACCCAAGGCCGAACACATCGACCCTGTATCGGTTCGTGATTGGTGTTGAAATCCACCAGTCGCCAGCCGGAATTGCAACCGCTGCGCGAACGTCCGTGGGTCCGTAGCTTGGGCTTCTTGCCCAATTGATAGCCGCGTTGATCTTGGGAGCGTTGTCGAAGTATCCGGCGGGGTAGTTTGTTCCACCAACAACCTTGGTTGGCACCGCTCCGAACCATTGAATATCGATCGGCTCACCGTTCCATTTTCGGAAGAGTCGGCCTGATCCCCAAGCAACCGTCATTCCGGTGTTGGTCGATGCTGTTGAGCCGTAATCGTAATACCACTTCCCACCGCGCCCGTCGGCGTCTGTTGACCATCCGTTTACCTCCACATTTGGGATGTCGTAGGTTGGCGCTGTGGTGGTAATTAGAGCGTCAATCGTCGGGGCCGAAATGCTGCCAAGCCATCGGCCAATCGTCGCCGTGTCGTTCGTGAGCCACGCGACGGGGTCGGCTTGGTCGGATGAACTCTTGACGACTCCAGATCGGGTTGTGAGCGCAAGCTGGTAACTATTGGTGGCCGGGACGATCGAAGAGTTCCACGCCAGAGCGTTCGTGATGCGCTCCAACAATGTGTAGCTAGCCGAGTTCGTCGGAACGTCGATGATGAACGGTCGATCCGCGCCAACCTGCACCCGGTAGTTCCCTGGCTGAAGGTTGACTGAGAACAATCCGTTGGTATCGGTCCTGACAATGAAATCACCACCCGTCAGAAGGTTAGGCGTGTTCGCCTGCGGGGTGGACAACGGCCGCATGAGAATCGGCCCGCTGTACGGTCGGTTACTATATGTCTGGTAGATTGGCCCGACAATCGTTGCGGCCTCACCAACAAGGCAAAGCGCCGCAAGAAACCCGAGCCAAGCGATGAATCGACGAATCATAAGTTACAGTCCCGCCATTGTGTCCCGCGTGAAAATTGGAGTAGCGCCCGCCACCATCTCGACGCCTGCGCCCGATTGAGCGTCAGGAGTATCATCCTCGGCGTCTGGAACCTCTACCGATAGGTCGCCTCGTGCAACGTCTTTGAGGCGATCCCGCGCATAGGAAACCTCGTTCGCCTGCTGGTCCGTCAGCTCGACGCCAAGACCCTGTGCCATGAGTCCAGCAATGATCCAGCACGCGTCCGGGCGGAGGCTCTGCGGGATCTTGGTTGCGTCACTGTCGAGGGTGTTGCCTTCGTTGCTCGCCACCGCCATTCGCACTTGCTTGACGACGTCGTCGCCAACTCGCGTGAAGCGGTCGGTTTGCGTGTCTCCAAGTGAAGCGGAGTCAATAGCCGTGACGAGTGCCGCCACGACGTAATGCTCTAAGTCGGTTCTGGCGATAGTGACCCAAGACATAGGTGGAAAGTGGAAACCGACGAAGCCGAAGGTGGGGTTGACGGCGGGAGAGGACACCGCCAACCCCGGAAAAGCACGCTAGGCGGTCGGCACACCTAGCGCGCTGCAAGATTAGGCAGTGGTGATTGTCTGAATGCCACCGGTATAAGTCACAGCAAGCAACTCGTTGTGCTCAACGCCAACAACGATTTTCTTCCGGCCTTCCTCGTATCGGAAAGCGGCAATCTGGCCACCGCCTTGGGAGACTGGCGACCAGAAGTACTTGATGTTAGACGGATCCTCACGCATTCCGCTCGCGCTCTTGTTAAAGAACAGGATCTTGGTGGATGTAACCAAGGTCTTGGTCGCGGAAGCGGATTGATACACCGCGTTGGATCGGAAGACTTCCCCAACGTTGAGCCAGTCGGCCAACTCTTGCGCGGTCTTGCCTGCGCCAGCGAAGCCGCCAGCGGTAGCGAGAGCGCGGAGAGTAGTCAAACGGTTGGTCCAAGCGGTTCTACCGAACACGAGAGTGTTACAGTCAATGCCAGCCGCGATGTGGTAGGCATTCATCGCCGTCATGATATTCATGTCGGCATCAAGAGTTCCGCTCGACCAAGTGCGCGCAGTGTCGGTTGCGGAAGCGACAATCAAAGCAGCGGCGCGCCGGATCTGATTCAGCTTCAATCGCTGGCTCAGATACTGCACCGCCATTTGCTCAGTCATGATCCCTTCAGCTACCTCGTCGGCGTCCAAGACCATGATCAAACCGCGATTCGCAATCTGCGTTTCGACCTCGGTGTTGGTGAGGTTTACGGCCTTGAAGTCGGCCCCAATAGCGCGCAAGTCGTCGGTCGTCTCACTCTTGAAGGCTTCAGCGTTAGCCCAAGCCTTGTAAGAGAATCGGCGAGGCACCTGGACAGGAGTGCCGACGAGAGCGCGAAGCTCATCGTCAAGCCCCATCTTGTTCCACCCACCAACGGCAAACGTGGTCAAGGGCTGGTTGTAAGCGCTCGCGGTGAAGCGAGAGTCGTTCGCGACATACACTTTGCCGAGGTCCAAGTCGCCACCGCGATCCATTGGAAGCTCGACGGCTTCGGCGTATTGCTTCGCGTTGTGGAAGTCTGTGATTTCTGGGAAAGTCATATAGGTTGATCCTGTGTTGGATTAGAACGTGCGGAAGTAATAGACGGGCATCATCTCGAATTCCGCGTCAGTGCCAGAAGCGGAGTTGGCCACCGCTTCCAATGCGATACCAACAACAAGTTGCTGGGAGCCGGTAGTGGTGTTTGTTTCCACTTTCCCAACGGAACCGATGGGGATGATTGAGTCTCCAACAGCAATTGCAGCGGAGCCGTCAGAGGTTGCCATAACGGTGCCGCGCCCGCTGGACAACAAGCGCACCGCGCTAGGCTCAGTGGTGGACACACCACCTTGCAGAGTGATGCCAAAAACGCCGTTAGAAGCTCCGATTGCAACGTTTGTCGACGGAGCGGACGCGCCTTTCTGCACGAGAAGGTATTGCCCAATGGCAGCAGTGTCAGCAATTCGCGTGATGATGCCATCGCTATGAGTTCCGCTGTTGACGTCGTTCACCAGTTCAAAGCGACCAAGCGTAAGCAAGCGACGCAGCGCCGCCATATTCTGGCTCGGGCTGAAATCGCTTCGGATGCGCGACAAATCGAAGGCACGTTGGAGTCCAGTAGACTTCAGCGTGCGATTGACCTTGGCGAGCGCGCTTCGCAAGAGGTCGTTGGTTTGATGTTTCATCGGGAAATTATACCGCAGTTTGTGTTGGGTTACTTAGACTCCGCCGCGAGTTTCGCGTCGTGGTCAATCTGGCGCTCCGCAACTTCGCGGAGCATGCTTTCAGGGATTGCGCCCTGGCAAATTGCGCTTCGCCGTGCAATCTCGGCTTTCACGAGCTTCTCTCGCTTGTCCTTGGCGCGGAACGCTTCGAGTTCAGCCTTTTCGGAGGCGGTCGGTGTAGTTGTATCAGCCATGTTTAGTTAGAGTTGAGTTGGTTAACGAGTTCGGGGTGTGCCTTCTGCGCCGACTCAAAGCCGAGCCGATAGGCTTCCTCTGGCGAAATCTTCGGGTTGCTCTTGGCGATCTCATTCGCGGCCTCGTTGGCGAACTGAAGCAACTTCTCGCTCGCTTCCTTGTTGCCTTGCGGATTGCGGGCGCGGTCGCCGGAAACGGCTCGGTTCTGCGAGGTCTTCAGCTTCGGCTGAAGCTCGATCAAAGCCTTGGACTCATTGGCGAAGTTGTGCGTCAACCGGCCTTCCCAGAGCGCCTTCTCGGCCTCAGTGATAACACCAGACACGAGTCGCTCGTTGATCAAGCTGGTGATCTGATCCTTGCGGGATGCTTCGGATTCAGACTTCACCTTGGCCAATTCAGCGTTGACCGTTTCGAGGGTCTTTCGCTCGTTTGCCAGTTGGGTTTCAGCGGTCGCTTTAGCCGCTCCAAAGCCGTCCAATGCAGCCGCGATTTGCTCATCGGTGGCTTCGTTGGAAAGCGTGATGCCCGACTTAGCGAGCAGTGCAATCAGTTGTTTTCGGTCCATAATGTCTTGTTTTTGGTTGAGCATCTCAGTCGGCAGATTCGGGTTTCGAGTCATGCCGATTGATGTCACGTTGATGGGTTCAAAGACGGCCATGCCATCCTTTACGCCCGTCTTCTTCACGGGCCACCGCCCGCTAAAATAGTACTTGTCAGGCTTCTCTAGGATCTGCGCGCCCTTCTCGTTGAACATTGGGCGCACATACAGCCCATTCTCTCGCACCTCTAAGTCTGCGAACATGCCAACCTGATCCTTCATCGGGTACTTGTGCCCGGTCTGCGGATCGTCAGGGTGCCCAAAGTAAATCGGAGAACCTCGCAGCCATCGCGACACCTTTCCAACCACGCTCTTAAAGGCGTTCGCCATCTCAGTGGCGTTTTCCTTTGTGATGCGCGGAACCACCGTGACGGTCTTGCCACCTATAGTTAGGGGATAATAAGAGTCGCCGAAAGGAGCCAGCAACGCGAAGCCGTCCTCGCCAAGTGCGACTTGGTTCCCGTTAGTGAACTCCATTTGTTCGTCGTCCATAGTTATACCTTCGGTGCCAATTGAGTGCCTGAAAGAAACGAAGTTGCAAGTAGTTTCTCTATCTCATGCGCCAGCCGGTCGGGGTTAGATATAAGATGCTTGGCCCTCATTTGGCTGTTTAGAATGAAGTGACGAAGCCCTTTCAACACCGCCTGCGGGTCGTCAACGGAGAGGATCGAGGTTAGTTCACGCGCCACTCCTTCCAAGTCCTGCGCACGGGCCTTGGCAATTGCTTTCTTCGCGCTGTCAACAACCTCGTTGCTGATGCCTAGGTTGTCGTTCTGAAGCTGGTTTTCCTCGGCGTCTTGGCCATTTTCACCAACGTTATCAGGCGTTTCCGCCTCTCCAACCTGATCGTCGTCCTCCGATGGCGTGGCGCGCCCGTAGCGTTGATACACGTCGTTCTGAGAGAGCGGGATTCCGAACTCGCGGAACATGCGGTCAACAGCAATATCGGAAGCCACGTCCTGGTTCTTGGACGGAACTAACACGAACTTCGCGAGTATAGGCACGTTCTCGCCAAACGTGTACTCCAATACCATCTTGTCGATTGATCGGTTCAACGTCTCAGTGATGAGTGAAGCGTCCGCTTTCTCGCGCTTTGCGTCCTCCTTGCCTTGCAAGCTGGCCCCCTGCCCTTGCCCCGCACCGGCTGAAATCGTTGCTAGGTCACTGCCCAGAATCACGGTGACAATCGTTCGTTTCAGGTCCTCATAGAGCGCCTGAAAGGTGCCGTCGCCGCTTCGGTCCAGAGTCGGGAACTCTAGGCTTGCACCTGTGTTCAGCACGATTGCCCAGTCCTCAGTGATGCTGCTAGCCGCCTCGACTGCGTCGTTCCAGTTGCCAGACCCTGGCGCTGCGTCGGTCTTAATCACGGGCAGCGGCATCCCGTAGCGCGCACAGAACCTAACCCACGCTTGGAGCAACTCCTTCTTATAGATCCAGAGAGCCGTCACACTCTCCATGAAGTTGTCTGAAGTGGTAACAAGCCATTCACTCGGCTTCATCTCGACGCCGTAATACGCAAAGTCGGAAAGCAGGAAGCGCAACTTCCCAGTCATGTTCTCAAACCAATACAACGGGCAGAAGCGGAACTCCGCCGTCAGCGTGCCGTCAACGCGTGGCTTCCACGTAAGTTCATGCACTGCCCACCCCTTAGCCCTGGCGTCCAACATCTGACGCGCCAGAAGGCCAACTCCGCCATGCGAGTCTTGCTTGTAGACGTCCGTCACACTGATGTTTCCCCAAAACTCTTTCAGCACTTCGCACTGACGCTCCGCCATCTCAGCGTCGATCTCCTTTGCGTTCTCTGATTCGACAACTTGCCACTCCAATTGCTCCACCGCATCACCACGCTTGCCTATTGCCGTGCGAATCTCAGGATCCCGGTTCTGCATCGCATCCCAGAAGCGCGCAATGGTTAGACGACCGAAGTAAAGCGAGTCCAACTCAGAGGACAGCCGCTCCGCGCTAGCCTGTCGCACGGGGTTGAAACGCATCTGGATAGAGCCTTTGATACGCTCATAATCCAGACCCGCTTTCTCGGCTTGCGTTGTGTCTAATGTCATATTCCACTGGTTCGATGCTCTCGGTTAGGTCTGCCATAACTGAACGCCACCGGCTTAGACCTGGACCCGATAACTTCCGCAAGTCGGGCATAACTATTCGCAAATAGCAAGTGGTTTGCTATGCCGTCGACATAGTCGCCCAGCTCGCCAGAGGTTTCACGCTCGCGTTCTGACCCGCTTATGTGATGCTCGTCGAACTCTCGCCATATGTCCAATTTCGACTGTGGTAGCAGGATTGCGGGTGTGGATCTAAGTCCTAAACCTATGTGGTTTTCCATCTCACCCTCGGCTGGTGTCAGGAACTCGCGCACGGCAGAGTCAACCGTCTCCATGCGGTTGCAAACCACCATAGGCACGCATATTTCGGAGCCGTTGGAGCCCGTGAAGTAGTCCGGCTTCAGCTCGATTCCTTGCCCTGGCCGTTTCTTGTCGAATCGCACTACCGCGCATTTCATGCCAACCCATTTCCCGTCGCCGTGGTCATCGCGTGAGAACGTTAGGCCGTTGCCAAATGACACATGGCACTGCCCTGTGTCTGGGATGCGCGGGAACTGCGATAGAGCGTCAATACCGTTCAGGCGCAGCGCCAACGTGCGGCTCTCCTTCGTCTCTGGCATCTGGTCGACAAACGTGCAGGACACTCCAAGAGACTCGCACAACTGCGGAACGCGAACACCTACTTGGTGAAGCGGGATCGACTCGGCCCATATGACACGCTTGCGGATTGGCGACTCAACTTCGCGCACGAAAAACCAACAGCGCCCGCCCATGTCCAAACCTCCGTAGCGAACGCTTCGGTTGCTCATAGGCGGAGGCGACACGTCGAAAACCTCGATGCGCCGCGCCCGGTCTAGGATCTCCGGCGTGAGCTTCTGCGCTGTGCTCTTTGGAATCGCGAGGACATCCGTTCGGAACATGAGCATTTTGTCGTCGCTCTGAACCGCCTTGTGCCAGTCGTTGACGATCTTCCCGAGGTCGATTGCGTCGATGGACAACTGCGAAATACGGAATGACCAGTTGTGCAGAAGGATCTGGTCGGCCCTCTTATGCTTCCACGCTGGCGCACGGCGGTCTAACCGCGTTCCGCACGAGACGCACCCGAGGAAATACTTGTTCGACGGCAGATGCGTTGAAACCACTTCCTCGCCTCGACGGAAGTCCCCTGCATGGGTTAGGCGCGCAGGCTCCGCGCTTCCATCGTCGAGACACACGATGCCTGGGAAGCTGTCCTCTGGGTTTTGTTGGCGCTGACAATGCGAGCAGGTCAACATCACAATGCCCTGAGATCCATCCTTCCATGCCTTATTCATGCCTCGCCCATGCACGCGCTGGGTTCCAGCCTTGGCTATAAGTCGGATGTCTGAAGTTGTGAGGCGGCCCGCGACGAACTTCTCGTTTCTCTCGTCGACGTCGTCCACCTCGTCAATCAAAGCGATGTCTGCGCTATGGGTGGTCGGAACCTTGTTCAGCCCGCAGAACATGCCCGTGGCTTTCCTGATGCCATCGGTGACGCTGTAGACGCCGATTCGGTTGACGGTCTTGCCGCTCTCATTCGTGACCTTACCCATCTCGATCATGCCTGCAAACCATGGCAGTTGGTCCACCATCGTGGGCCGGAACTTTGTCTGGACGACGTCAGATACCAACCCCTCGTCTGGCAGGAATGTCATGACATTGCGGAACAACTGGCCCGTGCAATAGGTCATGAACGCATGTTGCAGCGTCGTCTTGCCCCATTGCGCGCCTCCGGCAACGGCTATTTGCGCGTCTTTGATGCTGTTGGCTAACACGAAGTCAAACGCCTCCACGATGTCAACGAGAGCCTCGCGGCCGTCCAATGTGAAGCGTGTAAACGTTCCACGCGTCTCCCGCTTTGATTGATCCCCTGGCACCTTGGCGTCTAACTCTAGAAACTCCTTAAACGACTCACGCCTAGGCATCGATGTGGATCCACCTTGCTCGTCGTCCGGCTCACCCTGGTACGCGCAGCGCCACACCTTTGGCCCGAGTGCGGATTCGGTCTTGCGTAGGTAGTCCAGCGGAACGCGATCCGGCCACAATGCCGCATCGTCAACGATTGCCTGCCAGTTCAACACTTTCCACCCGCCTTGCTTTATCAGCCTGCCCGCGAGGTCGTCGCCGTGAGCCCTAGAGCATATAAGCACAATGCGCCCAGCCACGTTCAGGCGCGTGAATGCCGCGTTTATGTACCAATCCCACACCCGTTCGCGATTAACAGCGCTCTGCGCTTCCTTTGGCGACTTGATGGGATCATCTATCAGCAGCACGTCGGAAAGCGGAACTTGGTCCCCGACCTCGATGGTGGATAGCATCCCTCCCGATGTCGTGATGAACTTCGCCACCGGCTGCGTTTTCTGAGGCAGCGCCACGCGAGGAAACACCAGCCTAAAGCGCGGGTTTTGCGCCACACGGTCCCGCACATCACGCGACACGTCCAACCCTTCCTCTAGCGACCAAGAAGCCAACGTAAGCTTCTGGCGCGTCCTGCCGAGCAGCCAAGTCGCCACCTCGATCATGATCCTAGACTTGCCATGGCTAGGCGGAAGAACGCATATAAGTCTAGGCTCGGTGCAGGCTGCGACTATCGCTTCGCGGTTGAACTTTGTCGGGATGAATCGCTGGTCTAAGTAAGCAGCGAATGAGCATGGGTTGTCCCTGGACGCCTTCAACCCACGCGCAATCGCTGCCAGCCGCTTGTCAGGCTGCTGGACTAACTCTAGCTCCAACTCTTCCGATTCATCGCACTCCGTCAATGGCTCCATTCGTTGCCTTGTACTCACCTAATGCCCGAGAAATGTCAACGTCGGTGAGTTCTGCGGCGTCTATAAGAGATTCAATCTGGATTGGCCCACCGTCCGCGCCGGTGTGCTCTGTTCGCTGCGGAGCGTCTAGGCCGAGAAGCTTGTCGATGCGCTCGCGGGCTTTTATCTTGTCCCGAGGCTCTACAGTTGGGTCCGCCATGATGTCACGGTAGACCTCAATTGACTCCGCGACCCACTCGTTTTTCGGGCGCTTCATAGCCTCTAAGTTCTTAGCGCGCGCGCGTGCCTTATATTCCAAGATCGTCGCGTGATCTAGGTTTCCATACATCTCCCTGAACGCCCTCTTCAAGTCCCCGTCTCTCATGTCCTTTGCGAGCAGTGTTTGCATGTACTCAACACGCTCTGCCATTTCCTCGTTTGTAGGCTTGTTCCTGGTTCGCGGCTTCATGTTGGCTCGATATAGCTTATTCCGTTGGATCTGAACACGAAAAAACCCCCAGCTTTTGGCGTGGGGGTGTGATGTGTTGGCGTTGTTACTTGTTTTTTAGGCGGTCCAACAACTGCTTGTGCAACTTGGATAGTTCATCGAACTGAAAAGTTACGATGCGTCCAAGCGCCACAATCAACGCAACCTCTGGAGAGTGCTCCGCCGCATTGCAAGCGGTCTTGAACGCTTTCGCTTGCTTCGCAAAGGTCAACCCCTCAAACGCTTCAGCCTCTTTCTTGATCGCTGCTTCGGCTGCTTTGGTGAGCTTGATTTTGATTATGGTTTGTTTCTTTGTCTTTGGCATATGTCTTGACTTTCTGCTGTTCCGACTCGTTAAAATTGGTGCAGGCTACCCGGTATTAAGACTATCAGAAAGGCACGTCTAAGTCTTCAATTGGCGGCTCCGCTGACGTCGCTGGCGCTGTGCTACGTGGCATTGGAAGCGATTGTTGCGAGTTCTCCGCCTCTTGTCGCACCTTGTTGAAATCCGGTTTGCTGATGGTTCCAATCCTGCCGGTGAGCTGCAAGTTGGCGTAGGTCTTTCCTTGGTACTCGTTAGCGTAGGCTCCAACCTCGCCGGATGCCCAGACAAGCGTGCCCTCGCTTAATGCGCCAGCCGTGGTTGCGTCCTGGCCGTACACCACGACGTCAAAGCGTGTGGTAAACACCTTGTCTTGCCAAGCTCTGGAAACCTCGACGCGCACCTTGGCGCAAGGCTTGCCTGTCTTGGTCGTGTCCATCTTCGCTTTCTTCACCGTGCCGACAATGCTGCATGTGTTCATTGATTGTTCTCCTTCTGTGATTTGTTTTGGTTGTTTCAATGTTCCGAACTGCACCCGATCATCATCCTGCATGGTGGCAGGTCCAATCCGTAAACGTCCTTCATTGCTTTCAGATACTCTCGGTCGTCGTCGACGGCCTGTGATCCCGGCGATGCTCTCAATTCAGCTTCGTTGAACACCGTGCCGTAGTGATCGAAGCCCATGCTGAATCCTGTCCCTGTGGCCATGAAAACAACATCCTCACTATTTGCGCCAAGTCGCGCTGCTGCGATGTCGATTTGCAGATTGCCAGAATGGCAATCCTCAACGATGCGATTGAACACATCATCCGGCACGGCCACCACGTTATGCTCTGGGTCTGATTCGCAATTATCTTCTGAAACCAAAATGTGCCCAGACCATCCATATGCGTTTTTCCAATTGCTCATTTTCCCTCCCTGTGTTTTTCAAGAATCGAGTTCAGTGCAATCCTCATTTTCTGGCGCTTCGGATTCGATGCCGAGAAGTTTGAAATTACGATGGCCTCCAGTTCGCTTGGGTTGCGCAGCAGTAGCTTCAGCATGAGGTCGGATCGTTGCGCTCCAAACTCTAGCTCCATCCATTCGAGTGCTTGTCTTGGGTTCATTTTAGTAACAGTTTGAGTCGTTCGTTTGCTTCCAGAAGTTGCTGGCCGAATCGCTCGGCCTGTTCTCGCCATGATGCAGCGTCAGCCTTGGCAGCATTTAGCTCGCGTTCAAGTTTTCTAGCAACACTGACAGGAACATTAAGATCGGCTTCGTCTTCCGAATGCACGCCTCTAAGGTTTCCGTCAACTGTTGTCCAAGTGTTTTTGTCTGTGATTGGCGTGTCGCTCATTCTGGTTGTTGTTGGTTTTTCTTGGCGGTGAAATGCCAGTTCTCGACGACGATCTTCATTTTCTCGCGACGCTCTCCCGTCTCTTTGTGGATCCAATTGTCAGTCGATAGGCGGCCTTCTACAAGGCACAAGTCGCCCTTGTGATGATGCTGGAAGAACGTCTCCGCGCCGTGCCCAAAGAACGCGAGCGTGGCCCATGTCGTTTTCTCTTTCAGTTCGCCCTCGTCGTTCTTCCACTTGACGGTGTTGGCGACTTTGACGTTGCAAACGGACTGCCCGCCGTCGGTCTTTGTTAAATGCGGTTCTCCGCCGAGGTAGCCTTGGAATGTGACTCGATTGATCATTTTGGTTGTGCTGCTGTTCGTTGTTTTGGTGTGACTAAAAATTCGTGGGTGAACTTGATGTTCAAAGCCAGCGGGGACGTTGCGCGCCCGATGAGCGCGCCGATTAGCAAGATAGCGATCTTGGTCCACATGGGTTTCACAGGTCTAACGTGGTTTGGCGCGTCTCGCGTTGGATTCGCTCGCACATGGCGTTGAAGTAATCCTGGTCGAGTTCACTGCCCGTAAGATGCGCGCCGAAGTAATGGCAGGCGATGGCGATTGAACCGCTTCCAAGGTGGGTGTCTAGGATGTGTTGGCCGGGTTGCGCAAACTCCGTCAACACTCGCTTATAAAGCGATGTCGGCTTTTGGCAAACGTGGATTCTGTCCACGCTTTCTCTGTTCACTGAATGGCAAATAGCGTTTCTGTCAAAGCTGGTCAAAGCTAGTTCACAATTGGACATTGTAGACATTCCGGCCATGTAAGGCTTATGCCAGACAAAGAAGCATCGCGAAGCTGGTATGTGCTCGGTGAAATAGTTTCCTCCAAAAATGATCCAATCTTTCGACACTCGAAACAGTTCATTAAAATACTCACGGCTTGGCTTCACGTCCCACGCTGCGCCTTTCTTTTGATACTTCACCGACCAAGTTCCGCCAGCAACTAACGCATCACCAATCCCATAAGGCGGATCCACGATCGCCAAATCGAAGTGCTTGTCTGGAAACTCGCGAATTAGGTCCATGCAGTCCATGCGGCGGAGGTCGAGCAGGTCGGTTTTGTAGTGGTCTGGCATATCAATCCTTGATCGTTGAAGCCTTGCACGTCCAGCAAACCAAGCCGCCTGCGTGGACGCGGAGCATTGATGTTTTCGCGCCGCACATGTCGCAGATTGGTTCGTTGCGTTGCATTGCGCGATCTGGTGTTTGTTGCGGGTCGTCCCTATACAAAAAAGTCCCGACTCTAGCTGCATGCACTTTCCCGCTACGCTTATTCCTTTTGCTTATTCCCATATGCAATCACTTTCTATTTATTCAGTACCACCACGTCGCAGTTTTCGCGGATTCGCCGCAAAAGCGGCTCCGCAATATCCCGATCTAAGCCAAGCGATGCAACAAGTGTTTCACCGTTCAGGTTGGTTGTCAGGAAAATCGGTTTCCGGTTTTTCGTTCGTTCGTCGACAAGCTCCCAGAATTGTGAAGCCGTGGCGGGCGTCCACTTGCCCTTTCCAATGTCGTCGATAAATAGGGCATCGCACTTGGCGAGCCGGTCGAACCATTGCGAGAGCGTGAAGGTTCCAGCCGCGTCCCTGGCTTGGCGGTCGAACTGGCCAGAGCTAAGCGCGATCAGCCTCGGGCGTGGCACCTTGTCGAAGTACACGCGGAAAAGGCGATACATCGAGCGGGTTTTTCCTGCGCCGGTTCCGCCCCGGATGATCAATCCACGATTTCCAAGCGGATGCATTGTAATCGTCGGCAGTTTCGGCACATCCATCGCCAGCCTTGGAAGGTCAGTGTTTCCTCCTTCGGAAAACAGTCTAAACTCAGCCGGGCAGATTAGTTCCCAATCCGACCTCGTCTTGTTGCTGTTGAATGATTGTCGGTGCAACTCCGATTCAGCCGCCGCGTTCCGGTTGTGAGTCTCGATGCACAGGCTGCACCGCCGTTGTCGGAATAGCTCCTTGGCAGCATCGAATGGCGAGAACACGACCGCCGCCATGAATCCGACTCTGCACGATTCGCAGGTTGCGGGCGCTTTGTGCATTTCGTCCTGGGTGTCCATATCAGAATCCTGAGTCATCGGGGGTGGATGTGCCGAAGAGGCGGGGTTGCTTTTGATTTTGATCCGGCTTGAACAGTCCCTTGTAACCGTTGGCCATGCTGTGCTGCACCGCGCTCGGGAAATTTTCAGGCGTGAATTCCTTCGCCCACAAAGCCACAGCGTTCCTGAGCCCAATAGCCTTGTAGGGCGATTTTGTTTCTTTCTTGTAGTCCAACCACTCCCTAGCGGATTGGACGCACTGGCGGGTGCGCAGCGGCTCAGCAATCGCTATCCCATGATCAAGGATCCACTCGGTTTCCAAATCAACGACAACAGGCGAAGCCTCTCCACCTTCCCTGTTCCCTGTTCCTTTTCCCTGTTCCCCTTCCCTGTTCCCTGTTCCAAGGCTATTTTTCTCGAATCCTCGCGAATCCTCGCGAAACTCCGGGAGCTTGGATGCGGAAGGCTTGTCTATCTTCTGGTGTGTCAACCACTTGGGAATATCCAAGTAGGATTCACCGTCAACTTGGTACAGCCTAACGCACCCTTTTGCTCTCAATTCGTCCAACCACTTCGGCAAAAGCTTCACGGCGTCGTTGTCGTAAGGGAAAAGACGGCTCGCGAGGAGTCGCGAGGATGCGCGAGTCCTCCCCGAATCGTCGCAGCAAGTAAAGAGTCCAACGAAGAGGAGACGGGCTTCGCGAGAGACGGATCCTAGGCTTTCAGACTCCCAAAACTCAGGCTTTATGGATCGGATTCTCATTTTTGTCAGCCTGGATTTGTTTAAGAGCGTCCCACTTCGGTTTAATGCCGGTTACTTCCTCGTAGTACTTCCTGCAATCAGGATGGCTTTGCGCGTAAAGAAACCAACGTATGGACGATTCATAGTCGGAATCGTAACAACTTGCTATATTCACTTCTGCTATGTCGCTTATCGAAGATTCCGCAAGCCACTCTTCAAGCGTTAAGCGTGCCTCGCTTTCCATACACTGCCGAAGCGTATGGCACCTTTCGCAGACTGTGATTAGTAATTCCAAAGGAGTTTCCCAAGGCGCTTTTCCCCTGTAACCGCAATGGTGGACATGAAGCGTGTTTTGAACTGATCCGCAGTCGCGACACTTAAAACCATCGCGCTGCATTATTTCCAGCCTCTTCCTCTGCCACCGTGGGTCTTTGAGTTTTTCGGAGTAGTTCATAAATCAAAAGACCCAAACCAACCACCCACGGGTGAGATAGGGAGCACAGCTAGGCGTTGCGCCTATAAGTTCCCTCCGCGAGTAGTTGGTCTGGGTATTCTGTTGGTTCATAACTGTGCGTTTCTCGGGATCTCACTCCCGTTTGCTCAACTATGCCGCCGGTGTTCCTGGTGGCAACGTGTATTTTTTCATGGCTTCGCGGTGTGCTTCAACCTGCGCGACGTGGCAGAACCAGCCGCCTTTTCCTTGGCATTCTATGCAGTTGGTTTCTCGAACTTCATTCCAAACGCAAGGAACAGTGCCAAGGCCTAAGCAGATTCCGCATCGCTCCCATTCAAGCTCTCCACCGCAATCGTCACAGTGCTGCGCTCGCGTTGGATGGTTCGACTTCCGGCAGGTCGGTGGTGTTGGCTTGTCCATATTCTGTGAGTGTTGCGTTGAATGCGTGAGCGCAGTATGAGGCGAATTCGGATTCATTATCCAGCCTGCCGTTTCCGAAAAGCGGCATAAGGCACTTAATAGCTTCGCAAGCGGCCGCGTCGCTTTCGTCCTCTAGTGCGCGCAGGATATAGATAACGCATTGCCGGTCCATTTTGAAGCACGTCGGCTGCTGTTGGTGCTTCTCTAGCGCCGCGATCAAGTCGCTGTAGCCAATCGATGGTTGAGCATAAAATCCAAAGCCGAGTTGGCGCGCAATGTGTTCTCCAATTCGCTTGAACGCTTTGAAGTAATGCTCATCCGTCGAGAGGTTGATTGCCGCGACCGAAACTAGCGACTTGTGCTCGTTGTCCGTCAATCCTTCGATGATCTCTGTGATGTAGTAGTCTCTCATTTTTTCCTTACGTTGTTTGTTTGCCGACCGAAATTACACCAGCCGTGACTAGCATTGCCACGGCTTGGCATGACGTGACAGCGCCGAGTTTTCTAAACACCCGCTGCCTGTACGTTGTCATAGTGTGGTAACTGCGATTTGCAAGCGCTGCGTAGGTCTTCACCGTCTCGCCTTGCGCCATCGCTTGGAACAACTCGATCTCTTTTTCAGTGAGTTTTAGGTGTAGGTTTTCCATGGTCATCCTTTCACAATTGACCGCACGATTAATTTCCCGTCGACGATTCGGCAGAGTTTGCCGATGGAGCGCCGCTTTGTTTTGCGCGGCTTTGATTGCTTCACGATCCAGTCTGTCCACTGCTTGTCGTTCATTGTGGCCCTTTCGGTTCATAGGCCCAATACAATGGAGTCGCGTCCATTTTACCTCCGAACCACTCTTTGTACTGCTCGCTGTAGTAACCCGGTTCAACCCCCCACGTATGCTTCAGCAATAGCGGTTGCTTGTGCTTTGGCAACTTCTCCTCCGGCGTGAACCATTCAATCGTTTCAGTTTTCATCTTGGCACCTCGATCTTGGTAAATGTCGCGCCTTCGAGCGTTTCGTGTGTGCGGTGAATTTCCAAAATCACCATATCGTTTGGGTTTACGACGTAAATCAACCAACCGTATCCGTCAGTGTAAAGTCTGGCAACGGTCGTTATCCTGCACGGCCGCCTGATCCAATACCACCCGTCCTCTTTCGGAATCTCAGTTTTCATTCCCATTGCCCTTTCAGTTTCAAGTAGCACTCGCAAAGCTCACGCGCTGCAAGCGTCATAAACGCCCATTGGAACTCGAAATCGTACAGAGTGTCGAGTCGTTCCAATGTTCTCGCAATCTCCACGAAGTCGTTCCTGTCGCCGCCGTGAATCTCCTTCATGAAATCCTGGCACATGTCGAGAGACTCAGTGTAGGGCGGATTGGTCGTGACGACTCTATCACGCATCCACCACGCATGTTTCTTGCTCCATTTCCAGCCGCACAGCGCGGCCACCTTCTCGTTGATTTTCTTATCTGTCATTTGTTTTCGGTTCGTTGTTTGCTTCTGTAGTGTTTGAATCTGTTTCGCATTACTGCGCGCATGTCTGATTGTTGTTCGATCTTCACCGCTACCCATCTCTTACTCTTTAACTGCGGACTGCTTTTAACATGGCTCGCGTAAAATCGACTTCGCGCCCGCCTGTCCCGCTTTCTCCATCGATTGAACCAGTGCCAATCGAATTCAAGTTTCTCGGTCATGTGCGATGATGTTTCTGAGTTCCCGGTTTTCTGCGCGCAAGGTTTCGATTTCCTTGCGCATCTTTGAAAGTTCGTCTTTCAACCGCATAAGATACCCAGCGCCATCGAGCATCTCTTCGATTGCGTGTTGTGCCCATTGACACGGCGTCATGTCGTCGCGGTCGAGGGTGGTTCCGTATTTCTCCAATCCTTTCGCATGTCGCTCGTGAAGAAGCGCGCAGAGTCTTTCGGTGGTGGTCATGGCTTTGACTCCTTGGCTTTGTTCCACATTTCCTGCCCAACACTTTCCCATCCTTCGCTATTAAGAGTTTCCGCCATTCTATCCCCAGCCTCCTCCAACCTCTTCACGCGGGCTTGCAGTTCGTCTATCCGTTTCGCGTCCTGCTCCATTTTCGCCTCAGCCATAGCAGGATTATACTTCCATGCGTTGGCTTCAGCTTCGGATTCAAGCTCTGAGACTCGGGCTTGCAGTGCGTCGCGTTCTGTTCTTAAATCGGCAATCTCGCGAATATAAGCGCAATGATCCGACGTGTAAAAAGATCCGTCGACTTCCCCACCTATTCCGTAAGATCCGCACTGAAAATGAACTCGCTTTCCGTATCTAGCAATTTCTTCACTCCCGCACTTTGGGCATTTCATCTCTTCACCTTTCTCCAAGCCATGGCCCAGCGTCCCGAGCGCGTCTTGCGGCGCGTTGTTGGTTCGATGAGTCCGGCCTTTTTGAGGTCTGCAAAGCGGGCGGAACAGGTTTGATGGCACATTCCCGTAAAATCCTCGACTTCTTCGCAGGTGGCGTCTGTAAACAGGCTTAATGCTCCAAGTATTCTGACCCTATCCCAACCCTTATTCGTCCCCCTATTCGCCGCTACGGACTCAGCGTTACCGCCGTGCCGGTTGGCGCAGATGTCAGGTTTCACTTGGTAGCCTCCTTCGGCCTTTGAGTCTTAGATAAATGCCAACTTCCGTTCCATTTTGGCGCGTGAGTTCGCGGGATGTATATTCCAGATTCACCCGCCTTACTAGACGCCCACATGTCGTCTATTGTCTCCGGCTCTTCAATGTACATGACCCAATCTCCATCTCTATCCATCGCGATCCAATTGATCCACGGCGGCGTGGTTGACCAATCCCACGGAACGGGGTCGGTCCATGTGGCGATGAGGTCCAAAATCGACTCGCCAGTATCTCGGTGCCGCCCCGTTTTCGACCAAGAGAAAGCGAATGATTCAATCCATCCAACCATCTGCATATACTCATCCGCTGAATCGTTCTCCGCCGCAACAACCGCCTTCCGCCCATCCCGCGTTTTCCATTCCCCAATCGTGATTTTCATCCTTCAATCTCCTTCCTGTACTTGGTTTTTTCGTTCTTCCAATTCGGCCCCATAATTGACTCAATGATGGGTTCAATGTGCTTAATTGTAATCATGTCGCTCGTGAGCCTGTAGACGCACCAGCCAAAACTTAAAGCGGCGTTGTACTTTTCACAATCACGGGAATATCCAGAGCCTCGCGTATGGCGCCCGCCACTCCATGTGCCACCTTCGATCTCAATCATTGTCTTTGACGGCAGGTGGGCAAAGTCTGATCTCCATTCCCTAGTGGAACAGAACTTTACTTCACGCTCCAGCGACGGCCCCCCGAGTGCTTTCCAGATGAGCGCAAACTTGGCTTCAAGTCGACTGCCTTTTGCTTTGCGGCGTGCGGTTTTCAGTTGTTGCTTGGCGCTCATACAGTCACCCCCAGACACATTTTGAACGTCGCGGCATACTTGTCGTTGGGACTCGGCTCTCGCCCATTCCGGCGCGCAAGCGTGCGTGCATTGCGATTCTCGATGTCGTTGCAGAGTTTGCAAATCCACCCGTTGCGCAGCGTGTAGCCGGGTCGGCCGCACAGGCACGCCGTGCGCTTTGGTGGATAACAGGCTCGTGATTTTTGCTTGGTCTTCATTGGATGTCGCTACCGTCTTGTTTGATTTTCCAGCCTGGCAACTTGATGGTTTGAACTCCTGAATCGTACCCATCCCACTGGTCGTCTTTAAAGCATCGACTGAGTTGAGCCAGCAACGCTTCGTTAGTCCTGCGACCAACTTCCATGCTCTCCTGATCCAACTGATAAGCCGCGACGCCTGGGAAACCTTTCTTCTCAACCGCGACAAATATGAAGTTGGTTGTCTCGAACAGGTCGGCATAGAAAGCCGCCTGCATGTGGTAATTTAGGTCCGCAATTTTCCGCGAGAACGCATCCTTGCAAGCCCCCTCGGCCGGGACTGTTTTCAGGTCGATGATCCACGTCACGCCGTTGTCGTCGGTGAACACAAGATCCGCCGCGCCTTTGAGCATCAAGCCTGTTCGCTTGTGACGTTTAAAGCACTTCACTTCCGCGTTTCCGCGTGCCGCCGCTTCGGTTAGCAAGTCGAGCTTGCCGAGAGCGTCAGAGCATCGCAGGACGTCCTGCTCTTCCTCGGGCGTGACGACGGGCAATGTCTGCGCATCGCGCCACTCCTGTGACGCCTTCGTGCGCCATGAGTCGAACATTGCAGGCCGCACCGCGTAGCAAAGCCTATCCGGTTCCAGCTTCGCACGGTGGACGAGTGTGCCGACGATTATCGCCGCGTTCTGCTTGTCCTCCTGCTCCTCTCGGGCGTGCTTGTAATGCGCGGGTGAAAGGCGCATTGATTTAAGCGCCGAAACGTTGACTCCTGGCGCTGCGCGATAGTCCGATTCAGACATGTCGAGAAAGATGCCTTCGCCGTGGGTGATCATTGTCCCCTCGCTTTCAGCATGGCGTCGGCGTACCGATACGCGTCATCTGCGAATTGATTAGGCTTTCCGTTGGTGTTTGGATCTGAAAGCAAACCATTTAACGCCTGCCCTGCAAACCAGTCGCGGAGCGTCATGCCGCACCACTGTACTTCCTGCCGCGTTTTGTCGTCCCATCGCGTTTCTGGAAACGCTGGCCCGCCGTCGTTTGGTGTGCTCATGCTTTTTTTCCTCCATGCATATGCCCGCGTCCTCGGTTGGCTTCGATCTCAGCTTCGATGGCTTTGCCGACTGGCAGTCCGAAGTTTTCAGCCATGTCCATAATCCTGACGACGCATCCAGCCAGCTCGCGGACCATCGTGTCTTTAGTTCTGTAGTCGCTCCACGACTCAATTGGATGCTTCCTGGCGGCCTCCACGGCTTCGGAAAGCTCAGTGTGAATCAGTCCAATCAACTCGATTGCAAGGTGTGGATTGTAATCGACCCCACTGGTCACGCATGCTTCTGCGATGTCAGCTCGATCACTCCACCAGCCGTTTGTGCAATTGATTAAGAAAGCCTCCTGCTGCTTCGCGCTGAACTCGATCGCGAATTTTGAATTTATTTCACTCATATATTTTTTGGTGCCGGTCTCTCCCGGCTGTCACCTCTGCCTGAGGTTTGGCCCGCTGTTGGAGCGGAGAAGTTAATTTCCGTAGCCGTCGCCGTAGCCGTAGCCGGAGCCGGAGCCATAGCTGTAGCCGGAGTCGTAGCCGTCGCCGTAGCCGTCGCCGGAGCCGGAGCCGTAGCCGGAGCCGGAGCCGGAGCCGGAGCCGGAGCCGGAGCCGTAGCCGTAGCCGTAGCCGTAGCCGGAGCCGGAGCCGGAGCCGGAGCCGTAGCCGTCGCCGGAGCCGGAGCCGTAGCCGTAGCCGGAGCCGGAGCCATAGCTGTAGCCGGAGTCGTAGCCGTCGCCGTAGCCGGAGCCGTAGCCGTAGCCGGAGCCGTAGCCGTAGCCGGAGCCGTGGTGGCTACTCAATAAACTTCGCATAGGTCGCCTCTGCTTCAGTGGTGGTTTGGATGTACTCGATAGCGTTCGTTAAAAACACCTCGCCAGTGCGATTCAATCGCGCTTTGACAACGCCCTTGTTGGCGATGTCACTGAGGCTAAGCCCTCCTTTTTCCCACGACCAAAGGCGAAGCGAGTTTTCGAGTTTTACCTCCATCGAGTTGTTTGGATTGACCCACGCAACGTCCCCGATGTGAACGCCAGCGCTATAGGTCCTAATAAGGCACCGCTTCCCAAGCATTGGGTGCGGCTGTGTAATTGTTTGCGCCGGTTGATTGATTCCGAACGCCTTAACCAGTTCCGCGATCTCTGCAATTGTAATGTTCATATGTTTGCTTGTTGTTATGCTGATTGAAAGTTGGTCGGGGATTTCACCGGTTGGTTCCGAATAGCCACGTGGATCAATCCACAAGCGCATCGTCTATCCCGAAGTTAAATCGTCCCGTGTTGCGAAACAGTCGCCGGTGTGCCTCTCCTGCTGATTTTGAACGAGTGACAAGGAAGCGCGCCCACGGGACAAAAGTGTTATGCTGTGGCGAGTTTCTCGGCCTCGCGTTTGACCGCCGTTGCAACGCCGCGCTTCGCGCCGATGAATTTGGCGCACACGGCGTCCGGGATCGACTCAAAACCGCTGTAGGTCATCGCGTCGGCGGAGGACATCCACGGCGGGTCTTGGCTCACGCAAGCGCGGATGAATGAATCGAAGTTGCCGCCAGCTTCGGTGACGATCTTAGCCAGTGCGGACTGCGCTTCGGAAAGGGCAACCTGCGGCTCGGTGGTGAGCAATTGCTCGACGTTTGCAACCACTTCCGCAGCCTGCTTTGCTACTTCGGTTGCCACGACCTCGACCACTGGATCAGCCTTCGGCGTTTCCGGCTCCGGCGCGGCCTCGGCTGGCTTGCGCTTTTTGAACACCGGGCCAGCGGGCGCGGCAGGAGTGACGTCGATAATGTCGCCAGAATCGCGCACCTCCTCGGTGGTCAGCAATCCGCGCAACGCATCGCCAAAGTTGTCGCGGAGAGCAAAAGAGCGAGCGCGATACCTGAGCATTCGAGCAGGGTATTGTGTCCAAGGGCCTGCCTTGCCCCACAATGCCGCACGCTTGGCGTCGGCCACGCTGAACGCGCACTCCATCGCGTCGAATCCAATGCGCTTAACGCGGCACACCGCTGTCACGTCGTCGGTGAATTGCGTGGGGTTCCGGCTGGTCTTGGCCCCCGCCACCTCGTACCACTCGGCAAACTCTTCCAGCTCGCCGGTTGACCGCACAATGCCGAGTTGAGCATCACCCCAAATCGTCGGCCGTCCGTTGACAACCGCTATATTCTGAAGCGCCGCCATAGGGGGGAGTCCAACCTCCAAACCCATTTCAATGGCGATCATAATCGCCTGAGGGTTCTTCAATGAAGTCGGGGCAAGCCCGCTCTGGAACACAGCATCGGCGAACCGGAATAGGCTCTCCATGCTGTCGATTGATACTCCACGCGCCGTCATTGGGAGAGCGGCCTTGGATGTTGTTGTGACTGCTTTTTGTTCGCTCATATAGTTGATTGGTTGACGCTACTTTTTTCTTCGGATGTACGACGCACGGTCTGGCCGTTTCGGAATAGGCTTTTGTTGGATGAAGTCGCCCTTGATGTGTTGCGGCGGTGTTCCGTAAAGCACCGGGAGAGTGTTTACGCTGTTTTTGTTTCTTGTGTAATTCATGGTTTAATTGCTTTCAAAAAGAAGCCCCTCCTGGATTTTGCTTGTGGATTACTGCGGGGATTATCTGGCAAGCGCCGAAGCGCCAAGGATGATTACCGTCGCCAGTGACGACCAAGAGGGGTTATGGGGAAAGTTACTTGATGGTTCCGCCGACTTCGAGAAGTTTCGCGTTTTTCTCTCGCTTGGTTTCGTCGTCGATCCACTCGCGGTCGCCGTAGTTTCGGCGGATCCATTCGCGTTGATAGTTGTCACTCGTGACCGCACACACAACGATAAGTGTCGCGGGTAGGAGTGTGGCCCCGAAGGCCGCCATGATCATGATAAATGTGTCCATATGCTTTTCGTACCGTCATTTGAACCAAACCAAATCCTTTGGCAATTCGATGCCCCAAATGTGCCCGTGCGACATTTTGTATCGGCACCTCGGCGCGATCTCGTCGCTTGTGTCCATGCACACTTTTCCAGTGTCTCGCGCAATGAGGTCGAAAACCCAAGCGATTCGATTCCGCGCCTCGACACGTTGCGCCTCGTTCAATTGTGAGTACTGGAATTTCATCGCTTGCTTGCTTGTTGTTTACGCTCCGTCGGTTTGAGCGTCAATGACAATTTGTTTTAAATGTTGAAAACCTTTTGATCGCGCTGCTCTGCGATGCAAATCGTGTCGTTGTGCGCGCCGCCATGGCAGCACAGCATCAACTCAACCAGCTTGAATCCGCGCTTGACCCCCATGCCTACGCTGTTCCAGCCAAACGACAAAACGATTGCATCGTCGGTGCATATCGGCGTTATCGCGGCCCGAACCCGCTTGTACAGTGCGGCTGATTGTGTTTCTTTCATGCCCACTTCGAGCCCGATCCCTCTGTAGCATTCGCTTATCTGTCGAGGACTGTACGGAGGGTCGAAAATAACAAGATCAGCCTTTACGGCACAACTCGCCAGTTGCTCAAGAAACGCCTGTGCGTCCATGTGGTGTAGTGCTTTCGTCTCTGGGTTGAGATCGTTTGTGTGAGTTGCCCACGTCTTGTTGCGTGCGAACGGGTCAACCGAAACGCGGGATTTCAATAGATACTTTTGAACAAAATCCCTTATAGGAGGGACGTCGAAAGTATCTCCTGATGGCATCGCCCAATGTCTTGAAAATATCATATTTCGGTCCTTTATCGGCACGTTGCGGCCTCTTTGGCGAGTTCGACCCACCTCTCTAGTGGTAGCTGTCTGGCTCTGTATACGTACACTGAAGACACGTTTGCAATTGCGTAATCACCGATCAGGTCGAGCCAGTAGTAATACCCTTCTCCACGGCATATTTTCACGCCAAACTGCTTAATGTGCTTGTTGATCTGGTTAGCGTTCATGCTTTTTTCTCCCGTCGTTTTCTGGCCCATGCCGCGCTTCGCTTCGAGTGCTTCGCCGCGCATTGGGCACAGTGGTGTTTGGTTTTCAGCGGCCGGGCGCAGGTCCGGCACTTGCCTTTTCGAGCCTGCGCTTCGGCCCATTTTTGTTGTCGGGTCATTGGGATTACTTGTTGCGCCAGATATTCAGCGCCCGCTCGGCGATCTCCGTTTTGGCAGCGTTTCGCACTGGCTTGGCTTTACTCTCCACCCAAAATAGCAACCTGTCGACCGTGGCCGTCTTGTAGCGTGGTGAGTCGTGGTAAATCACGTAACCGTCCTGCCCTGCGCATCCGCGAGGCGCAAATCTGCCGAGGGTAGAGATGTGGTAGGTTCTGGTTTTCATCGTGTCGCCATTTCGTTTTGGTTGCTCACCGCCCAGCGGATCAGAAGTTCTCGCGGCACCATTGCTTAGCCTCTTCTCCAAATACGGGGTCTCCATTGGTTTCCAGAGCCACATCCCCATCTTGGCGAATCCAAGCGGTAACTTTGGCGTCGCCGCCCCCAACTGAACCAAGCCAGCGAATTGCCATTTCTCCAGCCCATTTACGAATTCCGATTGATGCCGTCTTCATTTTTCTCCTTTGGTTCACAAGTTTAACCACCGCCCATTCCCCTCCCATCGGAAGAGGAAGGAGCGGGGGCAATTACCACGTTCCAACTTTGGTTTCTCCGTGAACCATCTTCCACGCTTTGGAATACGCTGGATGCATGATTCCGACGGAGTAGGCAATTGACTTTAAAGCGCGGCTTGCGGCCATATCCCAATCCCCTTCGTCTTTGTGGCGGATCGCGTCAGTCAAGCAGAGACGCGCACTGCTCTCCATGTTTCCGCCAAGTTGGTTTCGCGCTTCGATGATTACAGCTTCAAGGTTCATATCGTTTTCGGTTCGTTGTTTCGCTCGTTACGTGGACACAATGCCACACCCATTCAAAACGTCAACAACAACGAGATTGGAAAAAGGCTGGTCTGATTCCAATCGGGTGAATCGTCAATGGGCCAACTGTGCCTAGGGTTGGCCCATGGCGCGGTGTGCCGCTACGGCCTAGCGTCCGCTTTTCCCAAGCCACTTCGCGCAAGCCCTGATCCCGAGCCACGGGCGCACCCTGGCGTTGGATCGGTAGCAGACACTCCACCGCTTGTCGTTTGGCCGGGTGCAACGCTGGACTGCGCTCTGATACCACTCGCAAGCCTCGCAAATCGCTTGTCGGTGCGCTGGGGTCTGGATCTCCGTGCGGACGCTCCTGCGGGCGATTCCGCGCAAATGGCTCGTGATTTTGAAGAGGTACTGCACAAAGCAAAAAGCCCCCAGATCGGGGGCGGTGTCAAGGTGGTTGCTTTTTCTTAGCGCGCCATATCGTAATAATCCTCTCCGTCTTCCTCCATCCATCCAGTGCTTAGCCCGTGCCGAATCGCACGATCCGCCTCAGACTCAGCCATTTTGCGGTCGTTCACACCAATGCACTGCGTAAGCAGTTCGCGCACAATTCCATCCCTACTAACCGGCCCCATTGCGCGGACGTACATGATGGTGATTTGGATCGCGTCGAGTGGTTTATATTCGTTGTTCATGCGCAAACAATGCCACGTTTCCGGCTACCGTCAACAACAACGTGATTGGAAAAAGGCTGGCATGATTCCAACTGGGAAGTGAGACGTGTTTCACGTCCCAGTTAAAGCCAGTTGTAAAGCAACACTTTACAGCTTGCGGCGTGGAGCTTGTGAATATCCAAAAAACGGGGCGGGTTTCATGGGTTTACCCTCCCCGTGCCGCATGTGCCGCAGATGTCAATAGGCCAACTGTGGCATGACCTAGGTCAAGGGGTGGGTAGGTCAACCCCGCTTTTCCCAAGCCACTTCGCGCAAGCGCGGATCCCTAGCCACGGGCGCACCCTAGCGTTGGACCGGTAGCAGACCGACCACGCCTTATCGTTCGGCCGCACGCACCGCTGGACGCTGGCTTGGTACCACTCGCAAGCCTCGCAAATCGCCTGCCGGTGTGCTGGCGCCTGGATCTCCGTCCGCGTCGTCCTGCGGGCGATCCCGCGCAAGTGCGATGTGATTTTGAAGAGGTACTGCACAAACAAAAAAGCCCCCAGAAAGGGGCGGTGTCAAGGGGTGTGTGCTTTTGTTAAGGGTGAAGAACTGGGGGCATGGAAGATTTTTCAACCTCGACCACTTCAGAGCCGGGGCACAGGTTTGCAACTCTAGCCGCGCTCCTGTGTGACTCGAATTCTAGGGCGTGCTCTCGATTGTAAGTGTGCTCCGGACCACCTTTGGATCCGTCTTTGATCTGTTCCCCGTTGGCTGAACGATACCAACCGGGACGTGCGCAGACGTAGGTCATCTTTTGATTATCTCTTCGGTATTCCTGAACGATGTAAACTTTCATGCGCAAACAATGCCACGTTTACGGCTACCGTCAACAACAACGCGTTTAGAATCCTGCGGAGGTTTTCCAATCACACGAGGTCGGCGCGAATGATTAGGGCATCGGCTGGAATCGGTGTGACTGTGAGGGAGCCCGCCGCGTTAATTGGGCAATCGTACAGCGTACCCGCGTTGAACTCGCGCCCCACGCCCACGGCGCTTGGCGGTGGCAATGGAGCAACAAGCCGCTCGCTGTAGGGGAGTAAGGCGCATTCTATGGAGTACTCCGTCCGCTCCGAAAACAGCACGACCTCCCCTCCTCCGCCGCTCCAAAAGTCAGGGTCTGGCGCAGGGTGGTTGCACTCAGTGCCATTGCCAGCCGAGACAAAGGTTGCTACCGTCCAGCCGGTTTGCGTCTCGCGAGTGCCAAGGAGAAGGCCGTTCGTCTCGATCATGTCGCGCCACGATTCCGGTATAGCCTCTAGGAAATCGTCGTGAATAAGAGACCACTTGAACTGTTCATCCCGCCGAGAATGAACCAAGCGCCAGTCCCCGCTGCCGTCGCACGCGTCCGGGTCGATGGTCATGCCGTACAGAGCGCCAGCCGTTGACGCCGAAGCGTAGCTACCAAGCGTAGGGGTTGCGGGTTGAACAGGCGCAAACGTGTTGTAAACGCCTGGGTTCACAGCAACGCCGGTTGAACATCCAACCTCGACGCCGTCGGCTTGGTATAGCTTTTTAACCTCGACCGTCTCGCTCGTGCCGTACTTGGTCTGGAAATCGATGGGCAGAATCAACCGAATCGCAGTGAGTTGATTGAAGAACGTCGCGAACTGGTTAAACACCTCGGCGGTTGGCTCGGTGTTTGGGAGCGGCCCATGGAACAATGGCTTGTCAGCGCGGATGTCTGCCGCTGTGGCGTAGGCCGTCGTCACACTAGGAATGCATCCGAAAGAGCGTCCACCAAATGCGGAGAAGCAGGCATTTTCAAACGTGTAGTCAAGCACTGCATAGGTGCCCGTCTGGCATCCGTAGGATTCAGTGGAGACTGTGTCGACATAGCCTTCGCACATTGCCCTGGCGTATGTCTCAGCCATGGCAAATGGCCAAGACTCTAGCGGAGTGTCATGCGGATCGTTGCCCGTGTTTCCGTCCTCATACGGCTTCGGGATTAGGCGTGTAAACGCTATGCGCGGGTAGCACGCGCCGAAAGGAACGTCGAGAGACGAAGCCACCGTCGATTCATGCGCCGCGTTTCCGTATTGGGTGCCGGGTCCGGTGCAGTTGCCTCCAACGAATTGGTTGATGATGTACTCGCGGATTCCGTTCTCGGCTGTGCGCCCGCTCTCATTCTCTGCCGCGATTGTCGCAAGGCTCCACGTCGTGTAATCGCGGTCAATAGTGCTCGGCGCGTCGGTGCCGTGCTGCAAGCGTCCGTTCAGCTTCACCTTTACAACCTCTTCGCCGTTCTCGAAAAGCCGCTCCGTTGACTCCACGACAAGCGGAAGCTCTCCGATGGGGCAGGAGCGCAGTTTCTTGCGCCTTTCCTCTTCGCAGGCTGTGTCTAGCGCCGCGCACGGTAGATAATTGATGCCAGCCGTTGTATCGCTTCCGACATAGCGAAAAGTGGGTAGGCTCTCAGGTGCCACCCAATCCGCGTTGCCATATGAAAAGTGCCACGTCAGGTCAGCGGGGAGCGGCGTCGGCGCTTGCCATGTGCATCTATCGAAAGTCCATGAGACGTAGTCAGTGAACGCATCAACCTTCCAGTTGGAAGTTTCAAGAGTCTGATACGGGATCAGACTCATAACGTCCATGACCCACTCATTGGACCAGCCTCGCGGAAGCGCGTCAGGTAAGATCCCATTGGCTTCGTAAACGTGGCCAGAAGTCGTCGAAAAGGTGAGGTCGGAAGCCTCGGCTGTGAACGTCTCCCCAACATTATAGACTTGGCCCTTGTACGTCACTACGTCGTCAAACACTGAATATTCGCGGCCTTCTTGCAATTGGCCAGACTCCGCCGGCGTCTTGTTTGGAGCGATACCGTCGAACACGTCTGCCGAGTCCATGCCAGCCCAGTTCCTTCGGAAATATAGGACGCTTTTGCCATCAGCCCCGACCTCATATCCGATGAGTTGCTGGCGCGGAACTAGGCGCGACCACTGGCGATTCATGCGGCGCGCAGCGTCGAATACCGCGTTGGTGTTGATCTCCGCGAAGGAACCCGGCAAGGCGATGTGAAGCCTGCGGTTTACAATCACTCCGTTGGCGAAGTAATCATCGCCAATCTCTTTCGCTTGGTCCTCATCCAGACCACTGCCGTCCGTCCCGTTGACGAGTGACATGCGCGCACCGCATAACCGCAGGAGAAGCGACAAGTCCCAGAGCGCAGGCTTGTAATTATACAGCTCCGTCGCTTCGCAGAACAACCCAGCCGTTGCGCTCGATGCGCTGAACGTGGCGTTGGTTGACGTGACGAATTGAAGGGCCGTGACGGAGCGCGCTGCGAACGTCAGAACCCTAGAAGGGGTTGACGCATCCAGAGTCACGGTGCCGAGGGTGGTGTCTCCGTCTTTCACTGCGACAACGACCGACCCGAGCAGCTGCGACGAGTGAACCAATACGGAACAGGTCACAAAGCCGCTCGTGCTTGCAAAGGTCGTGCCGCTCGCGCCCGTCCGGCCAATCACTGAACCGCTTGGAATTGTCGTCGAATTCGTTGCGCTCCATTGCGGATATAGCGGTTGGACGTATTCACCCGTCTGAAGCCCGCGCTGCGGGGCGAGGTGGTACTGCGTCGTCAGGAACTCTTGCGTGGTGAACGCATGGGAAAGCCAGTCACTCGCGCCCGTGTCTTCGTCGGCCTTCTGGGTTGGCGTGCCGCTGAACTCCGCGCTGAAGAAGTTCAGGATTCGGTTGAGGTTATTACCCCACGTCTTCGTCAGCCGGTTGCCGAATTGGTATGGCCCTTCGATGTACTCCGCCCAATCAAGCTGGGTTATCGTGCCGTTATTCTGGACGACGATATAGCGGTCATTCGGGTATCGGAGGATGGTTGCAACGTGCGTTGGCTCACTCTCGCAAAAGCCCTCGAACGTGAGCGTAGGCAACCCGTCAATCAGCGGGGTAAAGATGATCTCGAAAGTCCCATCCTCGGCGGGGTTGGTGCAGGCCCCTAGGTATTCCGGCGTCGGGATGTAGCCGCCATAGGCGTTCCCGTGCTGGCTCCTGGCGCTCTGGATAATCGAGAAGTGACTCTGAGCCGCAGCGAACACCGGCGACGCTACCACGAGGCTATCCGGGTCAATTGCGCCCCGTTGGCGCTTTGCCAGTTCCCAAAGTTCGAATGCACTCCCGGTACCGAAGTCCAGATCGACGCCGCCCTCTTCTGGGTTTGTCAACCGTTCGTCCTCGCTCGCCACGTTCAAGACTTCATTCCCGAAGACGAATGAGCCAGCGATTGACGAGACGTTGACGCCTTCCTCTTCGCCGGGCCCCGTCAGTGGCCAAGTGTACTCATTGGGAGGGATATGCTCATAGATTGCGCGGAACTCGTCGATTGGCGGAAATAGCGTCCCCGATGAATTCCGAATCTGGCGAAACGGCGCGGACAGGTAAAAGTGGATCCGGCGCGTGGCGTCGCCAAATCCACTATTGATCCTGTCGTTGATACCGTTGGCCAAGGCGATCATCTCCGTCGACGTGACGGGTGCGCCTGACGCAACGGTTGGAATGCGGGTGAATGTGACCACGCGTTAAACTTGGCAGGCCTTCCACTCGATATTGATCGTGGCATTAAATCCAAGAGCATAGACCGCAACCGCGCTTGGTACGCACATTAGAATTGTCGACTGACCAAAAACCTTTTGGCTAACGGATGCCGGAAACGACGCACCAGATGCTGAACCAATTTCAAGATAGTTGGTTCCACCCTCTCCGTTAAGGTTCTTGATTAGAATGTACCTGTCACCAGTTACATCACCAGGAATATCAAGCAACTCCGCATTTCCAGCGCCTGTAGAAATAGTTTGGGTTCCGCTGGCCATGTGTGTACCCGTCATATCCTGCGTTGACGTGGTTGTCTCGGATCCGAGATAAGCCCCACCTTTTGCAGCGTAGAGCCTCGTCGTGATTTGAATTTCGTCTGCCATAATTTTTGAGAGTTAGTTGTTAACGATACCGAGGGGCGGAGTTAGCGCCGCCGCTGACGTTGCCCATCAAGAGGTTTTTTGGACGCTGATTAACGCCAGTTGGATCCACGTTAAGCATTGCGCCTGGGTTGGGCCTAGGCTCTAGCCTGCGGACTCGACCGTCCAATTGCCGAATCGAAGTTGAGATTGTCCCGGTGCCTTTTGGAAGTTTCATAGATTACACAGCGTCACCCCAAAGCCAGTCTTCGTAAGACTCCGCCCATTGCCAGAGTTGCACGACCTGCCACTTGGCATTGTCCAACACGTTCAACTCGGCCGCGTATTGCAGGAAGTAGCCTTGCGGAACCGACGCCTTAAACGCGGATGGCATCGTGGTGTCAGCAATCAACGACGCACGAGTCCACATGCGGTTATTTGTTGCGTCGTTATTAATCAGTGACTCAGGCGCGCCCACTTGCGTTCGCTGGATGATGAAGGCATCGACGCGATAGGTGTCCACGCCCTTAGAGAACATCTCGCAGAGTTTGGCGATACTGTTCCTGTTCGTCTGCGTCGGGTTGAATGGTTCGTATTTCTCAGCCACTGCCGTGTTGAATTCGTCGTATGTAATTTCGCTCCTAAAATACTTCTCGACGATTGCGCGAAACTCAGCGCGAAGAAAGTTCGCAGTGGTGTCACTATACGCTCCGAAAATTGCCATCGCATCCTTGATCTCAGTCTTTTCCCAAAGGCTTTTTTCAAGGCTGCTTGTCTGCCTTGACCAAGTTGTGACGACGCTATCTGGCCCGGTTAGCGGAGCGCCACCGCTGTCTGTTGTTGCGTTGCGAGTCGAATATGTAACCGACAACACATAGTAACCACCCGCGTCGTGCTCTATGGTAGCGTCCGAAACTCCGCCGATAGCTACAAGCCTGTCCAGCTCGGTTCCGCATTCAAGCTGGGTGCCTTTATATCGAAGCTCGATTGAATGGCCGATGCCATCACGATAAGAGCGCCTAGGCTCCAACGCCTGAATCCCGGTTGATGCTTTAAGGACAAGGCGGCTCATATCTTGTTAATACTCTGAACGGTTTGCTGCGACGAAGCTTTAATGGCTTTTAGCTCCGTCAACTGTTGCTTCATGATTCCAGCCGTCGAGTTAGGCCCACCTCCGATGTAAAGCCCCATTCGCGCTAACGAGTCGGCTTGCGGAATTGCAGCAGTGGTCTTGATCGAAGATTGATTGTACGGGCGCAAGACGGTGTCTTCCAACCTGCGTTTGTCTGCGAAACTTGTCGGCAATGCTGGACCAGTTCCGATTGCCATATCAGTCAGCTTTGAAAACGCGGTTCCGATAACGGTTGATCGTGCGTAACCAAGCACTGACGAAACGATCTTTAGGTTGGCTTCCTTAAGTTTGTTGTAAAACGCTTCTATCTTGGTATTAGCCTCGTCGATGCGTTGAATGTCAGATTCGAGATTCCCGACATCCTGAATCGCCCGCAAAGCCGCGATCATTGATTCAGGTCGACGCCCGAAAAGCATGCCCATCGATCCCCGGTCGCGTGACTCCATGCCGCCCGGCCCAAGCGATCCCGTGATTTGCTGCGCAAGCGTCAAAATGTTGTCTTCGTTCGCGTTCGCGCCGTATCGCTTGAAAAGCTCCTGTGCTTTAGGATCTCCGCCAAGTGCCGCGCTCCTAGCGGCGGAAAGAGTCGAAAGCCCGCCAATCACTTGGCGCACGTTGACGCCAGCCGCGCCAGCCGCTTTTGAAATCTGGATAACTTGCGTCCTCGTGATGCCCATCTGCTCCGCAAGGTCTGAAGTCTCGTCAGCGAATCGAAGGGCGGACGTTAGCGACGATTTGAAAGCCGCTGTAATAGCCGCGACAATCGCGGCCGGTGCCGCAAATCTACCAGCAGCGCCAAGCAGTGAAGCCGCAGCGCCTGATTGCGGAGATTGCGCGACCGGTTGACCCAAACCACCAAGCGTCGAACGATTGCGAGCCATCGCCAATTGAAGCGCGGATGTCCTGTATTCGTTCCCGCTTTTCTTTGCGGTCGCCAACCTCCGCTCTAAGTCAATCTGGCGTTGCGTTAGCTTTGCCCGCTTCTCTTCCAATGTAAGCGATTCAAACGCCGCCTTGCGCTCTTGGCGAGCAATGGATGATCTCTCCTTGTTGAACTTCACCGAAAGCTCGCGGCTTTTGTTCAGGCGGTCGGTGATCTTGTCGATCTTGTCGACGAGGTCTTTATCCTCCCCTGTGAACTTCAGGACGTATGTATCATCGCTCACTTGTCGCCCTCCTTTTCGTCAGGCTTCAATTCATCGAACATGCGTTTCAACGCCTCGGGATCCTCCGCCATTTGGCGCGCATAGTCGCTAAGGTCCTGGTCTTCCTCGGTCCACACTTTGGCGATGCCTTGTTCCTCCAACAGCGCGGCACGATTCCACAAGGCAAGTGATATGGGTGTATTGAATGCCTGTGAATCGCTGCGATGGAAATGGGAGAGAAGGCTTGCGTACAGCATCGCGAGGATGGGCGATCCGCAGGAGTTGCTTCCTGGTTGGCGCTTCATCTTCGGACCTTTGAAGCCAGCCTCTAGGTATAACGCAAGCTGGTGAATCACTTGTAATGAACCGTAGCGCGCAACCCGCTTGGCGAGCCTACCAATGCGGTATTGCGTCCACCAATCGCCAATCTTGCGCGAAGCCTCGGTAGCTGGACGCTCGCACACCCAAATAGCAAGCGCCACGTCTCCGACGTTGATGGGCTTGGTTTCACCAGTCCAATATGTGGCAAGAGGACTGCGGAGGCGGGTTAAAAGGATGGCATGCCCAAGAGCAAACGGCATGAGCAGAACACCCGCAACCCTTGTGCGGTTGGGGTGGACTGCTAGCGCGAAGTCGTGGGAATTGTCCATTACAGGTCTTGGACGGCAGCGAACGTGGTGGGGGCTTCAACGTTGAAGCCGTGTCGGTAGAGCGTCATTGAAACCTCGGTAACGCCGTCTGGCGTATAGGAGATAGACGCTCCGCCTTTGTAGATCCAGCTTGCCGTTCCAGCCCCAGTGATTGCGGTCCCTCCAGTAAAATAGGCTGGACCGTTTGCGAGCGTTACGGCTGTTCCAATATCCGGTGTGATGCCATGCAACCTCGCCCTGTCGCCTGTGTTTGTGGTGGAGTTTCCAACCGGGATTGTGCGGATTGAGATGGTGTGGACAGGCTCGTCAAACGTCGTCGCAAACACTGCGGAAGTGCCGTCCCTATGATCGGTAGCGGTAACGTCGTGCGTATAATCGAAACCAATGGCTCGATTGTCGTCCGCTGCAACTGTCGCAGTTGTGCCAATTCCGCGAGCCCAAGCGAAAGTGTACGGAACACCTTTTGAAACCGCCCTGCCAATACCTTTGAAAGCCATAAAAGTCCTGTGTTGTTAGTTATACCACTTGTTCAGTCTCGTAGCACGTTTCGGTTTGAAAAACGATAACGTCGGCCACGTAGCCTTTAAATTTCTCAGCCGGTCCCGTGCGCCACTCGCGCAGCAACATACCGCTCCATCCATTGGTGGCTGGCTCCCAGTTGCGCATAAGTATGTGGATAATCTCAGCCAACCTCTCGGCATACACTTGGTTTCCGCTCGCGCTCCGGTTCACGATTGAAAGCTCTAGGCACTGGAACTTGATGTTCACGCTGAACATGAACGGACGCTTTGGGTCCGGCGTGTTCATCTCCGGTGATCCAACGATAACCACTCCGCCACCAGTGTTCAGCGGGCCGATTGCCTTCGTGATCTCCGATTCGATGTCCCCGATGTCCTCGGCAATAATGAGCGTGCGGGGCGGGGCGAATAACATCTCGTCCTCCTGTAGACGCGCCCGAACCTCCTCTTGCAAGGTCCTCAAAAGCCCGTGGTCATGTATCGCGTCGCTCATCGTGTCTTAGCGTCCATATGCTTCTGGAACGCTTCAGCCATAGCCGTTTGAAACTGTTGCTTGGTCGGCAGAACGGCTTTGTTCCCGCGCTGCGTCACCCGTTCTTTGAGTAGGTATAGGAACTCTAAAACCTTTTTGCCACGCTTTTTTGTCTCCATCACCAAGAACTTGTTGCCTAGGTGTGAAGTATAAACCTCTAAGTCTGGACCGAAAAACGCAGCGCTTTTGCCGTAGCTTTGCTTTGAGAGTGGTATAGTTAGATACCGCTTGGTGCCGGTTGGCTTGATGGTGCCGCCAAAGTAACGCTGCGCAATAGCCCGGTTCATAGACACGTAGGCGAAGGCTGCGTCTGAATAGCTTTTGACCTGCTCTCGCATACGTCGCCAAAAGGAAGACTTCGCGCCAAATCGGTTCTTCTCTTTGCTGGAAACCTCCGCGAAATGCGACTTCACCAAGTTTTCAACGCCTCGCGCAATGACCTTGTTCACCGCTTCCTTGTTGGATGCGGCGTCCTTGATCTTCTGCAATCGCTTTAGCTGAATGTCGATGCTCATCTAAGCGTTAGCGTGTCTCCGTCCATAGCTAAGGCTGGATCACTGGCGAGCGTGATCCGCAAAGCCTCGTCAAACCGCTTGGCACTTGCCTGGGTGTCTTCGGACAACAAGCGCCTGTCTGGCTCTGGATCTGGCGTTGCGGGTGTCATAACCCCCAATCGCAACGCTTCCTCACGATCCACGTCTTCCACGCCCATGCCAGAGTTAAACGCGAAAGGCGGATAAGGGTTGCCGAGAGCGTCCGCGAACAGCATCGAGTTTCCAAGGTTGCGCCAGACAATGGAGTCCTTCATTGCCACCATGCGGCCCTCGTACAATGCGCCACCGGCACGTTCCCAACGGTCTTTCCAGTCACGCTTGACGGTGGAAGGGGAGACGCGGACAAGCTCTTGCGCTGGCCAGATGGCGAGAATGTCTTCGTCCTGGCCAGACATGTAGGCCCCATGGTTGTACGCCAAAGACTCTTGTGTCTCAACGATGAGGCTAAGACGCTGGTCGCTCTGCGGGTCTTGGATGGTTCCAATCTTGGACGGGTCCTCGGCTCTGATTCCAAGCGACTCGAACTTGTCGCGGATCTGAACCTTGGCGTCGGCAATCGAAAGCTGAAGCGGCTTCTTTCGTCGTTCCTCTACCGTGCCGTCAGCCGTGACGAACTGGAAAGTTTCCTCGTCCGCTTTCTCGATTCCGCGTATAACCTCGCGCACGGTGTCGTTAATGCCTTGCAGCGCGTCCGCAACCTCGATCTTGGCTGAGAATACAGACACGCGCTTAAGGTCCGCTGAGACGGACGCCAGCTCGCGGGTGCCAAGCGTTGTTGGCAGAAGTTTGCGCTGCACCAATCGGCGCACTCCTTCCGCCCATCCAACGGCCTTTGTGAAGAGTTTCACGTCGGGAACTGTTGCACAGCCACCGCATTGGCTGGCTCTCCGTAAGGCCAAGCGCCGACTCCATACTCACCCGGCAGCGGCCAAGCGCCAAAGACACTCTTCAATCGCGCATTCACCATGCCGACATCAATGCCGCTGATTTGCACAGTCCCGGCGCTGTATAGCTTTCGCCCGGTGTAGTGCCATTGATGCCAGTGGTTGGCGATCATGTAATTGTAAAGCTCCGCCTCTTCAGCCGGGTTGGCTGGCGGCAAGCGCACAGGCTCATCTGGTGGAGTCATTCCGCCGGGTGGGATAATCATTTGTTCCTTTCAACGTGCGTCTCACCGCTGAAGTGGGAGGCGTCAAAAACCGCTTGGTTGACTATTTTCTTGGCTCTAAGTTGGTCGTTCAACTGCTCGATCTTCAGGTTAAGCAGGTCAAACTTGCCCTCCATTCGGAGTATAATTTCCGTCTTCTCTTCGTTGCTCTTTTCGAGCGACTGCACTTTGCGTTGCATCTCTTGGTTAGCCTGCAATCCGCCACCGATGGCGATCATGATAACGGATAGCTGAAGCCAGAACTTCCAATCCCCGGTTGGTTTGACGTTGCCCATAAAGGAAATCTGGCTTGCTGGCTTGCCTAATTGCAAGGCGGTATTCATACGCTTTGCGTTGAATTATAGCGACTTAGACTTGTTAGTATGAGTCATTTGGCTGCCGTATTAGTAGATACAGGCTGGCGAGGTTGCACGGGGATTCCATTCATCCGCATGTAAGCATCCGACATATCACGCGCCGACTGGATCATTGCGCCAAACATTGCCGCCTGTGCTTCCGCTTGTTTCTCCGCCGACGCGATAGCCGCTTCGTTGGCCGTGCTTCGGTACTTTTTGACGCGTATGGTTCCGTCACTTGGCGACACCATGAGGTCTTCAAAGCTTGTGTCCTTTGGCTGGCTGATGCGCACTTCGTTAGTGCCGTGACGGAACACCATCTCTGCCGTGACGATGTTTCCCGTCTTGCTGGCGCACCCGCACATAATGACCGCAATCAATGCCGCTCCAATTGCCGTTTTCATCATTCTCCTTTTGGTTGCTGTTGTTTGTTCTTCGCGTTCCAAAGACTCCACGCAATGCCGATAAGAGTCACAAGACCGGACGCCAACTGGCCCGATGCGTCGTCAGCCTTGGATAGCTCAATTGCGCCACCGGCTACCAATGCGTGCCGAATCACCGACGCGAGGAAAGGGGCTAGAGTTTGAAAGTTCATTGTCCTGGTGTGATTGTAACCGTCACGACAACGGCGTTGTTTGTCAGCTTCAGTGCGCTAGGCGAACTCGGCGTAGTCGTGCTAAAGTTGATCTCGTTGGACGGCAGGCTAACAAGTCCGATTGCGTTGTATGAGACGACGTCCATATAAACCTGAATGTTGTCAGGTACAGGCACCGCGACCAAATTAGTATTCCCAACATTCACGGTTTGCAACTTGTTAGTGCTCGATGGCCCATAGCGAACGATATAGCCAGTGACTGAAGGATCGTTGACTTGATCCCATGTCACTTTCACACTGGCGGCGGAAGCGATGTTAGCCAACAACAGGATTGGTATAATTTTTTTCATTCGTCTCGCAGGTTGTCTATCACAAGACCCTTGATCCGTCGAAGGATCTTAAACGTCTTCCTGGCCAGCTCAAATTTCTGCGCGTTCGTGGCGTTCGCCCAGTCGTTGTCGATGGCATCACAATCGGCGTACAACTGGCGCGCAGTTTGGATCTTCTCACGCTCGGTTGCTCGGCTTGTTTCCTCTCTGGCAGCGTTAAGAGCCGCGACCTCGGCGTAGGACGACTGCACCAACCGTGTGTATTCGTCCTCGGTTGTTTTGATCCAGCCATCTGGGATCTCCGCCTTGTCGTCAACCCGCTTCGATTCGCGTGGGTAGTCGGCAGGGAATCCCTCCGCGTTGCCGACGCCGTATGGGATATAGATGATCATGTTATCGAGACGT
>Ga0181358_1000086_pt1 | contig 37667 bp, 43 predicted proteins | sample Fa13VDMM110SD_FD_130096 | JGI IMG/M metagenome (GOLD analysis project Ga0181358, IMG submission 130096) | Freshwater viral communities from Lake Michigan, USA - Fa13.VD.MM110.S.D | ecosystem: Environmental > Aquatic > Freshwater > Lake | place: USA: Michigan | collected 2013-09-24 | reverse complement strand
CTAAACTACCACTTGCACTTGGTTGTCCAAAATTACCTGCGGTATGGTACGAAACTGTTGATGTGTTTGTTGTTGTACTTCCCGCTTTATTCAAACCATTAATATATAATGAGAATGATGTTGTACCTAAACCTGTTTGATTTATATTTTCATCTGATGTACCAGGTACAAATGATGATGTTGTATGTACTTTTACAATGTCAGTTTCATATGGAACCGTTCCTGTACCTCTAGCAGTAACACCTGTTGAATCGTAAACCGCATTTGCGGTTCCTATTGTTCCTCCCGCAGTTGATACTGTTAATATTCCACCTGACTCGGTTACTAAAGAATCTGAATCTGTAATTGTTGCAATTGAACCTGCGTAATATAATGGATTAAATAATCCTAATATAGAACCTGATATTGTATATGTTGCTGAACTTAAATAAGGTGCTCCACTCAATGAACGAGAAACCGCAGATATTGCATTAACACTTACACCAATAAATGTTGGGGTTTGTGATGGAATATTTGTTGATATTGTTGTTAATGGTGCATAGAATACTTCGGTATAACTATCAATTGGTGTGGTAAATGGACTTGACCCACTAGCAATACTAATTGAACTTGATATGTGATACCATCCACTTGAACTAACATCACTACTCGCACCATATAATGATGGTGAGAATACTGTTGCGAATTTACCATCCTGATATGCTGGAGGTATTACCGCGTTATTTGCGGTATTAATTCTTGCTAACGAGACTCCACTTGTTGTTCCTGCACCAGTTTGTGTAAGTAAAGATTGTGAACCTGATGTTGATGTATCTGTTTTTGAACTATTATTTTTGAACTTAAAAGTAAATGAACCAGAAACTTTAAGTGAGGTTGGGGTACCACTACTTAATGTACCTAAACCAAATAATTGCGTATCAACCGAAGATGATACAATTGTTGTTCCTGATGATACACTTGTGAATGTATGCCCATAATTTGTTTGTGTATAAATCGGTGATATACCACTAAAAATTGTGGTTCCTGTTGTTGCAAATCCTTTACCTTGTAAGTAAGTGATTGTTGTGTTTGTTGAATTTTGTGGAATACTACCGACCGTTACCGTACCTGTTGTGGTGTTAACGTTATTTTTTGTATAACTACCATATCCCTTTGTGTTTGGTGATGCGTCGGGCGCAGAAGATGATAATAACCCAGCAACAAATCTTAATATTTCAGAAACATCCGTATTTTTATCGAAATTATTAAAATAAGAACCCTCTAAACTTGTTTTCCAATTGTTTGATGTTGGAATACCAACATTTATATTTGATGCGTGTATTGATTGTGAAACCTCTAATGCGTACTTTCCTGTAACTGCACCATCTGGTGAGTTAAGAAGTGATCCACTACCTATTATTTTAATATTTTGAGAAGTTCCATAGAATGACCCTGTTGGTTGCCAAATATTTGTATCTTGTAAATTAGTAATTGATGCTGAAAACGAAGATGATAATATGGTAATTGAACTTGATAGTGAACTTGAAAGTAGACTAATGGAATGCGATAATGAACCAGATAATGTGTTTATTGAGGAAGATAATGAAGACGATAGTGATGTAAAATCACTTTGTCTTATTAATTTTTCTTCGCTACCTAATTGACCCGCTTTCCAATAATCTAAAGAAGAATCCCAAAGTAATGAACCAGAAATTGTATTAGGTGAAGTTACGTCCTTTATTAATAGACCACCATTAGCCGCAGAAGAACCGTTTAATTCAATGATGTTATCACCAATAGATACTGTGGTTGAATCAATGGCGGTTGTTGTACCTTTAACAAGAAGATTACCCTTAACCGTAAGGTTTGACCCTGTAGTCTCAATTGCATTTTTTAATGATGCAGTATATAAATTTAACCCATCCGAAGATAATCCAAGTGAGACTCCTGAAATATATAGATTATCAGCATATACCGCGCGTAATGTCCCCGAAACCGCTCCTAAATCAATAATTGATCCTGAAGGAACGTTTGAGGTGTCAATTTGGGTCCAATTTATCTGTTGTAATGCCATTTAGTAAGTAAAGTGTTTTACATAAATACTTTTTATTTCAGTTGTCAGCATAAAAAAAGGGAATTTTAGTTCCCTTTTTTAAATTACAGATAAATTTTTATTTTTTCGAGTAGTTCTTCTTGACTTTTAAAGTCTCTACTTGGTACGAAAACAGGTCCGTCGTCCGTTTCACCCTTCTTAATAAATACAGTTGGTAATATATTAAGCCCTGTTTGTTTTACAACTTGATCCCAAATTTCTCTATGTGAATTAATATCTAAATCGGTAAACGGGATTGATAGTTCATTAAATTTTTCTTTTAACGTTTTACAATGACCACAACCTGTAAGACTAAATACAATAATTTGGTTATTCATAAAATTATAAGTTATTTAGGATATCTTTATAAAACGATTCTGAATTTGCTCCTTGAGACCTGCTTATTAATTTTTCACCATTATAAATAATGATAGTTGGAACACTTCTAATTCCTAAATCTAAAGCCGAGTCCATATTTTCATCAACATCCACTTTAACAAACGTTACGTCGGGATATTTTGATTCAATTGATTCGAGTCTTGGTATTAATGACTTACAAGGTCCACACCACTTAGCCCAATAATCGACTAATACTTTTTTTCCTTCTGATTGTAATTGTTTTACTTTTTCTGATGTTACGTTTTCCATATTTTTTTTTAATCGTTAAATCCTATTTTACTTTTATTTGGTGTTTTAAACACTTCAATATCTATATTATATATATCCGCTAAACACATACTTTCTTTAGATTTGAAATCTTTTTCAATGTGTTTTAATAATTTATTGGTATCCATTACTGATAAATTTTCAAACTTATGTTCCGCAATTAATCTACCCTTACGAAGTAATGCTTGGTCAATTTTCTCTCTTTTCATATTGAAGGTTGCAATAACCTGAATATTCAAACAATCTCCCAAAATACCGTCAGTTAAGTTAAGGATGTTAGAAACACCTGCGGGTGAACCATTACCTTCTCTATCTGCAATTACTCTCTCCGCGTCTTCTATAATTAAAATACTATTTTTGTGATCCATTAAAAATGGAATGATAGATGGTTCTGATAACATCTCCGCCATTGATGGGGGAATAAATAAAATATCTTTATCCGTTACCAACGTGGTTAAATGTTTAATGTACGATGTCTTACCTGTCCCTGGGTCTCCGTGCAAAAGTATAATTCCCTTATCGTTACTTTTATTTAAACGGTTAACAATTGCTTCGTGTACCCTTAAAAATGATGAACCATAGTTTAATTCAAGGTCCATAGGTGCAACATATAAATCATACTCTTCAGTGTCTAAATGACCCATATCACTTTTAACTAATTGAATATTTGCTTTCTTTTTTGTTCTTTCAAATTTAACAAATTCTTCTAAATTAATTTGTTCTTCTAACTCACCATTTTTAATGTTATATAAAACATCAATTTGAGATAGATTATTTTTTGAGGTATCTAAACTAGATTGTACCTCAATAAACATTTCTTTATCGTCATTTACTAATAAAATTTGTGAAGCTAAATCGTATCTACGATTATTTGAGAATATTTTTGACTCCACATTAAATCCACATTCAATTAGATATTCTAAAATAGATGGGTCATAACTTTTGCGTGCGTTGGAATGTTTCGATGGTATTTCACCAAAAAGATGTAAAAACAATTGAGCTGAAGGATGCTCTGTTCCATACACATTATCGTAAAGTGCAAACGGTATAACTAAGTTTCTTTTCATTTATAATAATATAACTTATTAAGTTAACTTAATAAAGTTAGTTTAGACAAATTTTCCCAAAACCCTTCATTTCTAAAAAGATATTTTCATTCTCTTTTGGTTCTTCTGGGATATCTTTTTTGGATATTGATATTGCGGTAACGGTTTTTCTTAATAATTCAAACTGTTCTTTGTTTAACATTACCTCACCGTTTGATTCAAAATTTTTTTGTGAAATTTCAGAAAGGTGTTCAAAAAATAATTGTTCATCAGATTCCCCAATGAAATACTCTTTAGCTTCAGTATTGTTTTTTAAATACGTTTTAACTGTTTGAATGTAAATTAAAACTTCAGGAGGTGTTTTAGTCATTTGATTTTTCTATCTGAGACAAAATTAATTCAACATTACTATTTCTTCCAAAAATTTTTATTTCAATTGTAATTTTTTCACCATTCATCTCACTAATGATACCATTAAAACCTCCAAATGGTCCCTCAATAACTTTTACTTTAGTACCAATTGAGTAAACTAATTTTTTAGATTCTATATGTTCTTCTAAAGTATCATCTTTTAATATTCTTTTAATGTCAGATTGATTTAAAAGGATGGGAGTTCTGTCTCCACCCATCGCCATAATGTTTTGAATTGAGGCAATAACTTTTAAATCGTCGTTCTCAAGTTTTCTAAATGATTCAAAATAAAGATACCCACTATAAAGTACCTTTTCCCTTGTAACTCTTTTATCTCTTACGACCACCATTTCTTTCTCTAGTGGACAGACAAATCTTTTTATATTTTTGATTCTACTATGTTCAATATCCTTATTAAATTGTTCACATAGTTTTCTTTCTTTTCCGGGTAAAACTTTTACCACGTACCAATATGATTCCATAACGCTTTTTTAATAAATATGAACCTTTAATAGTTCATTATCAATAGTTCGGTACCTTCATTTTGTGTACCGTCCTTTTTAGCGGCTGCCGCCTTTTTAAAGTTTTTCTGTTCCCATTTGTATTCGTCTTTAGGGAACCATTCAGATAACTTAGGAAAATCATAATAAGATAAACTAAATTTACCTTGAATATTTTTTATACAATCCGCTAATCTTGTGTGGTCATTTACATCAAAATCGTGATTGGAGTAGTAATTCTCAGTTTTCCAATATGGTGGATCCATATAGAAATAGGTTGTTGGTGAGTCGTATTTTTCTACAACTTTTTGAAAGTCCATATTCTCAACAAACGTTAACTTATCAAAATGTTCTCTATATTTTGGATTCTTTAATTTATCCATAAAAATAAGAACTTTACAACGATACTTTCCTTTGTAGTCTGTGTAAGTGGCGGTTTCTGGTTTTGAACCTGAGAACACCTGGGTTAGGACGTAAACGTATTTACCCGCAATATCTAAACTGTTTTCTTCTGTGATAACTAATTCAGGGTTGAAAACTTCTTTTTGACATCTTTTATATAACTCAGGATATTCTGGAGGGGTATCTACCACCCCCAATTGTTGACACGGATACTTAGCTAATTCTTCCCATAATACGTCGTACTGTTTAGCACATTTCATTAGGTTAGCATTTAGTCTATTAAAGTCATTGTAGACCACCGTTTTAAGATTAGGGTACTTTGTTAGGTCCATATTAAAAAAGACCCAGAACATACCTGAAAATCCTTCTACGTACGTTTCAATGTCTGTTGGAATGAAAGGTGTTATCCATTTACCGATTCTTGCTTTACCTCCGATGTATGAAATCATTATAATTAAATTAAGTTGTAAAAAAATATAACTAATAAAATTGGAAAAAAGAAATTAATAGTATATATTTTATTATGGCTTGTAGTAAATGTAAAAAACAGGAACGTATTGAGGAATTTGAAAAATCTACGGAATTTGTTAGTAAAGGTGTAATTATGTTCGTAATAATATGGTCGTTATTTGCAATATATGGGATATACTCCCTTATAACTAAATTCATATGAAAAATGGGAAATACTTTATAGTACTTTTCTGTAATAAGAAAAGGGTTAAAATTTTGTATAGGTGTATGAAAAGAACCACCATTACCGAATATTGGCACGAATTTAAAACAGAAAAGAGACCACCGTTCATTAAACTCCAAGGTGGTAAACGAAAACAGGAGCAGGTTTTTGAATTAGGGTTGGTATTTCCAAATAATAGATGGGCAACTAAAACCTATGTTAAAGATAGTTTAGGTAGGAATATCCCCACCAAAATAGAAGACGAAAAATATCGTATAAAAGAAATGGTTCCGTATTGGAAAGAAGAGTTGATATATGACTTCCAAACAAAAAAGAGAATTAGATATCACGAAATTATTGATCAGTTATCTAAGATATCTGAAATTGCTCACATATTCACACTCAATAAAAACATATTTGTTCAAATTGAAAATGACATTAAATTGTTTGGTAACAAAAACATCTCCGATTCTGAAAGATTGTTTGAATTAATAAAGTCTGATCTCCTTAAACAAAAAAGAGGTAATTTCCTATTTGTTAAGGACATTACCACTCATCAGCGAAAATTACTTTATGAAATGTTAGAATCTAAAGGTTATAAAAGATCTGAATTGTTTAGGCACTACTCGTATTAAAAACAACATCCACCGCACCGATTGTAATACTAAATGAGTTCTTAGGTTTTTCAGTTCTTCTATCGTATTTTTTTTCCATATAGTCGAACACCCTATCAAATTCCATCTTTGATAGTTCAAACACAATGGTGTTAGACTTAGCATTGGCATTTATATTTTCAATTAAATCAACAATAATTGCTAATTGATTAAGCAATTCACCCTTTTTTTCCATAGCCTAAGATTATAAGTAGTTTACTTATAATAGATACTTTCTTTTTCGGTTTAGGTTTAAATAACTCCTCCTTATTCAGATTCTTTATCTCCTGAATTGCTTTCATCTTGTGGTTCTGAATCTCCAATTGGTCCTTCTCCATCTCCTTCCCTAACCAGTCCGATGCTAGTTTCATCCTCTTGTTCATATGCTTCGAGAAAATTTAATTCTTTTAATTTATTCAATGATTGATTTTGGAAAAGGTTTTCTAATTCTTTCACTTTAGATTGAAATAGTTTTCTTTTCTCTTCATCTTCTTTATTAACGTTAACAATTTCGGACGCACAAGCAAATACAACATCGTATCCATCTTGTGTTGCGTTAGATATTAATGAGATAAGTGTAAATTTTTCACTCTTATCTTGTACCTTGGTTTTAATTGACCTGTACGGTGTAATAATAGTGTCAAACTTCCAACTTAATGGAATTCTCACATCTAAACTTACATTGCCTTCAATTTCTCTTAACGAGAAGAAGTAAGGTCTTAGTGATTTGATATTTTGAAACACAGCGTTAAATTAAAAAATAGGTTATTATATATGCAGTTGAAAAGTAAAGTAAAATACCTTCCACCTTTGGCAACTTCATTGGTTGTGAATCATCTTGTGTTAATCTAAACACAAATTCAAAAACGTAACGTAGTGAATAAATGATACTCAGTACGAATAAAAATAATTTAATTTCCTGCATCGTCGTGTCGTTTTATTTCGTCCAATATTTCTTTTCTATAAGACGAGATTAGGAGTTTGATTTCTTGAGCATATTTCCTGGCTCTAATTGATGCACTTCTGTTTCCTTTTTCAAAAACTTTTTGTGTATCAAGGGACATCCTCTCAACCAATCCTTTTATTTTGGTTAATGTTTCCATAATAATTTATTTCGGTTTTTAATACGAATATACGGGAAATATTTTACTTTTTCAAGTTTTGATCTAATATTTTATAGATTTCGGTTAAAACATCTAATTCAGATCTTGACTTCCTGTGTTCGAAATCAAATAGTTTTAGAAAATATTCAGGTATTTTTGTTATACTACCATCTATTTGTACATAATAATATGCCTCCAAATAGAAATTCCAAAAATAATCATAATGGATACCCCTATTTTTAATATGAATTTTTTCTTTTGAGAAATTTTCGATGACTTTATCCCAAGCCCAGGTGAAATGATTCCTTTGATTCTCTTCTTCATCCATAACATCAGGACCAAGAAAGGTATCATCAATCATATCGTGAATAGATGCAACAAAGTCGTGAAAAAGATTTAATTTTTCACGACTTATGTTATATGCCTTGTACCAAATGTCTATTTGTTGTCTGTAACTTTCAGATGATATAAACTCTATGTAACTTTCTTTATTTTCCATAATCCTTCTGTTTATAATATAAGGATAAAAGAACGTAAAAAAAAGATATTATTGAGTTTTCTTATCGTATGATGCCATATTTTTCATCTTTTTAATTTCTTCTTCAAGAATTGATGATAAATTGTTCTCTGATTCTTTAACTACTTTTACTGGTTGTACGTCTTTATTGTACATCACCATATCTTTTCTTTGTTTTAATTTTCTTTCTACCTTCTTAGCGATGTTTTTTCCTAAATCACTTTTAATTACGTTAGCCGCATCTTGTGAATTACCAGTTGATGTGTGACCATCTAAAGACTTCTTTAATCTATCTTTAAATTGTTGTGATGGTTCGATATCATAATGTAAATCTTCTAATCCACCACCTCTATTATCTTCAATTTCTTCTTCTTGTTCTGGAGTGTTCTTTCTTGCCACTTTCTCACCTTTACCAATTGGTTTAGGGAATTCAGGATTATCGTTACCATCAAATGTGGTTGCTCCCTTTATTTTCTTAGCAACGTCTGAATCGTTAGCCTCGTTGTCTTTCTTAGATTGAGTCTGTGCTTTTTTAGTTACTGTGATACCTGGAACAGATTCTTTAACAATTCTTTGAATCATTTCTAACATTTCAGATTCTTTCAAACGTAATGTCTTCTTTTTGGATTCGTACATTCCTGCACCACCACATTCGTTACACGCGCCTTCTTCATTCATCATACCACCACACTCAGAACACATTTTAGGTTCTTCGTTTACTTCGTCTTCAGGTGATTCACCGTCGGGTAAGTTTTCGTAATCGTCACCGAATGAATCCATACCTTCCATATCATCTTCGTTCATTTCACCACATTCATCACATTCTTCTTCTTCTTTATTTAAGATTTTGAAGTCTTCAGCGTCAATTTTACCGTTATCGTTTTTATCGATATTTTTTTGTTTACCGACTAATTTTTCGTCGATTGGTTTTTGATTTTCCATATTTGTATTTTCTTTTTCTTCTAATTGTTCACCCATTTCGTCTAATTTATCTATCATATCTTCATATGATTCATACATTCCTTTCTCAATGATAAGGTCCCCCGTGGTTTTAGCCTTATAGTCGGGTAACGCTTCTTGAGCTTCTTTTTCGGAATCAAACGTGGCGATAGGTTCACCATCACATTTAATGTGGTAAACTTCCTTATTTGCCGATTCCATAATGATTGTCTTTCTGATTTCTTCAGATATCACATCATTAATTATATTGTTTATTTCAGACAGGTTCATACTATATAAATATCAGTTTTATTTCATTTAATACGATTTTCTCAATTTCTTTAAATGGGACCTTCATTTCCTTTGCAATTTCAGTAATTGCTTGGGTTAGTTCCTCCATTTCGAGCATTTCGATTGCGTTTATGTCTCCCTGGTTACAGTATGGAAACTTCTTACATTTATCCTTAACCTTAATAAAAACTGAATCAGGTCCACCCCATTTAGGGAAATTCTTATCTTTTACCGCTCTACTTTGTTTAATACTCTTCTCACCATCAATTTTTAAAGGGTTTTTACGGCCTTTAGGGGTTTTACCAAATAATGGAACATCGTATGATCCTGAAGAAGATGCATCTGTTGCTTCCTGAAATTCCTCATCTTCATTTATATTATATTTTTTACTGTTGTTTGGTTTGTATAAATCTCTTTTAAGTATTGTAGTACCAAATGATGATCCCTCGAATGCACCAGAAGAGTCCGCCCCCATTGACTCCTTTGTTTCCATTTTCTTCATATCTCCAATTTTTGCTATGAACACATTTGGTTTAACACCTAAAGCCGCCGCTGTACATAATCTTGTATTTCCTGCAACTAAATGGTATCTATCCCCAAACTGAACAATTAGTGGTCTTTTATAATCTCCATCTGCAAAAGATTGGGATAACTTCTGTGGATTTGTTTTGTTATATGTCTTAGCGATTTTATAAACCGCCTTCATATTACCCTTCTCTATTTCATTTGATTCTGTATTCTCTAACTTACCCCAAACTTCATCTGATATCGGTTCTTCAGTACTATTGTTAAACGCACCAACTAACTCTTTTACAGTTGTTTCGACATTCTCGTCACGACTTAAATCTTGGACAACTCTTTGAAGTTCATCCATCTCACCTTTAAGATCTGGTTTAACAATGGTTTTTTTATCTAACATTTTTTAATGCTGTTTCCCAGAATGACTTTCTTTGCCATAGGGTTTTAAATAACTCAACAACCACCTTGGTTGATAAGTCGATTATTTTATCATCTACCTTCTTTGTCCCCAATTCAGCTTGAATCATTTTAACAACAATAGAATGAGCATTAGTAGAATCCATAAAATCTTTGATTTCTTTTCTACTAATTCTTTCTATTTCTTTTTTATCTGAATCGTTTAGTGCCATTTTAGTTAGTTAGATTTTCTTTGTCTTAATAATGGTTCCATCGTTGTTTTGAATGTCGCCTCAAATTTTAATAATTTGGTTAATTCTGTCAATGCGTCATTATCAATCATCAACATATCCGCATTAATATATAAACCTGGTTCATCTCCGACAATGTATACAAAATTAATATCATTATCTGTTATTGAACCATCCAATCTAATTTGTGTTTGATTCATAGTGATACCTGGTTTCAGCTCAGCTATTTGTGAAACTTCATTTCTAAATGAATCGATTACCCCAGATATGGTGGTTTTCTGATCATCCATTAATTTTAAGTCAGCGCTGTCAGTTGATACTAACTTAACGTCAACGTCATTAATCACATCAACTGAATCACCATCTGTTTGTGTTGATTGTGGATTTATACCCGATTGTTGGGGTTCTAATTCCTCTCTAAGGGTATTGAACGATGATCTTGATTCGTTAAGTTTTCTTAACGTATTCAACATTTTCTTTGTGTCGTCATATCCTGATATCTGTCTCTTTTCCATAGTTAAATAATAATCTAAAATTAAATGAAGGGTTTATATCTGTATAAATATTAGAAAAGTTTGATTTACATACAATTCCTTTGAAATTAGATATGTTTTCTAAATATCCTTGAGATGGTACCACTTGTTTGAATATATCGTGTTTATCACACAATAGGTCACATAGTTCAGATAAAGCCCCAATTTGGGTGTCATTGTACCTATCCCAAAAGAAATGACCTCTCCAATTTCTAATGTAAGGTTCTGACCTATATGGGTCACCTATCCAATTATTAAGAAATCCTGTGATTGTATTTTTGTTTAGCCATCCTAAATTTTCGACGGCTATTTTAATCATTTTCTTATCGTTCTTCGGGTCGTCAAATGTATTCGAACTATGATTAGTGTCGAATAACTGATAAACCATCCCTAATTTAGTGATAAGAAAATGTGGGATATTATCGTAGTTCCCATTTCTTCTATAACGTATTTTATTAATAAAATCTTCCGACCTTCTCTGTGTGTCGTAAAGAAATATTTGCGTTTTTTTTGACTTTCGTTTTACTATGTTAAGTTTATCCTTATCTAAAACGTCTACGTTGTGAATTACTAACATTCCTTGATATAACTTTTTTAGACGATGTGTTCGTTATTTGTGAACCTTCGTCTATTGGACCTGAGTTTTCTTCTTCAATACTCAAATCAGAAATGACCTGTGTTGGGATTACAATTTCATCGTTTTCCCAATACAGGTCATCATTATTATTCGGTAACTCCTGGGGATCCAAAGGTGATAATTGACCATCTCTTATGTTTAAGAGGGGGTTTTCCACCAAATCCAATGGGTTTTCTATAGATTTTTTTTTTCATCCACTACTTCAGGTAATGGATTTACTTCTTCTATTGGTGATTGTTCAACCTGTAAATCCACATCAAATGATTTGAATTTACTTTCGTCCAAAATTACTGTTATTGTTTGAGTGGGTTCGGGTGTTACAACTGGTTCGGAAACAAATCCGTCAAATTCTTCTTCGGTAACTTCCCAACCCTCTTGAACTGGAATCTCAAATTCGGGATTTACGTTATTCTGGAAAATATTCTCAGTTTCACGTTCTATAGTGGAAAAATTTCCTTGAATCTCATCTTCTGTTGGTTCTTCTTGTAAAATATTCTCTATTTCTTGTTCTGTGAATAAGGGTTCTTCATCTTCTAAACCATCCATTAAAGTTACATCCCAATCAGATACTTCATCATCTGCCGGTATTGATTCAATAATATTCTCATTAGTTGTAATCATCATCTCTGGTGCATTTTCAGGTACAACTGTTGGTTCTTTAATTAATGGATTATCGAATGGTTCATTATAAAGACCCAACTCTTCATCGTTCTTCATTATCTCTGATAATAACTCACCTCTTTTTTTATAATCATTTGCCGCTTTCACCAATGCTTCGTTAGGTTCTTTTGGGTTTAATAAAGCGTCTTCTAATATTTTTAAATCTTCATCACTTAATCTAACTCTAGTTGATTCATCGACAAAGTTTTTTAAGTCTTCTGGATTTGAATCTTTTTCTTTTGATTCAGAAATTATTTCTCTGTTTCTATCTTCTTCAGTAAACTTAATTAACATATGTAAAAATGATAATGAAATAATTGGTAACATACCTCCCGCAAAAAACGCTAAAAATCTTTTGTGTCCAACAAAATCACCTGGCTCCACACCCATAAACTCAACAAAAGGTGAAACTAAATCAACCCAATCTTTAAATTGTGTAGAGTCAATATTAATATATGAATACGCAAAAAAGACATTACCAATGAACTGTATAATTGTCACAATTGCAAATGGAAAATAAACTTTAGACCCCATATTTGCGGAGATAGCCGCCAACGCAGATAATGCGGCAATTTCAATACCAATTGAAAGGTACACCGCCCAACTTACCGGATTAGATAACCCGTACCATTGAGTAACGTGTGAAATTGAAACTACTGCCACAGTCAAGATAGGTATCAAGAATGCGGCAATAATTAATGTTTTATAATGTGTGTTAATCCAATGTTTCATTTAGATTCTTGTTCTTTTTTAAGGTTTTCTTTAACAATAAAATGAAGTTCCATTAATTGTGGTCCTCTATCTTTTTGTGTTATCCAGTTATCGTAAAAACCGTGAATCTTTATTTTTTCATTTTTATGTGCTATTTTAAGACTATCAATTGTAGCAACGTTTTGTTTCTCAATTTTTTCTAACTTACTCACTTTACTTGAATTGCTACAAGAGCGAAAAAAGAAAATGACTGTTAAAAAAATCAATATCTGAAGTTTATATGTTTTTATTAATTCTATTAGCTTTTTCATATTATAATAATAGTTATAATTTTTGTTTTTATAAATAGTTTAATAGACCAAAACTCTCATTACGTAACTTTTTAATGGCCCTATCACGTAATTGTCTAATACGTTCTTTAGTACATCCAAATTCTTCTCCCAAATCATCCAAGTTAGACTCAACTCCAGTTAATCCATAATATTTGGTAATAATGATTTTTTCTCTTTCATCTAACACATTTAACATCAGGGCAACTTTCTTCTTAATCTCCTCTGGTGAATTTAAAAATTCTTCTGGGTCATCAGCATTTTTATTTGGAATTATGTCAATAAGTGTGTCACCATCTTCATTTATTTCATTATAAAGACCAATACAGTAAGGTAAGTTTTGTCCTACAATTGGTTCGTTATCTTTGTCTAAGTGAAATTGGTCTTCAATCCCCACCTGTTCTCTCTTTCTTTGTTTCTGTGCTTCCTGAACTAAATTAGATGGGATTCTAATTGTTCTAGAATTCTCATTAAGAGATGCCATTATTGATTGTTTAACCCACCATACCGCGTATGAAATAAATTTTAAACCGCTTGTTGGGTCGAATCTTTCTGCGGCTTTAATCAATCCAATATTCCCTTCTGAAATTAAATCCATAATGTCCATACCTTGACTTTGGTACATTTTTGCAACAGAAATAACAAATCTTAAATTACCAACAACTAACTCATTGAGTAAATCTGTTTTTTCTTTCTTAGGTGTTTCTTTGGAAATTAAAAGTTTAAAAATTTGTTCCTGTCTTTCGTGTGAAATTACTGGAATTTTACGGATATCCTTAATGTACTGCTGGATTTCCTCTGTGTTGATGATGATGGATTTACTCATAGTTTTGGCCAAAGCAGTTTTGTTGTTTATATTGGATAAAGATAATAAAAAAAAATCAATTCTCAAAATTATCTAAGAAGTTTTTTTCTTCATCCGTTAAACTGCTAATTCCCATCTTTTCTATTTTTTCAAGGACTTCATCCAAGTCCATCTGTTCGGGGATATTTTTTATGTAATTAATTTCAATTGCGGAGGATTCTGGTAGTGGTTTAAATATAAAATCCCTTACTTGTTCTGGTAGGTGGGCACACACTAATGTTGACCTTTCAAACATAAAGTAAAACTTAACAACGTCAGAAACTAATACCTCGTATAGATTTTGAGATAGTTCCTGATGTTCCATTTCTGAATCAAATATAACAATTATATTTTGTGAACTTTCAATAACATACTTTAATGACTTAACCGAAGTTGAACTACCTAAAATTTCGGTACAAAAAAATGCTATATCTTCGTGATCTTCAAACGTCCCAAAGATGAAAAGTATGAATGTCTTCATAGTGTTATCGTCTTACTTTAATCTTCCAATAGATTCCGGCGTCAACATATGGAGTAAATGTACCATTCGTGCCATCCTTTACCCAATTATTTACACCAACACCCACTTTAAATATTTTATCCTGTTTAGTTTGATATAATAACCCCATACCTAAACCGTTAATAAGATTTGGTCCGTCAACTTGAGTGGTGACACCAAAATAAATTTTATTTTTCTTTTCTTCAGGTAAACGAAGTGTATCCCTTACGATTTGTTTTTTAATTTTAGAATCAAATGATGTCCCAACTATTTTATTCTCAACAATAGTATCGGTTAAAGTAATTGTCCCAACACCGTTAGGTAAATTTAATACATTTTTTTGAATATTTTTAGTATAGAACACTTTCAATATTTCCATAGTATCCACGGGTTGAATAACTTTAACTTCGACTATTTTTTCAACCTCGTAAGGTACGGGAACCTCAACTTCAACTTCAACTAAAGAATCAACAAATAATGTATCGTGAACCGCATAGGGTATCGAATCAATTTTTGGTGTGGACTTTGTTCTAGTTGAAAAATATCCACCTTGATTAAGAAATACCAAGAACAAAAGAATTATTAATATAATAATTAAAATGTTATCGATGTAACTGTGTTTCTTCATTTTATTTTAATAAAAGTATAGATGTTGCAATTATCCCAACAAAAGAACCAACTTTATATAAGAACGTTTTTCTTCTTTGTGTTTTAAGTTCTTTTAATAAACTTTCAGATTTTTGTCTTTCTAAATCAAATTGTTGATCCTTCTTAGATATAATTAATTCTAAGTTACCAATCTTTTGGTCTTTAAGAGTGTCTTTTTGTTTGAATAAATCAATTTGATTATCTTTTAATGATATGACTTTGTTTAGTTCAAAAATTTCCAATTTGGCTCCATCATAACGAAGTAAATCTTGAAAGGCTAATCTCGCAACTCTTGTTGGTAGAATAACTTTACTTGTGTCGGAAACAATAGTTTTAGTTGTATCTGTTTGCGAATAGCTGTTCAAGCTCAATATTACCAATAGTGGTAATAGAATTAACTTTTTCATCTGTATTGTTTTTAATGATGTTTATGTTTTTTGTTACATTACTAATGTCTTTATCAACATTAATAATATGGTTATCAACTTTTTCAATTTGATTATCTATCTCTTTGTTTGCTGTGTAAACTGAATCTATCTCCTTTTGTAAGGATTCGATTTTTGCATTATATCCCGCAACATCAGTCTTTATACCTTGATTTTGAAAAATGGTATAAGCCGCTAAACAAGCAATCAAAACTAATAAGATATTTGTTTTATTAATCTTCATATTATGTGTTTTATTATAAATATGAAGAAATAAAGAAGGGGACTTTCGTCCCCTTTCATATTAACTTTTTTTCTTAACTATCTCATCGATAATCCCGTAATCGAGAGCCTCTTGAGCCCCCAACCACAAATCTCGACTCGCATCCTTTTTAACGATTTCGGCATCTTTACCACAGTATCCACCCAACAATTCGAACAATGTGTTGTTGATTTTCTCCCACTCCATCATAGTAATACGTGCATCTTGGATGTTTCCACCCGCACCTCCTGATGATTGGTGTAACATAGTACGTGAGAACCTCAAGGATCCACGTTTACCCTTTGTACCTGCCCCAAGTAGGACCGAACCCATAGAAGCAGCCATACCCGTGTTAATGGTACGAATATCGGAACCAATATATTCCATAACGTCCACCATAGATAATCCAGACTTAACCGAACCTCCTGGACTGTCGACGTGCATTGTAATGTCATTTCTATCAATACTATCCAAGAACATCAACTGAGCTTGTACGATGGTTGACATATGGTCATCAACCTCTCCAGCTACCCAAATGATACGTTCCATCATTAAACGTGAGAATACATCCATTGCGGTAACATTCATTTGTCTTTCCTCCAAAATATATGGGGTTAAACTATTTTCTACCCTTTTATTGTAGTGGTGTAAGTTCATTGAACTAACTCCTTGGTCCTTGGCGAATAAACCGAAACCTTTGTAATCGTTTGGTGTCATATTATAAGTTTTTATTGTGTACAAATGTAATTGTTTTATTTTAAATTAGGAAATTTTTGTTGTGATATAATCAATAGAAGAGATATTTTCCTCTTTCTTAATCATAATAATATTATCTGACCAATTACGGATTAAAGGGTTATGGGAAATTACTATAATATGTTCAAAGTAATCTTTAATCTTCTTAAAAAACTCCCCCACCATTTCAAGATTCTCATCAGCGACTTTACCAAACACCTCATCCATAACCACAATGTTTGGTTTAGGTAACGATGAAATCTTGGTTAATACTGATCTCAAAGCCAATGACGAAATTGTTTTTTCATAACCCGAACCTGAGTTCAATGGTTTAACTACTCTTGTTTCTGTGTCAATCATTAAGAACTCAACTTCATTCTTGTCATTCACATTTAATTCTAAAATGAAATGACAACTATCAACTAATAAACGATATAACTCCTGGTTTAATAACGGAATCATATTTTTCATAATCAATTTTGAAATACCGTTCTTACCATAAATGGTTAAGTAAGTTTTAAATGTATTCCCAAGTTCTTCCTCACCTTTAATCTTAACAATCAAATCATTATTTACTCCAATTTTTTCTTTCATTGTTTCAATATTTGATTTGTGTCGTTCGATAGTTATGTTGGTTACTCTAATATCGGCGTTGGCGGTATCAATCTTGGTTCTTAATGCAATAACCTCCGCATCTATCTTTTGATTCTCCTCTAATTTCTTTTTATTATCGTCGTATCTATCTAACCTTAATTGTTTAGAATCAATCTCTAATTGTTTTTGTTCCACCTCTAACTCATATCTCGCTTTACGAAGTTTGTTTCTCTCGTAAGTATCAAATTCTGTTCTTAGTGTATCGAACTGTTCGGATTGTTGTCTTAGTAAATCAAACTGAATCTGATTTAATCCCATCTCTTTAATGATGTCCTCAATTTCTTTTTTAATCTTTTCAATCTCATCGGTATGATCAACCTCATCTAAAGCACGATTACAAGTTGGACAAACCGTTCCTTCTTCAAATTGTTTAATTAGTTTTTCTCTTTGAGTCTTTTCGTATTTGTAAGCAACATCAATTCCTTGAAGATTTGCCATATCACCTCTTAACTCTTTATGTTGGTCTTCTTCATAATATTTTGAAGGTTCAACAACACTAACACTATCCACATTTACCCGACTACTATTTTTTTGTGTCTTTAAATCGTTTATTTCCCTTTCAAGTAAAGTTGGGTTGGTGTTGATTAATTCTCTATCAATATCGTTATTACGAGAACCTAAAACTGTATCTCGTCTAGCTTCCGATTCTTTTAGGTGTTTATCTAATCTAGTTAACTCACCGTTTAATCTTTCATTTTCATTTTCAGAATTGGTGACGCTATCTTGATAATTGGTGTTATCAATCTCTAATTGAGTAATGTTGTATGTGTTGGATACCAACTTTCTGCTCCAATCATTATATATTCCTCTTGCTATATCTTCTTTTACTTTTAAACTCTCCAACCCCATAAACTTAGTTAGGATTTGTCCACGTGCTGTTGGTTTGGATTCAATTAACTGTTCTAAATTGTTACCTGTGGTCATAATGGTTGCCAAGAAATCTTCTTCACTGCCAATGGCTGATTCAATAAACGCTTCGGTTTCTCTTCTTTGTTCACCAGTTAAATTCTCAACGGTACCATCTTCTTTCTTCTTATAGAACTCAAGTTTATTGGTTACATTGTATTCACCTACTTTAGTTTTCTTTCTTGATAATTTTCTTTCAATAACATAGTCGTCACCATCAATTGTGATTTCACCTCTAACACTCAACTCATCTTTATCACTAAACTTATTGAATATTTCAATTGCAGTTTTAGTCTTAGTTGTTGAATTAAAAAATAAGAACATTAATAAGTCAACCGAAGATGTAGATTTACCTCCAAAGTTCTTTGGTGTGGATTCAATAACTGTGATACCATCTAATGCAGTATAATCAATTACATTATCTTCACCAAAAGAAAGAAAATTAGAAAATTCAATCTTCTTGATATACCATTTATTATAACGAACTTTATTTTGATTTAACTTATCAATTTCTCCATTAACTCTATTATCTAACCTATCGACCAATTCCCATTTAGTTGTAATGCCATTTTCCTTAATAAAATCTTTCATCAAACCTTTTTGATATTGGTTATCTAAAATACTATCAGACGCTTCCAACGATTGTAATTGCACATCGGAAGTGTTAACCAAACTCTTAGTAATGACCTGAATATTCTTTCCTTTGTATTTGTCTTGAAAATAAGATTTTACTCTTCTTATTTTTTCGGGAGTAAAGTTTTCTGGTGTATCTTCCCAAGTAACTTTAATAAATGGATTATTGTATTTCATTATTCTCTTTTGTTTTTAAAATGAATTGTGATCTAAAATCTAATGGGTCATATAAATAACAACCCACACAACCTAATTGTTCCTCATATTTTAATGTACCTTTGGTAACTGACGCGGTGTACCCTAAAAACGTTGCGTCAAATCTAATGTCGTTTGCTTTACATTTTTTACACGCACTTCTTTTTAGAAGGTTATGTTCACGACATAAAGCTTGAAAATGGTCAACCTCTTGGCTACTATATTCAAGTACTTGGTCATCATCGTATCTTCCATTCTTATGGTCTATCTCGTGTTTCTTATGAGACTTATTTGGTGTCCAACAATGTACACAAGGAACATCTTCAAACGCCCTCCTGATGTCTGGTCTAATTTGTCTGTTTTTAACTACGTCTTGTAAATTAAAACCAATAAATCTATAACCTATGGTTGAACCTTTTTCCTTATAATACTCAACATAGAAGTAATTTCTTACTTGTCTATCCCATTGAACTCCATTATTAGGAATTAGTTTAGCATCCTTTACTACGTCGAAGGTATTAAAAAAAGTTGGTTGTGAATATCCTAACTCATCTATTGGTGAATAACTTAATAATCTACCCAAAATTGTTGTGGGGTTTATCTTATTTACCTTCTCAATGTGTTTCATAAGAACTTGATGGTATTCACCCGTTGAGTCCTTATTTATGTGACTGACAACCTGTTCAATCTCCCCTTCTTTATATTTTTCTTTAAGTTCATCTATAATAACTTTCCAGTTATCCATTGTTTCGGATGACATCTTAAAGAAGGATTGTTTATAACCTTTTATTATATCAACATAGATTGATTTTTCTTTGTCTTCATCATTCTTTGAACGTACTGAATCAAACAACTTAACGTTGTCTAAGTAGTATTCCTTAGTGACTCTATAAAGAATTTCCTTTGTTGTTAAATAATAAAAGGTATTATTACCTATCCTTAAAGATTTCACTATTTTATTCTGCTTTCTTCAAAAAATTCTACAATCGCATTTATTGACCAAACAATTCCAGCGGTGAACATACCATCAAAGAAAATACTTGGTAACCAATGTATGTCTAAAATTCTTGAAGATAATCCTCCAAGACATATTGACATAAAAAATCCAATCCAAGTTGATGTACATAACGTACAAGAAATTAAATCACCAAAAAAATTTGAATGTTTCTTAATGAATATTCGAGTTTTTTCAAAAATGGCACCCCAAACAATTATTGATGTAAATCCGTAGGCGATAAATGCCCATAATGTTAATAAAACCATAGTATTTGTTTTTATTAAATAATAAACTAAATTTTTGAGAAAAAGAAATTACTCACTGTATAAACTACCCAAATCACTATTTTTCATATAGGTGGCTTTGTTAAATTTCTCTAATGATATTTTAATATTTTCTAACTCTATTTCCAATTCTGAATTCTTTTTGGTAAGTCTTTCTATTTCGTCGTTGTTTATTATTACTTGGGTGTCTCCTTTAATTTGGATTGGCACCTCTTTAATAACTTCTCTATCTACGTATTTTATTTCTGGTGGTAATTCTTTTTCAATGATAACCTCCTTAATAACTTCTACTATCTTTTCTTTTATGGTACTATTCCCCGTTGGGGTTTCACCATACTTTAACAAAGAAAACCCTCGATTGAAGGTTTCTTTTGCAAGTTTGTCAATATTTTCAATTCCATTTATTTCACAATAAAGAATGAATTCATTATCCAAGGTTAACGAGCTCTTCTTTTTCATTTTCAATGTCATTTATGTCGTTTATTTTAAAGTGTAGAAACGGTTGCACATTATCCATATCTCGGAATGTGTAGTTATCCGTTTCAACATCATATATACCATATCCGTGGTGTTTAACTGTTTCACCAAAATTTTGTTGTATTAATGAACCAATCATAACCGCTTTACCTCCTTCTGGTAATGTAAACGTTTGTCTTTTATGAATGTCACCACAAAGTAACAAGTCCAACCCAACAAAGTTTAATTGGTCATAAGCATCTTCAAATTCAAATCCCATATCGGTAGATAGTCCCATAATAGGTCCGTGAAATAATCCTATCTGTAACTTACCTTCTTCTTTTTTAAATTCAGGTCTTACGTTATGTTGGTATAATGAATATACAACCCAATTGATATTTTCATCAGGATACACACCACTATCTTTATAATATTGAATTCTTGTATCGTCTAATAAATCAACAACGGGACTAATACTATCTAATCTTTGTGTATTGTTCTCTAAGAAATCGTGATTACCAGGGATGATTACAACATTACCTAAGTAAGATAGTTCTTTAAGGAACCAACTTGTTAACATTAATTGTTCGTTAGATATGTTTATCTTTTGATGTGCAATATCTCCCGCAACAACTATTCTAATTTCATTACTAGTAATACCTTCTTGTTCCCATCCGATTCTTAATTCATTAATTTCATTAAGAAGTTTTTCAAATTGTTCTTTATACAACTCGTGCATTTGAATTGTTCTGATGTGAAGATCAGCCATATGTATAACCTTTTTTACCATAATCAATATATTTTGTTAAGTCTAAATTTAATACTGTGGTGTTTACTTGTGAAGGTACTTTATATTCTTGGTATGTCCCATCGTCTTTCAATAAAATCACAACACATCCTAATAATTTTAAGTTTTCATACTTAGTTCCTTTTAACATTTTAAGTAATAACCTAGCATATAACGGTAGTTGTAAATAATAATGACCAAGCGCCGTGTCGTGATATTCATTAAACGGTGCATACATTTTACCTGTGTAATGTTGGATTTCAAAGTTTTTTGGTTGGTTTGTTTTCCAATCTGTAATTACAATTCCAAAATCTGTTTTGTCTTTATTAAACATTAACCAAACTTTGTCTGGTTGTCCTGTGTATCCTAATTCGTTATCACCTAATATGATTTCAGTATCTAAAAGTATTGCTCCTCTTTCAATCATTAAATCAAGAAATTCTTTTCCTGCTTTAATCATACTGTCGCTTCTTAATAACTGAGCATCATCACATTCAAATATAGGTTGTCTAACTTCCTTGTAATCACCAAAACGACTAATTGTGTCACTCTCTAACACAAAGTGAACCCTACTACCCATATTGGTTGCGTAGGTTCCAGATTGTTTCCATTCTTCTCTTAAAAGTAATGCCGCTTCAGGATCACCTTTACACATTCTAAGTGACATACCATCTGCGTCAAATGCCTTGTGGAATTTTTTTATTAATTTAGAAACAGATGGGAATGTTTTTCTTAACACCCCTTCGGCATCTCTCATATAATAAATGTGTTCCTCTTCAACAAAGGTTAAATCTAATTCCTTTCGTCTATTTTCAAGTAACTCATTTATTTCTGTTGCGATTTCTTGTAAATTCATAATCTTTTAAATTTTAATATAACTAATCCCACCTTGTGTTCCTTTAAGTGGATTACCATATCTTTCTTCGGCTGCTTTTCTTGGTACTAGTTTACCATTTTTATGGAATATTGCCCACTTCCAAACTTTATCTGGTTTATATCCAGGACCTTTCCAATGGTGGTGTATACTTTTTTCGTATTTCTCCAATTTAGTAATCGTCGCTTCCAACACATAATCGCCCGACACCTCAAGATATTTCATACCATCATATATGTTATCTATTTTTGGACAATTATACATAACCGCGTAACCACAATCTTTTGAAATGTCCAAATCTTCGTTACTACGTGCACTAATAACAATTGCAAGTTGGTCGTTTGTTGGTACAACTACTTTTGGTTTAGTGTGTTTAGGTAGAACCTCAATTAATTTAGCAATATTACCTCTATGGGCTCTAACTGCTTCTTGTCTCGTACTGTAAAGTGTTGTGGTTTCTTTACCATCTAACAACTGTACCCTGTAATTTTTTTCTACTATCATTGTGTTTATATTTAATTTAATTGTTTTATTTCGTACCCACTTAAATCTCCCTTTAAATCTGCTATATCTTTATCTCCGTCTAATTTAACAATCCACAATTTACCCATTAACTTACCACAATTTAATTTATGGTATAATCTGAATGCATCTTCCCAAGCGTCTGGATCTAAAACAATCACAACTTTCTTTGCGTTGTCATAAAGTTTGTTAAATAAATTTTGAGTCATAAACTTACCTAACATTGGTATTGAATTAGGTAAGAATATTGAATCAAACGCACCTTCCACAATATAAACGGGGTCATCCCAATTTATAAGATGTTCGTTCCAAATTAAACTTTCTTTATCTACTTCTGGATTCTTATATTTCATTTTGGTTTCATTCAAATAAGACCTAGCAATGAAATAATTTAATCTGTTTTCTGAATCGTAAGATGGAATAATAATTCTATGTTCATAGTGACCTGTATAACAAAAACCTATGTTATACATTTGAACCATTAAATCTGTTATATTTCTTTTTTTAATATAATTGAAAGCTTGTTTGTATTGTGGAGTCATTTTAAGACCTAAACTAGCATCTTTGAATGATACATATTCTTTTGGTAATCTAACCTGTATAAAAGTTCTTTTTGGTTGTTCTCCGTCATCTTCAGGTTTTAACAACAAATATTTCTTTAGTTGTTTAGTGTTACCATATTTCTTTAATAACTTATATAAAGAACCATAAGTGTCGTGAGTTTCCGCACATACCCAACATTTGTAAACACCTCTCTTGTAGTTAACTTCTAAATTACCCTTACCATCCCCGTCGTCTAATCCTTTAATGTCGTGAGAACATACGGGACAATCAAAGGAGATCTGTCCTCTATAGTCATTGTGCTGTCTGTGTTCCCCCAAAATGTCTTCGAGAATATCCACAACCGCCGAGTAATCTATTTCGTGTTCTACCATAGTTAGTAGAAATATAAATAAAATTTTTGACAAAAAAAAATCCCCCGGTACACCACTCCCAGGGGAAACCAACCAAAACGAGTATTTCTACCCGTCCCGTCCTGTTTTATAAGTATAAACTATTTTTCTTTTAAAGTGAAATATAGTTGATTAATTTTTTTCTAATTTTAACATATTAACATATCCTATAACGCAAGTTGCGGCATCTGCCATATCATAATTTTCTTTTTTAAGTGTTCCAGTTTTACCATATAACCAATTAATATCAGGACACACTGCATTAACGTGTTCCCAAATAATATGTTTTTTATCAATGTCTTTTGGATATCCTCCAAATAAAACATTACGTCCTTTATCATTTGGACCAACCAAATCAGGGAAAGCAAATTTTCTTGAATTGTATGTTGAAATAAATGTTGGTAATACTCCCAATACATCGTAACAATTTTTCAGAATAAGTGTGTTATATCTTAATAATGTACCTACGGTATAAATGTTGTTTGATTGTAAAAGGGGTTCTTCAATAATAACACGAGTAATTCCCATATTTTTATATTCCTCCAAATGTTTCTTAAATGCTTCAGCCTTCTTAATAAGTTCTTCAATCTTATATTCAGGTTGAGGTTTAATCATTGGTGAAAAATGGGTTAGTTCTAATAATTTAGAACCAGATATATCAAACAAGGCAAACCCAATGGTTTTTGTTGAGATATCTAAACCAAGAATTTTTGGTTTGTTTTTAAATTTTACATCTATGCTCATAATACAATATATAAATAAAATATAGAGAATTGTAAAGCTTAAAAATCTAACTTAACCGCAAATACTTGAGTTCCCAATCTTTTTATTGGAATAGAAGTTTTGGCAACCACTAATGGTTCTTTATTAGAATTTAATAAAGTTACTTCAGTTATATACTTGTTACCACTAACGTATGTTGGATTTTGAGTTTGGTCAAATTGATTACAAGGTAAATTTACTAAGAAATTCATCTCTTCAATATCGGTGGCTCTAACCAATCTAATACTTCCTGGGAAAGGTTGTTGATCTCCAAATTGAGGTGTTGTAACTCCCAAATCGTTAGTTGTTGCGTCCCCAATATAGTTGGTACCGAATCCAGATAAATGTGATTCTAAGTCAAACGGTGTTGCACTATTAACATCACTCTTTGTAATAACAACCGTATTAGATGTCATTCCTGTTGGATTAATATAATTAGTTCCGTTACCCCCAACTCTTGTTGTACAATCAATTGCTAACCATCCTCCCATTGTTGGGTATTTGTTTGTAAGTCCAGTTGTTTCTTGGATTAATACTTTAAATTTCTTTGCCATAAAACCTGTTCTGAATATGTCAACATTTGTTGGTGTTGCACTATAATTCATATGTTGGAAAGTGTCTCCTGTAAATCTTAATGTAAAATTTGATGGATTTGAAATATTACAAGTTGTTAAATCAAAATTAACTGAAACTTTAGTGAAATAATTACAAGGTAATCCGTTGAATAAACTTGTCGTACCATTTTCAAATAAATAAGTTACCCAAAAAGTTTGTTCAGTTGTTCCAGACACTAACGCTTCGTTAAGTGATGCCGGAGTAAATCCAACTTTAGGTGCTCCTAATGTGTATCTTCTATTACTTCTATAATCTAAAATAGCTACCAATTCTTGGTCATCAAAAATAACAACCTTTTTAGTTGGGAATACTTTACCAACTTTATTACCTGACTCATCTAAAAGATATCTAAATAATAATTCAAATCTTGATTCGGTAATTCCTGTTACAGGTCTAACATAATAGTTAACCGTGTCCATAGTGAACACCGCACCGTTTGTATCTGAGTTTGTTGGGTTTCTGTGATAACTTATAAACGGAATAAAAATCTCAAAATATTCAGTATCACTTATTGGTTCACCATCTCTATCATCAACCAATGAAATATCATCACCTGTTGTTCCTGTTTTGTGACTTATATAATCATCATACTTAAAGAATCTTTCTGGATCATTTCTTAAGTCACCAATTTCAGAGTAATGAATAATTGCGATACATCTTTGTTCTTGTGGAGTTACTTGAATTAATTCACCGAATGAATTTTTAAATCCTGTACTAACATTTTTTGAACTGAACCCAGTAATGGTTCCACCTGTTAAATTTTGAAATGTCTGACCTGTTGAATTATATCCAAAGAATTCTTTTGAAGATAAATAAATGTTACTTGTATAACCGCTTAAATTTTCATCTACACTAGTACCTTGTACATCTGCGCCAATTGGTTTTTCATCCCAAACAACATTAAGTGTCCAAGGATTATGTTGATCCATTGGGTCGAGAGGTGACGGTAAACATACTGGAGATATTTCTGAACTAATCGGGAATTCAATTTCACATTTATTACCAACTATTTGAACGTTACCAGTTAATGTTGATAAATCGGGTGTTTTTCTATCTAATGTTAATGTGTTACCACTTATGCTTACAATTTTATAAATTAAACTATTTGTGTGTCCACTAATAACTGGATGGTTTGCATCCAATCCATTAAATACACCAAAGACTAACGTAATATATTCAGAATTTTGAAATGCTTGTCCTGAAGGTACGGTTATAACATTGTCACCATTTATATTAGTAATATTAATACTTACTGTTATACATTCAATTGTTGACCCCGTACATTCAACAGAATCATATGGGTTATATTCTGAAACAAATCCTGCGGGACCCATTACATTTCTTAAAACTTCAGTTGTTGAATTTTCAATTGGTATACCGTATGTTACATTTGTTGCCGTATCTAATTTATATGGATATTTTACACCACATTCTTTATCAACTGGAGATAAAACCATTTGATGATTTGTTTGTCCCGTTAATCCTGAGAACGCTAAGTTATAGTCAAATTCAGAATCTCCTATTTGAAAATAATTGATTATAAACTCACCTTTAGCAATAGAATTTCTACCCTTTTGGGTTATTCTTGCTGAAAGATATTCTGAATTACTACTATTTAGAAAGCTCATATTATATTAATGTTTTTTATTTATTTATGTCTCCGATCCACCACTAGAACAACTGCTAAGTAAAGTTACTGTTTCAACATAACCATATTGATCAATTTTAATTACTTTATATGGTGGGTTATTTGTGTTAAATGTTTGTTCACTACTAACAACATAATATAAGTTACCTCCATTAATTGGGTTATCATATTGATCTCTAACTAGTGTGTTTAACATACCGTCAATTGTTGAACTAACATTACGTATTACCATACTTGTAACGTAATTATTACCACAATGTGCATTAAAAGTTGATAAACCCGTAGATATGTATCTCAAATAAACAGGTGTTGGAGTTGGGGTTGGTGTTGATGTTGGTGTTGATGTTGGTCCAGCACAACTAAATGTTACAGAATAAGAATCATCTAATGCATTTTCTGGATTTGATCCACCCACATCAACTCTTAATTCATACGATAGACTACTATTATATACGAAAGAGATATATCCATCGCCATCCGCATCTATTGGATTACCAGTCCAAGGACCTGTATAGTTAGTATCCGAACCAGCCCATAAACTACTTACTATTAAGTTTCCACCACCATATATATTAAATCTATTTGGTCTTGTGTTAGCAGTATACTGTACAGTAATTAATCCACCATTTGTTGCTCCAGTGAAACTTAAACTATGTGTTATTAATGTATATGAAGCCCCTGTGTAAGAGCCAATTATAGTACTACCACATCCTGGTAATGGTATTGGTGTTGGAGTAGGGGTTCCAGTAGGTGTTGGTGTTGAAGTTGCTGGTATCGGTGTTGGTGTTGATGTTGCTGGTATCGGTGTTGGTGTTGATGTTGCTGGTATCGGTGTTGGTGTTGATGTTGCTGGTATCGGTGTTGCGGTTGCAGGTATTGGTGTACTAGTTGGTCCTACCGTTGTTGGTGTTGGCGTCGGTGTTGGAGTTCTAGTTGGAGTTGGAGTTGGGGTAAATGTTGGTATACCCACAACTTCCATACAAATTGAATTATTACAAGTTGTGGTGTCCGCCACTAATTTAATATATCTATAACCTTGATCCACCGAAACGGTATGTCCAGTTAATAATTTCATTCTACTCACATTTTCACCTGTACTACCTGTAATAGCAACACATCCTGTACAACCTGAAGTTGGACATTGAAAGATATCAAAGTTTGTGATGTTTGTACTTCCCGTTATTGTTATTGTTGATGAAAATGCCATATGTTATAAATATCTTTGTTTAATTTTATTGTTAAGGTGTTGTCTAATTTGCGCAAATTGAATTAGTGTTTATAACACTTCCATTACCTCCAATAACGTAAGGTGTTGTTAAAGAACATATAGAAGGATTATCACCCGATGGTACAAGAATATTTGCAGCATTACCGTTACAGTCTACATAGCTAAAGTCAGCACTTGCACCACTACTGACACTTAAATTGTAAATTAAGCAGGTCGAAGGTGTTGGTGTTGGTGTTGGTGTGGGGGTTGGTGTGGAATTTGATATATCTACATTAAAGTTACAATTTGGTGTTGGTGTTGGTGTCGGTGTATTAGTTGGTGTACTAGTTGGTCCTATAGGTGTGGGCGTACTAGTTGGTGGTATTGGTGTACTAGTTGGTGGTATTGGTGTACTAGTTGGTGGTATTGGTGTACTAGTTGGTGGTATTGGTGTACTAGTTGGTGTAGGGGTAGGTGTTGGCGTATTTGTTGCTGTAGGTGTTGGTGTTGCGGTTGGTATTCCAACAATGGAAATACATTGTGACACATTACATCGACCAATTGATTCCACCTTAATATTAGTGGTTCCTATTGGTATATCACCAATATTTCTCGGAAAACTAGAAACTAAAACACTAGTATATCCCGATAACGAGACACAACTAGTGCAACTACTATCCGTACAAGCATATAACTTTACAGATGTAATATCGTCACCTACCGTTCCTAAATTTACTGATGCAACAAATGATGGCATAATTTATTTTATTATTGATTGACTATATTTTATCGTGTCGAATACAACACTAACATTTAATTCACATTCATTTGACACTATTTCGTTTAATTCTACAATATTACAATCTTCTTCGATAACCACATTATAATTGGAGAATTCATCATAGTAACCCTCCAAGTAACTACCTATAACTCTAACATCCATCTCCTTATTGAAATATTTTTCAATAGATTCTTTTATTTTTTTAAAGTTATTCTTCACCTCAATTGGTAAATCTTCGAAGTTGGCATTATGTCCCCTTCTATCTCTTTCTCTACCGTTGTATAATACTTTTGTCATATTCATTTTTTAATATATTATGTAAAACTTAAATCTATATTATAGAAGGAGTTAACGTGATATAATGAGTCATTAGTTGAAAAGTTTATTAATAAAGTATGTACAGTATTCGCTAATAATAAATGTGGTCCAGGTACATATGTAGTTTGAACAATTGGTCCCACCGCACAACCTAAATTACCCCCCGCCGCGTGACCATCAGCTAATTTAATCCCATCAAGTCTAAATTCAATAACATCGTAAGACGGAGATTGTAATTCTCCAACACCAGTAAAAGTTAAACTTAAATTTGTATCTAACCCCCCAACTGTTATTGTTGCAGTAGCCGTTCCTGTTTGCGTTAAATTACAAGTACCTCCACAATTAGCAGAATCGGAAATGTTATATCTAATCGATAGGTTACCATTTGAAATTACCCAACCAGCGTCAGCACATTGTGTTGCCCCACTAACATTATTTGTAGTTGCCCAAACTAAACCTGTTACAGGTAAGGTCGGTGTTGGGGTTGGGGTACTAGTTGCTGTAGGTGTTGGGGTAGGTGTTGCAGTTGGTGGTATTGATGTACTAGTTGGTGTAGGTGTATTTGTTGATGTAGGTGTTGGTGTAGGTGTTGCAGTTGGTGTAGGTGTTGGTGTTGCAGTTGGAGTTGGTGTTGGAGTACTTGTTGCCGTTGGTATTGGGGTAGGTGTTACATCATATGCAACAAATGAAGCGGTACCACCTGAAAAATCACAACAATGGTCACAATAACGATAGTATTCATATTCGTGAATATAGATATTTTCAATAATGTAACTACCCGTTACTGTATCTAAAATTTTAAACCAATTTTGTTTTCCAAACGGGTTTGAATCAATTGAATTAAAATCAATTTCGATATTAGCGGTTGTTCCTCCTGTATAAGTTCCATAAAGTGTTCCCCAATTCACATCACCCTGAGATGTAACATTGCCAGGTGTTCTTACATTTAATTTGTAAAACACTTTATACTGATGACCCGTAGGTACACTAATGTTATTTAACCTTATTTTGAAACTCATATAACCATAAATACAATCATATAAAATTTAAACAAAAAACCCCTTATAATAAAGGGGTTTAATTTTATAATTTTTATTATACTTTTAAGGTTCTGCTGGACCAAGACATTGGCTACATACATAAGAACCTGCGGCGTTCTGACATTCTTGTAATGTGGAGAATGGTCCTTGTACTACCTGACTTCCGTCCGAATAACAGTATGTTATCCCAGTTTGAGTTGGAGTTGGAGTTGGAGTTGGAGTCGCCGTTGAAGTTGGGGTTGGAGTTGGAGTTGGATTAGCCAACCAAGGTACTGAAGTTGAACAAGTCCCTGTACTGTTAATTGTTCCACCTGTTGTAGCGTCACTTATTCCCGTAATTGTGTATCCGGTTAATAATTGGGTTTTTGTTAAACCTGTAGCTAATTGCGTAACCGTTCCTGTATTTGTTGTACCTGATATGTTAAAAGGTCCTGCCACATAGGTTGCACCTGAATAAGCTGCTTGTAATGTGAATGTAATTACCATAATTTTTCTTTTTTATATAAATATCTGTTTATTTTGTTTTGTTCTTTTTGTTTTGTTATTTTTTTTATACTTGGTCACCAAATTGATTACAACTAGTTTGACCTTGACCACAAGGACTTGCTTGTTCTAAACAATCCCCAAATTCACCTGTTCTACAGAAATAAGTTCCCGCAGGTGTTGGAGTTGGTGGTGGTGCTATATAAGGGTCCAAACCTCCACACCATTCACTATTATCACATTTTCCACCCGCTCCAACAAGTATTCCAATATCTTCAACGAATGAATTTCCATTAACTCCATATCTAAAATTAACACCGTTAATACTACAAACATTAATTAAAATGCCCCCACCTGGACCAATGTCGTGTGGGAAATTGATATATGATTGACTAACGTATATGTTATTTGTTTTTTGATATTCAATTCGTATTTCATCTCCATTAGCGTTTGTTAAATTTCCAGTAGGAATGTAAATACTATAACAAGTTCCAGAACAAGCAGTTGTTGAAACAACTCCACTAGATGTAACACAACCATTAGCATCTGTAACTTCAACACAATATCCATATTCATCAATACTACCAACAGCCTCAGATGGTGCTCCTGAAGTTTTATTTGTATATGTTCCAACTAAAGTTCCACCACAAGTAACATAAGGTGCTGATGTGTCAGCATATAATCTATATGTCTTAGGGAACGTTCCTCCAGATGATGACAATGTAATTGCACCGTCCGCACCACCATTACAAGTTGCAAATGTGTTAACAGTTATAGTCGCGGTCTGATTTGTGGGTTGTGTGATTGTCACTGTTGTTACGGCGTTTACACAACCCGCACTATCTTTAACGTATATTGTATATGACCCAATAGATAAACTACTAAATGTTACACCCGCTTGATAATTTGTACCATCTTTTGAATATGTATATCCTGAACCACTTCCACCTGATGGACTTGATACGGTAATTGAACCATTAGATCCACCATAACAACTTACATTACCTTGTGATACACTTGCGGTTGGTGCTGACTTTGTAATGTTAACGTTTAATGCTGATGATTGGCAATCATTGGAATCTCTTGATTGTAAACTATATGTTGCCGAACCTAAACTACTAAATGTTCCACTTGATTGCCAGGTACCTCCATTTATTCTAAATTCATATGATCCATTACCACCTCCCGCAGTTACAGTAATACTACCATTTGAACCATCATAACAAGTTGGGGCTGATGATGAAGATAATGAAACTGTAACTGCGGATGGGATTGTAATTGTTCTACTATATGTTGCTTCACAACCCGAACTATCTTTAATATAAATTACGTACGCTCCTCCACCTAAACTAGAATATGTTACTGGTAAATCTGCATACGTTCCACCTGAACCATTTTTAGCTTGATATCCTGAACCACTTCCTCCGCCACCATCTGTAACAGTTATTGTTCCAGTTCCAGAACTACAAGTAGGGTTTGAGATTGGGATAGTTGCGTATGGTGCAGACCTACTTAATGTACTACTTGTGGATGTTATACACCCATTAGTATCTTTTACATATAATGTATATGACCCAACAGGTAAACTACTAAATGTACCACTTGATTGATAATTTGTACCGTCTTTTGAATACGTGTAAGGTGACGTACCACCAGAACCACTTACTACTATTGATCCATTTGAACCGTTGTAACAAGTTGGTGGTGTTGCAGAATCTAACGATATTCCTATCGCTGTTGGTTGTGTAACTGTTTGACCATATGTTTGAACACAACCCACACTATCTTTAATGTATATCGTATATGTTCCTGCGGATAAACTAGAATATGTAACTGGTAAGTTTGCGTATGTGCCCCCAGAACCAAATTTAGCTTGATATGTACCTCCAGAACCACCAGATCCACTACTTACAACTATTGAACCATTTGATGATTGATTACAAGTAATATTCGTAACAGAAATGGTTGCGTTTGGTGCTGTTCTGTTAATGTTTCTTGTGATTGTTGCAATACAACCATTAGCATCTTTCACATAACCAGTATAATTACCATTTGATAAATTACTGAATATATAACTAGATTGATAATTTGTACCATCTATTGAATATGTATATGGTGATGTTCCTCCACTACCATAAAACGCAACTTGTCCATCACTATCGTTGTAACAAGTTGGTGCGATATTTGTATCTGGCTGAGCACTAACTGGAGTCGCTGGTTGAGTTATTGTTATACTAAAACTATTAACACAATCAGAACTATCTTTAACGAATATTGTATATGCACCAGAAGATAAACTAGAATATGTTACTGGTAAATTCGCATATGTTCCTCCAGAACCAATTTTTGATTGATAACCAGCCCCCGATCCACCAGTACCGCTACTTACTGTAATTGAACCTGTCGTTCCACCGTAACATAAAACATTATATTGTGATATTGTTGCACTTACTTGTGTTCTATTTAAACTAGTGGTATTTGTTCTAACACATCCACTAGCATCTTTAACATATGTAGTATACGTACCATTTGTTAAACCTGTAAATGATAAACCAGCTTGATATGTTGAACCATCTATAGAATATGTATATGGTGAAACACCTCCACTAACACCAGATAACGTTATTGAACCATCTGAACCAGCATTACAAGTTGGATTTGTTCCTGTTGAAGTGAAACTGATAATTGTGGGTTGCGTTACAGTTACACTTGTTGATCCAACTTCACCATAGGAATCTTTTGCATATATCGCATAAGATCCCGCAGTTAAACTACTAAATGTCGTCCCCGCTTGATAGTTGGTACCATCTTTTGAATAGGTATATGCTGCGGTTCCTCCTGTTGCGTTGGATACTGTAATAACCCCATTTGAACCGCCGTTACAAGTTACGTTTGTAGTTGCTGATGCGGTTACAGTTATGGTGGAGTCTGTTATGTCAATATAAATTACTTGAGTATGCGTCAATCCACCAGCATCCGTACTGTTAACTTTTATTATATACGTGTTTTTTGTTTCGTAATTAAAAACTACTTTAGATTTTAAAGATGTACCAGTAATAACAAAACTATTATTATCAGGATATGTTGACGTATCAACTAATGAATATGTGAAGGTGTCACTAGCATCGGGGTCATCTGATGATAACGTTCCAATTGTTGTACCTGTTGGTACATTTTCAGAAATTGAAGCCGAAGACAAATATATGTATGTTGGTGATTCGTTGACATTAGTTACTAATACAGATACAAGACCATCATAATATAAACTCGTAACAACATCTGTTGTTCTTACATTTAATTGATATACATTTTTTGTTTCAAAATCAAAAACCGCTGTTGACGTTAATACCCCACTAGAAGATAAATCAAAACTATTGTTATCTGGATATGAACCAGTATTAATAAAACTATATGTAAATGTGTCTCCAGTATCTAAATCTAAAGTAGATAACGTACCTGCGGTTGTCCCTGTTGGACTATTCTCTGGTATTGATCCAGAAATGTTTATACCATATGGAGCTTCGTTAACATTGTCAACATAAATTGTAAATTGTTCTTCATAATATTGTCCAACAGTATCAGTAGTGCGGATTGCTACCGTATATGAAGTTGTTACCTCATAGTTGAATGATATTGAACTAACTAAAGTGTTACTACTAATAGTAAAAGGGGCCGAATTTACTACAGAATATGTGTGTGTATCACTACTATCAATTGTTGCTGTCGATAAATAACCAACTATTGTTCCAATTGCTGAATTTTCATTTATTCTATTATGACTTAACGATATATCTGTTGGTGAAAAGTTTATATTAATATCAAATTCAAATCCACAATTTGGCGTAGGGGTTGGGGTTGGTGTACTAGTTGGTGTTGGCGTAGGAGTTGGCGTTGGGGTATCCGTTGGTGTAGGTGTTGGAGTATCCGTTGGTGTACTTGTAGGTGTAGGCGTTGGTGTGCTAGTCGGTGTAGGGGTTGGTGTTGGTGTAGTTATATTATCAACAACAACATCAAACTCGCAATTTGGTGTAGGAGTTGGTGTAGGAGTTGGGGTTGGTGTACTAGTTGGTGTTGGCGTAGGAGTGCTAGTTGGTGTTGGCGTAGGAGTGCTAGTAGGGGTTGGTGTGGGAGTTGGGGTTGGTATGTTAAATGTTTCATCCGATGAGCACTGCTCATTATATAATATAATGGTTACACTCGCATCAGGTATTGTAACATTTATTCCTGTAGATAAAGACGAAAATGACACACTTGTCGCTGGTAATCCAGAATTTGTTAATGTCGCAATATTACCACTACCTACAGTATCGTAGTAAACGGTATATGGACCTGGTGCGGTTCCTGAAATAATTTGTATGTCGAATAATCTAGCCATTTATTAACAAGCTTCTAAGTTATATCCTAGCGTATTCAACGCTGTTATTATTTGATTTGCGTAGTACTGTGCGGTTGACGAAGCAGTTACATTTGTTACATACGCAATTTCGTTTCTATTTGATAATCCAAAAGCTCCACTATAATTACCTGAACCATCTCTTACCGCCTCAATAAATTGTCTAAATCCATCGTAACTATTTGGTCCAGTATTAACTCTAAAAATTACACCTCTATAATATGTATTTGGTAATGAATTTAAAGTTGTTCTGAAATTCGTTATGTCAGTTGAATATGTTGCCTGTCTAGCACTATTAACATTAAACGAAGCTCCGTCTGCTCCATATGGTGTAGACTCATCTTGGAATGCTAAGTTAATTACCTTTGTTACTGATCCAGTTGTTCCAGTTGTATCTAAAATCCAGAATGTTCTTTCAGTTCCCGATGATTTTTGGCTAAAGTTTTTAACCGATACATTTGCATCATATAGATTACTATCGTTATTATAGAATTGTAATAAACAGTTCTTTAATATTGTATTTCTCATTGTTTCTAATGGTGCTAAAGTCTGATTCATTGAACCAGAATCGTCAAACCAAATATTAATTTGAGTATTTTCGTCAATAACTATTGGTACACTTTCATCAAATGAAGCGTCAAATATACAATCAGGGGTTGGTGTCGGTGTACTAGTAGGAGTTGGGGTTGGTGTAGGGGTCTCCGTAGGTGTTGGTGTTGGAGTTGGTGTGGTGATGTTATCTACAATCACATCGAACTCGCAATTTGATGTGGGAGTTGGTGTTGGTGTAGGGGTATTGGTTGCCGTTGGTGTCGGTGTTGGTGTAGGAGTTGTTATATTATCCACCACTATATCAAACTCACAATTTGGTGTAGGTGTTGGGGTAGGTGTTGGAGTTGGTGTATTAGTAGGTGTCGGTGTTGGTGTAGGAGTTGGTACAATAAAAGAATCATAATCATTACAACTTGTATTGTAAACATATAATGATGTTGCAAAATTTGGAACGGAAACATTAACACCATTAGGATATACATTATTATAAGTTAAACCACTAGCAGGAGTTCCTAATGAAACTATTGTAGCCACATTACCCGCACTAACCGAATTGTAGTAAATCGTGTACGGTCCGTTTGAAGTTCCTGAAGTAAGTTTTATGTTATAATATTTTGCCATTTATTCTAAATAAGGTTTGTATATGTAAAAGTATTATTCAATTTATTGTAAACAAATGTTGCAATTCTTTGGAAAACTCCTTGTGATGCGGTTATTTTTGTTGTTATATCCCCTGGTGTGTCGATAAGTATATAATTAACATCATTTGGATGCATAATATTTCCAAAATCGACTCCATTAAATGTACTTACATCAATTTGTGAATTCATTTTAAGACCTCTTGTAAATCTTATTGGAATATATCCCGTTGATGAGTCTGTTCTTTTTCCATATAGGTCAAATTCAAAAACATTTATTAGTGGATAGTTTTCTTTTAATAACTCAACATTTACGGCGAATCTATAGAAATCATCATTTCCATTATCCGATTTGTCAATTGGTCCTAATAAATAACTATTGGAAACGGGTACCACATTTGATGGTAATCTTCTATCTGATTTTGTTGTAGATACAGAAACAAACTGATTATATTCGGAAGTTGTTGAGGTTGATTGTAATAATTTCATTTCGGTAACACTTGAATTAACAAAAACATCTATCAATGCACTACCAATTATAATACTTGATGATGGTTGTTCAATTGGTGTGAATTCAAATTCAGATGTACAATCCAATGTTGGTGTAGGTGTAGGAGTTGGTGTTGGAGTACTAGTTGGTGTAGGGGTTGGTGTTGTTATATTAACAACCACAACATCAAACTCACAATTTGGTGTAGGTGTTGGTGTTGGAGTACTAGTTGGTGTAGGGGTTGGTGTTGTTATATTATCTACAATTACATCGAACTCACAATTTGGTGTAGGTGTTGGTGTTGGAGTACTAGTTGGTGTAGGGGTTGGAGTTGGCGTACTAGTTGGTGTTGGAGTAGGCGTTGATGTAGCCTTTATAATATCTACATCGAACTCACAATTTGGTGTAGGTGTTGGAGTTGGCGTACTAGTTGGTGTTGGAGTAGGCGTTGATGTAGCCTTTATAATATCTACATTAAAATCACAATTTGGAGTAGGAGTTGGTGTTGGAGTACTAGTAGGTGTTGGTGTAGGGGTTGTTATATTAACCGCCACCACATCAAAATCACAATTAGGTGTAGGCGTTGGAGTTGGTGTAGGCGTTGGAGTTGGTGTAGGCGTTGATGTAGATTTTATTATATCCACATTAAAGACACAATTAGGTGTAGGTGTCGGTGTAGGTGTATTAGTAGGTGTCGGTGTTGGTGTAGGAGTTGTAATATCTACATTAAAGACACAATTAGGTGTAGGTGTTGGTGT
>Ga0181358_1000077_pt1 | contig 39187 bp, 36 predicted proteins | sample Fa13VDMM110SD_FD_130096 | JGI IMG/M metagenome (GOLD analysis project Ga0181358, IMG submission 130096) | Freshwater viral communities from Lake Michigan, USA - Fa13.VD.MM110.S.D | ecosystem: Environmental > Aquatic > Freshwater > Lake | place: USA: Michigan | collected 2013-09-24 | reverse complement strand
TGGAATAGTGGTACTGAAAGCGATAAGCGTATTGCTCGTGATCGTAAGCGTAAGCTTAATTATGTGTCTAATATTCTTGTTGTGGAAGATCCTGCTGCTCCTCAAAACAAGGGTAAGGTGTTCTTGTTTAAGTACGGTAAGAAGATTTTTGAAAAGATTCAAGAGCAAATGAACCCAGAGTTTGAAGACGAGAATGCAGTAAATCCGTTTGATTTCTGGAAGGGTGCAAACTTCAAGTTAAAGATTCGTAAGGTTGAAGGTTACGTCAACTACGATAAGTCTGAGTTTAGTGCGGCTTCAGAACTGCTTGACGGTGATGATGCCAAGCTTGAGGCTCTGTGGAAGAAACAATACGCTCTCAAGGAGTTTGTGAATCCCAAGGAGTTCAAGAGTTACGCAGAACTCAAGGTAAAGCTCGTAGATGCCCTAGGAGGCGATGTTCGTGGTGAAGCCTCCGAAGAGGACACTATTGAGAATGAAGCACCTGCTCGGCCTTCACGAAAGCCTACTCCCAAGACGGAAGTGGATGAGGATGTGGATGTTGAAAGTTACCTGAAGTCTCTAGGAGACGAATAAAAAAGGCCCCGAAAGGGGCCTTTTCTTTTATCCAGACATCAATCTCCAACTAGGTAACTGCTTATATTTTGGAATTATAACCAACTTTGTATAATCTGCTATGAATGGGGCGTTGTCTTTTATTGATCTGTTTATAGACGATTCTTCTGATTGTGTTTGTTTATTTTTATTTTCTTCTGAACTTAATGGCTTGGCAGCTTCTTGAGTTGCCTCTTTTTTAGACATGTCTGCTTTGCTTTTTCTGTCTAAATCCATTATGTTGTTTTGTGTTGTATTTAAACTGCGAGTTTGTTCTGGTTGTGTTAGTTGTGTTGATTGTTGAGATTGTGCGGTGCCTTGTTGATTATCTACAATTTCCAGTTCTTTAACTGATACATTTGCTTGTTGTTGGGTTTCTGTTTCAGTTGGTGTTAGTTCGCTAGCAGAAACATTTGCTTGTTGTTGGGTTTCTGTTTCAGTTGGTGTTAGTTCGCTAGCAGAAACATTTGCTTGTTGTTGGGTTTCTGTTTCGGTTGGTTTTAATTCAGCAACAGAAACATTTGCTTGTTGTTGAGTTTCTGTTTCGGTTGGTTTTAATTCAGCAACAGAAACATTTGCTTGTTGTTGGGTTTCTGTTTCGGTTGATTGTAGTTCACTGGCAGAAACATTTGCTTGCTGTTGGGTTTCTGTTTCGGTTGGTTTTAATTCACTGGCAGAAACACTAGACTGTTGTTGGGTTTCTGTTTCGGTTGGTTGTAGTTCAGCAACAGAAACATTAGACTGCTGTTGTGTTTCTGCTTGTTCTGGTTTTAGTTCGCTAGAAGAAACACCAGGCTGTTCTTCTGATTGTGCTTCTTCTGGTTTTAATTCGCTAGCAGAAACACTAGACTGTTCCTGTGTTTCTGATCCTTCTAATATTGGTTCTTGTTCTTTAGGAATACTACCAGAATTAATAACATATCCATTTAGAATTTCAGGAGATTGGGGAAAAAATCCCGAGTCTACTAATTTTTGAAAAAATATATTTTCTGTATTTGGAGTATTTTCGGGTGTTTCTTCAATCATAGCAGCTCAAATCCTTTATTTTTTTGTTCTTTTTCTTTTAAATAAACTCTTAATTGTTCTATGTAAACACTTCGCTCCCAAGGAATCATATTTTCTATTTCGTACAAAGTGTAATTGTGGTAGTTTTTTAATAAAAAATTTTGTCTATAATATAATTTTAAGTTTAGGTGATCAAAAAAAAAATTGAAGTAGTTGAATATGCCACTTATTTTTAACTGTCTTTCTGTATCATCTTTTGTCTTATAATTTGCTAAAATATAAATTTTAGATATATTACTCAAGTAAGTTGTTATATCGTTAAATTGCTTTTTAGTTAAATTTTTAATAAAATCAATTACTTCTTGTTCTGGTATTTCTTCACAATTTATTGATTCTTTATTTGTCTGCAATTCTTTCATACAAGAACCAATAAATCCAAACAGCTGTTCGTTGTTTTTATCGTAATTTGGATACTTAAATAACGAATACACTGATGGCTCTTTCATAACTAAAACCAGATTATCATTTAATTTTATTACATTATTTGCTGTGCTTGGTGATAATTGAACATCTTTTTCTAAATTTATTTTAATTTGAACTTGTTCTTGTGTTTCTGGACATTTCACGGTGAATGTTTCAATTTCACCTATAGACTTTCCACGTACAGATAAAAATAAATTTTCAAAATCGGTTATAGAAATATTTTTAATATTTTTTAAAGTTTCATCCGAACAACAATTAGACAATACATTTATTAAATTTTTTACTATGGACTGTTTATCTTCGTTTTGTTTTGCCAATAACAATGACTTTTCCTCGGAAACAATCATTGGTCTGAAACAAATGTTCTTACCAGACAATAAATTAACACAATAATTAGGTAATGATGATGATAATAAATCTTTTAAAGCCATTTTAAATATTTAGGTGTTATGTTGTTGGATCGGTAATTGTATAATTACGGTAATTCATATCAACTTGAAGTGTGGTGTACGTATTTACTAGATCATTTGAAAACTGACCAGGAACAATTGTGCCTGGATAAGCTCCGGTTAGTGTAATAACCTTTTTTGGTGTGCCGTCTGCGTCTAAACAATTTATTACTACATTTCCCACAATATTATCCCAATAATTAACAAATCTAGAATTTTTAAAAACAGTACCATCAAAAATACTCGTATCTGGAAATATTAAATCAACCCATTTTTCAAAATAGGTTCTAACTTCCCATTTACTGTCCACAATAAAATCTATTTTAAATATTTGATCATACTGTCTTTTGATTGGCACCTCAATATACGAACCAGAAGGTGCTAAACTGTCTTCGTAATACTCCACGACGTGTGCAGGTATTTGAACGGCAGTAGCAAAAAAACCAGATATAGGTGGAGTTAAAGATGTAGCTGTAGGAGGACCGTTAATTATCACCTCAAAGCGGTTAGCTCTTTGCGGATCGCCTAATTTATCAAATATCCTAAGTAAATCGTTTATTGAATTAGCCATCTGTTTGTGTTTCCTTTTTGGGTGCTGTTTTAAATAAATTTTCTTCTGTTAAAATTTTAAATACCCAATTTTTATTTTTGCAAAATGTGGTTGCAGCTTTCCATTTACACGTATTAGTTTCGTATGTGATACACTCGTTTAAATACGCTCTTTTATTTTTTTTGGGTGTGGGTTTTAGTGTTTGTTTTTTAGGTTTTATTTCTACAATAAATGTTTGAACTTCTGTTTTATTAATTTTTGCTTCAAATACAAAATCCGGATAATAATTATGAATTTGTTTGTCTATAGTTGAAATATACGGTATTTTTAATTCTTCGCTAGACCAACTGGTTATATTTTCATTTTCATCTAAATATTTGCAAAATTTACGTTCCCAAGTAGATCTACAAATAATGTTGAGTGGGTTACTAACATATTTATTTGGATTTTTGGGTTCGTATTTGGTTTTATATGCCATAATTTTCAATATATATTTATAAATGGCTATAGAATATATTTTCCCAAACGATAATTACGGCACAGAAATACCAGTTTGGATGAATTTCTATGCGGCTCCATTCAGTACTTTCTCAGAAAAAAGAACTCGTAATGAGGTTTTAAGTAATCCAGTTGCAACTATAAGTGTGCCATTTCCAAACAGAATGTCTACAGCCAATACTCAACAGTACATGACAGGTCAATATTCAGATTTAGAGGGTCTGTTTGATAAAGAAGAATATGATTTAAAACAATCAGAACTGCAAAATTCGTTTACTCAAGGATTGGGTATTATATCTTACGATCACGCAGAAACCCTTTTAACTCCTGGAGCCAGAAGAACGCATTTATTTGATATGAATTTAGTGGCAAAAACTCAAGATCAATCATTCACTATTAATAATATTGCATTAGCTTTTCAGACGTATATGTATCCTACTGCGTTTACAGAATCACTTTTAAACATGGGTCATCCTCCTCTTTGGCACTTTTTTGCATCGGGTGACTTTCGTGAAGCAACAATAAAACGAGCCTACTGGGATGGCAATCCGCTAGTTTCTGTACTTCAAAGTGTTGATATAAACCGATCTCCTATTTCTAGTTTACCGTTTATGACTCCAGATTTTACACCATTAGCTATTAATATTAAGTTAAGATTCATCGAACTTGAACCTGCAATGCAACTAGGAAACGGAAGTCTTGGATTGTTCAGCAGATCCGAACGATTTACCCAACTGTAAAATACCCATGTTACAATACTTTTCCACAATTGATTACGGATTTAGCGGAGGAACTTTTACAGTTTTAAATATTTTTAAAAACGTACAAGTAACTTCAAATAGTATTTTATTTAAAGAAACCAAAATAGAAGATGAAAGACCGGATCAGTTTGCCAACAGAATATACACTACTTCTGATTACTATTGGGCAGTATTTTTAGCAAATGGTATAAGAAATCCTTTAGTTCAGTGGGGTGGTACAGATTCTCAGTTTAATATTAATTTACAAAAGAAATATGATGGTTTAGTTTATCAGTTTGGTAACATTTCCAAATATAATCCTCCGCATTCTACCACTCCTCCGTATACCGACGAAAGATATAAAGAATATGAAGGAACTGATTTAAATCGTAGTGGTTTTGAACGAATAAAACCCGGGCAAATGATAATATTTGAAACGGGAAATGGCCAATACGGATTACGTGCATTTGGTGCCGGTCAAATACCAATAAAGTCGGTTTCACATCAACCACACCACCGTCAGTCTGTAATTCCAATTACCACAGGGATAACAGGAATAACACAAATATCGTGTGGTTCTTTTAATACTGCTGTTTTAACTGATACTGGTCAAATATACTACTGGGGTGGTAATACCGGCTCCGTGTTTACCAGTCAATCATTTGACGTTTACGGTCTTGGTTATTTTGCTACAAGTCTAGCAGGATGTAAATATATCGACTCCACAAATTCAGGAATTTTAGCTATTAAGTCTGATGGTGGAATTACGTGTTTTGGTTCTTGTACTACATTTAATTCATTATATTCTGGAACTACTGGTTTTACTAAAGTAGCTTTCAATGAAGGGTTTACTGCTGGTGTTGCTATTGAATCTAATGGTACACCAACATATTTCGGCTCTTTAACCATACCTTCAGGCATTTCTTTTTACAACATAGACTGTGGGCAACAAGACTGTATTGGTATTAACAGAACAACTAACTACGGTGTTACTGGTTGGGGTCCAAACAAAACCAGTTTATTCACTGGATACAACCAAGGTATTACTGGTATAACCGCTATTGCTCTTGGGTATGACCACTTCTTGGCACTTAAAGATAATGGAGTAATTTACGGTGGTGGTGCAACCGCTGATGGTCAATTGAATATCCCTACGGGAGTAGCTTTCTCTAAAATTTCGGCAGGAAGATATCATTCTGCTGCACTAACAACTGACGGCAAATTAATGGTTTGGGGTAAAATAGCAAAAACTTACCAAAATACAAGTCCAGTAATAACATTAGAAAAAGTAACACCAACAACAATCAGTGGTAGTTTTTCTCAATTAGATTCCGGAGCCGAGCATATTGTAGTTAAAGAAACAGGTGAAAATAAAAGATATATTGGTGTTGTTGATACTATTGATACCGTTTTCAAGCGAATTAGTGTTAAAGCTTATAACTATCCAGGCACCATACCAACTCTACTAGGACAAACCGCAGAATTAGAACCAGCAAGTACTAGAATTTCTGTATGGGATTACGATGCTAATAATAATCCAATAGAGACATACAATATACAAAATCAATTATTAAGTGTGCAATACTATTACGATTCCACCAAACAAATAATTCAAGGAGGAAATGTTTTAGATCCAGCAGAAAATTCTAATTGGAAAGACGTATACCTTGCTGGTTATACAAACGCAGACAATAATGAATTCTTAACTGTAAAGAAAGACGCAACCGAAGAAAAACGATACGAAGATTCACAAATTAAAATAATAAACGAAAGCAATGTTCAAATAATAAAAAATACACTAAGTGCTCAGTTACCGTTAAAAAATCAAATTAAAATTATTCTTTAAAATATTATGGCAGTCCCAATTAAAAATATTGATATAAAAGTAACCATTTTTCGGTTAAAAAATGGCAGTACCACTGAGTATAATTCGTACGAATTATGGCCCAGAACCGATGAACAAAATAAAAACGGATACATTTCTTTAGTAGAAATTATATTAAATGAAGACATGTTTGCGCCTACTGTTACCGGTTCTTTAGTATTCATGGATTCTTCAAATCTATTAGACCAATTTAATTTGTCTACAAACGAATGGTTACGTTTAGAGTTTGATGGAAAACAATACGATTTTAGAATATCTGATGTAAAAATAGAAAGTAATCTAGCACAAAAAACTACTCACGGTCCTTCAGGATCTCCCGTAAAGGTTATTTTTAATTTTGCATCAGACGAGTTTCTTTACAGAAATTTTGATTTGGTTATTGATGATTTTATTGGTAAAATTTCTAAAAAACCTGATAATTATTACTATCCTAGTAATATTGATGATATAAAAATACCAGAGAAATTAGAAAACCAACAAAAAGGATTTGTTCAATTTTTGATGCAAAAAGCGTCTGCTCAAAAAAGTGAAAAACCACTACAATATCATGAAACTTTTAATGATATATGGGTAAAACATTTATTTAATTTTTATCCATTTTATAAAGACGCAAATAATCTAAGAATATCTCAATTAATGAATTATATTTGCGAGTATGCTTGCTATAAGTATAACGAAAATGCAGTTAATTTTTTCTTTTGGGAAGATTTAGATTCCTGGAATTTTAAGTGCATTGAAGGATTAATTGATGATCAATTAGCCAATATTAAAGAATTTAAATTACCTGTAAAAGAAATGGAGTTTTCTACTTTACCTGTTTTTAAACCACATTTAGATGAATTTTCAGAAAAAGCTATGTTTTCTATGGAAGTTTTGAATGATTATGATAGCAACTATTTTTTGGACAGTGGTTTAGCTCTTTCTACTTATGATCGTGTAAAACCAAATTGGGGAAATCCTTATAGAGAATATGTTGATATTAATGAAGGGTATATAACAAAAACTATAAATTATAATTATACTTTAGATTTAAATAACTGGTATGATATAAGCGGAAAAAAAAATAAAGGTGAAAAGGTTAGTATATTCCCCAAATCTATTGATTTTTTAAGAGATAAAACTGGTTTACCTAGATTTATCAAAGATGAAACTACTGGAGCATTGAGAGTAGATCCAGCGAGTTATGGCGATCCGACAAAAACACCACACGGATATACCGGAGAGAAATTATTGGCGTTTAATAATTATTCGAGCAATGCCATAAATGATACCATATTTGGTTACTATTCAAATCCTTATAATCTTGAAAAAATTTATTCTTGGCAATTGGCATCTTTTAATCACACTACCGAAAAACATTACTGGCAGTCTCAGTTTGATTTTTGTGAATTACCTGGTGCAGTATTATTACTAGTTAATCGTATCAAAAAGGAAACAGAAAAAGCAAACAAAGTATATTCTGATTTAAAGATTAAAAAAGCAAAATGGGATGTTTATAAAAAGAAAATGTGTTGTGAACGATCTGTTCCTAGCAGTTTTTTTGCTGTATTAGTCGGTGCAGAAAAAATTCATGGTTCTACGGGTGGAGGTTCTTATCCGACTCAAGATCCCGGTGGTATTTGGGCTTATTCGTGGATTGAAGTAGAATTATGGCCACAAGAAAAAACTAAACAAAAAGAATTAAATCTAAAAACAACAACATACGATCAGGATGAAGAAGGAAATACTGTCACAAATGTAACAACAGAAACAAAAACAATCGATCCTAAAAATAATATAACAGAAATGTTAAAAGCTGGTTATCAAATTATAGAATTTGATCCCGGAACAGAAGAAGATAAAAAAACAGATTTTCCCTTTGTGTTTGTTTCTCCACCTTGGGCACTTAAAGGTTTTACTTCAGATACTTACAAAAAGAATGTTATTGTTAATGGAGGAGGAAATGGTCCTTCCGGAAATAAAATAAAAGAAGTAGAAATAACAACAAAAGATAATAGAGCATTTAATTTAAATGAATTATTAAATTCTAGAATACCGGCAGAATACGAAACAAGCACACCAACAAATAATAATAATACCACTATATTAATGAATCCCGGTATTTCTACTATATTAACAGACAGTTTACCAAACTCTAAATCCGCTTATCCAGTAAAAACACAAATGTTGCCTGTAGGTAAATTTAGAATTGTTTCTGATAATTGTCCTAATTTTTTGAATAATGGCCAAAAGAAAACAGATACTCAAAATGGTTTTTATTATGCTGGTAGAATTGTTCAAATGTCTGCCGTACCAAAGGAAACATTACAGACTATAATTTTAAATGGAGTAAATGATGCTACTGTTCGAGGATTTGCAGGCACCGCATCAGAAACAATAACAGAAGATATTTTTGGAGAAAATGAAGACGGGACGCAAGGTGGGTTTATAGGTACGCAAGAAAAAATTAATCCAGATTATAAAAATCCAGTCGATAAAGACTATATGTTCTTATTTGATACAGAAAATGCACACGATGGATTCTGCGGAGAATGTAGTTAATATTTAAAATAAATATTCTTATGCCATACAATAATAATATATCATCATTTAACTTTTCGTATCAAGGTGGTTCAGATAACGACTCTTTAACTACTTTTCCTTCAAAATTTAATATAACCACTAATGCAACGAACGATATGGAATGTATTAGTATATTTGGTCCGGTTAATAATATTAATTGTCCAGACGATTATCCAGACTGTAACTGCCCCGAAGCTTTTATAGAATTAAAACCTACATTTTCCGAACCATCTATCAGTGAACTAGAAAATGCAAGAAATGCAGCAGAAGAATGTTTTTTAATTAAACAAGAATTTGGAACAAAAAATGGTTGGAGAGAGGACGAATACGTAAACTGGGGTGGAATAGACTATTCCGACAAAGACAGTACATATAATTGTCTTGGTTCAAAAGAATATGGTAAATTTGTATGGAAAGGAGTAAATGGAGGAACCAAATTAGCACCATTACAGCAAGTAAAAGGCATAACAGGAACTAATGCTGGATACGGAGCAAGCGAAGCAGGATTATTTCCGTATTCTGTAAGAATGGCATTTGGCGAAAACAAAAAAGCATGGAATATTCCATTTCGTAATAACAATACCACAGATACTTTAAGTAAAGAAGATCAAAAATCGGCTAATGAAAGTATTTATCCTGTTTCTGTTGGTAAAAATTTTAAATTTTATTTAGAATACTCTAAAACCAATGCAACTTTTTGGAATACTCCAGAAAAAACACCACTGCATAGAAAAGCACAAACCGCATTATTGCGATATCAGCGAATAAAAATATTAGTTAATGGTAATTTTACTATAAAACCTGGTAAACTTGTATACGTAAATCGACCTGTAGATAACAGAACTTCAAAAATTTTAACGTCAAGATATGAAGGAATTTGGATGGTATATCGAGCTGAAAGAATTATAAGACCTGGCAAACATTCTATGTACCTCTATTTAATGAGAGATTATCCGTCTATTAGCCCAGACACAACAACTGATGATATTTTTGTGGATAAAACTGATAAATAAAGATAACAACAATGAGCATATATTACACAGACATAGACGTTAATTTAACAAAAAATGTTCAATCTAATGATATTAGTCTTAAATATGACGTAAATGCAATAGCGCAATCAATAAAAAACATAGTTTTAACCAATAAAACTGAAAAACTATTTAATCCTAAATTTGGTGCAAATACCGACCATTTAATTGCATTTAAAACTTTATTACCATTTCAATTAAGTAATGTACGTTTACAAATTCTTGCAGAATTAAATTCACAAGAACTCAGAGCTACTATTAATGATATAGATATCAAAGATACCGGTTTAGGTTACTGGCAGATAAGCGTTACATTTACACCGATATTTGATAAAAATTTAATAAAAACCGTAGTAATAATACTACAATAAACTATCATGGCAAACCCAAAAATAAACATTTCCTCTTTAGATTTTGATGGCATAAAAGCTTCTTTAAAGGCGTACTTAAGCACAAAGCCACAATTTACTGGTTATGACTTTAATGGTAGTGCAATTAATATTTTACTAGATGTTATGGCGTATAATACCTTGTTTTATGGGTATTACACCAACATGATTGCAAATGAAACTTTTTTAGATACTGCACAAATAGACAACAATATAATACGATTAGCAGCTCCTCTAGGAGTATTAGTTCCTAATAAAACTTGTGCTAAATCAACCTTAACAGTATCTGGAATTGCTACAATTACATCATACTCTAGCGTATTTACGGGTTCTGATGTTTCTGGTGCTTCTTATAGATTTTACACATTAACTAACACAAACGTGAATGGTTCTACCACTCTTGATGTATACGAAGCAAGTACGGTTGCAAACAAACTACAAATAACAGTTGACACAACAACACAAACTTCATTCTTGGGCACAAATATAGACCCAATAACTGTTAGTGTTCAAGTAAACGGTGAGTCTTGGAGTAGATACGACGGAACCACTGTTCCTAACTCTTCTAGTAAGATATTTTATATTGAAAGAATAGTTGATGGATTTCAATTAGTATTTGGTAAGAAAAATAGCACAGATTACGCTTCTTCTTACGGTAAAACTATAACCGCAAATGATACAGTTTTGGTTTCGTATTTAATACCAACCGGATCAGCTGGAAACAATATTACATCCATAACACACAGCACACTTACTGTCACCAAAAGTACAACAACTTCTGATGGTTCTGATTCCCCAGATTTGGATTCTGTTAAATTTTTAGCTCCTAAATCGTTTGCTGCAAATGAAAGAGCAGTAACGTTAGACGATTACTATGGTTTACTATTATCGTCTGGTCTTTTGCCTGCTGCTATAACAAGCAGAACACAAGTCAATATTTGGGGTGGAGACGATGCCACACCCACTGCATACGGAAGAACGTTTGTTTCTTTTGCTGATACTGGTATTACGGCAGGCTCGATAGAAGTAACAAACTGCATAACGTTTCTTAAAGCAAAATCCATGATTGGAGTACTACCAGAGTACGTACAAGTACAACCAATAACTGCATACGCAACACTAAATGTTATAACCAGCACATCTACTTCTGTGTCTGGTTTGACCGGAATTGTACAAAGTTATTATAATAATCCTCCCAGATTTAATAATAATATTAGAATAGCAGATATTAAATCTGTAGCAAGTGCTAACTATACAAATATAAAAAATATAAATATGACTTCTTTATATTTTGTATTGGGTGTTTCCGGATCAGACGGTCAAAAATTAGTTCATTTTAAAAATGAACTTGTGCCTGGTAGTACGTTAGTGTACGGAAATGCGATGAAAAGCACTGGATTTACATATGGTGCTCAAACAATTTATCTGGCAGATACTCCAACAATATTTAATGAATCTGGTGTTGCCACAGAAGGAATGCTAGCTGCTGTAAACAGTAATCTTTCTTTGATTGGGGGTCTTGGTAAATTGGGATACGTAAACTATCTTCAAGGATACGCAGTAATTAAAGAAAACGTATTAGGATCTACTGCTTCTATAAACATGACAGGATATCCAAGGTACATAGACTCAACAATAATTAAAGACGAATTTTTATTAAGCACATCATTTGATGCCACTGCCAGTGTAGGATAATTGAATGATTTTAATTTTTAAAAACAACAAGTACGAGTTAACAAACAGTCCAACCGACTTAAACTTGACTCCTGTTGAATTTAGTGAAACATCAACCAATCTTTCTTCATTCTTTGTAAAAACAGAAACTGCTGGAATTACTTGTGAATATCCACAAAACATAAAAAATTTATTTCCACGTTGGGTTAGATTATTAGATAATAATAATTCTGTTTTAATTGCTTTAACAGAACAGTATTACAACTGGCTTTCTTGTAATTGTAATGATATTACAGATATTGGTTTTTTTAGTTTAGAAGAACTGATTGATATTGAAAAAATACCAGATAGTTTATTAAAAAATTTAGCAAATTCTTATCTAAATGCTGTACCTTCAGAATCAATAACCAGCAATTTAATAACTCCAACCGGTTTACGAAACTTAATACAAAATATAAAAACAAACCTTTACGCAAAAAAAGGAACAGAAGAAAGCGTAAAATTAGTAATCAATAAGGCTTATGGAGTTCCTATTGAGGATATCTCTATCGGTTATCCTAAAAGATATTTAATGAGATTAAATGGTGGTAAATTTGATTGGATGCGAGACAATTTAAATCCAAACGGAGAGTATTCCACCACCGGTTATCCTCAACTCAGTGGAAGCAGACTTAATTTTTCTGTGATAGGTGATCAAAATATATGGCAAGACTATTCTTACGTCATTAATTGTAGTACTCTATCACAAGACCAATACGATGGAGTGATTCGGCCACTTACTCACCCATCGGGTTTTGAAGATATTTTTAATTATAAACCAGAAATATTTAACAATAGCAACAATCAAGCTGCTGCCATAACAATATATGAATACCCAAAGATAAAAAATTATGCTGGATATACTTTAGGTGCAAATCAGACTATAGGATATACTTTTGGTTGTATTTCTGGTTATACTGCTCCATATTACGTGTTTCCCACTTGGGATGTTGAAATTTCAGTATATGCGGCTGGTTTGACTTTTGGTGGTATAACTTTATCAGATTTCTTTGAATTGCGTCCATTAACCGGATACACTTTCCCTAACGAGTTATTTGATTGTACTATATAAATTTATACTAAATAAAATAGAATTATGACAATACCAACACCATTTACAGGCGGATTTCCGTTTAATCAAGACCCATTCAGAAGCAGAGTGGAATCTCAAATTGATGCTTATAAGAATTATTACGCGGTTGCATTCAAACCCGGATTTCCACTTCAAGCATCCGAATTAAACGAGATGCAAGAAATTTTTTACGTACAAAATACTTTAAATAGTAAATTAGTTTCTTCGTGGTACAGTATACCATATGTTCCTTGGGATGGATGTATTCCTTATAATAGTAGTCTTATTTACGGAGTTACTACCAGCAATTCTATCACAGCTACTGCTCAAATAGGATGGTATTTAATACAACACACAAAAACAAATGGTGGTTTAGGTGTTTGGGTTTACAATGATACCTCAAAAACTATTATATCTGGATTTACTGGAGCAACAGGAACAACAGGTCCTTATGGTATAGTAATAAAACCAGTAACAATTAGTTGTACTACTAATTCTACTGCAGGTGTAACACAAGATAGAACTTTACAAGACTCCAGTAATTTAAATATAATTAACGGTCCGTGTGGAGCAGACAGATTAAAATTAAATATTGTTAAATTTGGATCAACCGCTGCTTCTGGTGAATACGTTGTTCCTATATTTAATGCAACAAAAACTGGATTTACAGCATTTCTTACATTCATAAACGGAACATCAATCGCAGGTGTTTCAGTATAAAAGAAAGTTTAATAGCAAATGGCAACACCAATAACTTCATTAACTAGCAACGATACCTTTCAAACATGGTTCAATACCACTAATACTATTATTTCCACTGTAAACGGTATAACAACCTCACCAGGTGGTATTACTGGTCCGTACGTGATTTCGTTTAATGGCTTAACTGGTGAAATTATATTTAATAATTACGTTAGCGATTTTAATGGTCTTACTGGCAGCATCTCTGGTTTAACCGGAACTATTGCAGGTAATGGTATAACAATTACTGGATCATCAACAAATCCAACCATTTCTAACGGTGGTGTTTTAAGTGTTAACGGTGCTTCAGGTGTGATTCAAAATATTGCGGTAACTAATGCTGCTCAAGTATTCCAGACTCTACAAGAATTTATTGGTGGTATTTCTGCTAACGGCGCAACATTCAGTGGAAACATTTCTGCACCAAATATTATTACTACAACTTCCACTAACGCATTCACTAACGTACAATCCTTTAATGCTGGTATATCTGCTGCAGGATCCACATTTAGTGGAAACGTAACTATTACTGGATCTTTGAGCGCACCAAATATTGTTAATTCGTTTAACGGTCGTACCGGTGCACTACAGGGCGTATCTGCAATATTTGGTACAGCAAATCAAATTACTGTGTCGGGTGCTACTGGTGCAGTTACTGTGAGTTTGCCTTCAACCATATCTTCAATATCACAAATCTCTGGTTCTACTAATTTAACATTAATTGGTGATAGTGACATTCCTGCAGTTTTAAGTATGAGGGGTGTGCTTGCAGGATCAACACCATTTTCTACTTTAACAGGAAATTTAACGGTCAGTGCTGGTTTAAGTGCGGCAAGTTTAGGTATTAGTGGTGCAGCCACTGTTGCCGGTAATTTCAGAGCAGGCACATACCTTGGAAATCTAGTTAATACTATTAACGGATTTACTGCAGGAGTTTCTATTACAGCGGGTGTTGGAATCGGTATTACTACTGCAAACAAGTCACTAACCGTATCAAACACTGGTGTTCTCTCGTTTAACGGTTTGACTGGAGCTGTTTCAGGCGTAACCACTTCAGTTGCAAATACCTTTACTGCACTACAAACATTTAATTCTGGTGTTTCTGCTGCTGGAAGTACTTTTACCAGTATAGCAGCCAGAAACATTTACTCTAATATTACCACACCAGACTATCCGCTTAACATTAATAATATTGCAGGCAGTGTAACAAGTATTGGTGATGTAAATGGTACTGTAATGGTGATTGATGCTGTTAATCAATCAATTGGTATAACTGCAGCAAACGGTGTTAATGTAAAAAATGCTAGTATCAATATTACTGATGGCAGCGTTTACTTAACTAATACTACTAATTCTAGTGCATTGGATATAAGAACAAGTGAACTTGAATTTATTAATTCAAGCAGCATTACCAAAACATTATTACCAGGAACTTTTCACACAAATAGTCGCACCATAAGTCTTCCGCCCGTGACTACCAATACAACTTTGGCAGCTATTGGGCTTACTCAAGCTTTCACCGGACTACAAACATTTAATAATGGTATTAGTGCGTCAGATGCCGCATTTAGTGGATTAGGAACATTTGCTAGAGGTATAACAGCATCCGGCATTACATTAAACGGAACTTTGGTTGCTTCGGGTCTTGGAACATTTAATACTGGTATCACTGCGGCTGGTGCCACATTCACCAGCAGTATATCTGGCACACAAGCCACGTTTACTGGAAATGTTACAGCTCCTAATATTCTTTCTACATCTGCCGCAAACACGTTCTCTGCCATTCAATCTTTCAGTGCAGGTATAAGTGCTGCTGGTGCCACTTTCTCTGGACCTATTTCTGCTCCAAACATAATAACTACCACAGCAGCGAACACGTTCTCTGCCATTCAATCTTTCAGTGCAGGTATAAGTGCTGCTGGTGCCACTTTCTCTGGACCTATTTCTGCTCCAAACATACTGACCACTTCTGCCGCAAACACTTATACCGCACTACAAAGATTTAGTGCAGGATTGTGTGCAAGTAATGGCATCTTCATGGGTGGCATAACTGTAAATAATGATGGATTTGGTTTTTCAATAAGTAGAGGAGGTCCTACTCCTCCAATTGGGTGCATAGCTATTGGTAACGGTTTGGTTTCAAATGGCAATGTTGGAAATATGGCAATAGGATATGCTACACTATTAAATAATACCACTGGTTATTCGAATACTGGTGTTGGAAATTTTACTTTAAATCAAAATATTTCAGGTTTGCAAAATAGTGGTTTTGGTAATGCTGTGTTACAACAATTAAACAATGGCGATAATAATACTGGTGTTGGTACCAGTGTGTTGACATCTGCAACAACCGCATCCAATAGTACTGGAATAGGTTATTTGGCTGGTGGCTCGGTTATCGGAGTCACTAACGGTGTGTTCATAGGTGCCAATACTACTGCAGCAGGAACCACTTCCATCAATGAGATTGTTATCGGTGCAGGTGCCACTGGTCTTGGTTCTAACACTACAGTTATAGGCAACACAAACACAAAAACCGTTAAACTGTACGGCACACTTAACGCAAGTTTAGGTATTACTGCTCCTGGAGCCACGTTTAGTGGTAGGATCAGTGCAGCAGGTGCCACGTTTAGTGGTGATATCTCAGTGAATGGAATTTCTTTTGGTCGTGGTAGGGGAAATGTTGCATCTAATCTTGGTATTGGTGTTGGTGTTTTGTCTTCTAATACAGACGGTGATTCTAATATTGCAATAGGAACTCAAGCACTAGAAAATAATACAAACGGTAATTATAATACTGCAATAGGAAATGAAGCATTACGATATAGTAATTCAAGTAATAATATTGCTTTAGGATTTCAAGCACTACAAACAAATAATAATGGCATTCACAATATTGCAATAGGAAATGAAGCATTGCTGTCAAATAATAACGGTAATTATAATACAGCAATAGGATTTCAAACATTAGTCAATAATCAAACCGGTGAGCGTAATACTGGTATTGGTTATCAAAGTTTAGTATCTTTAGAAACTGGCTCCGAAAATGTGGCTATCGGTAATGGTGCACTAGGACTAATAGGTGCAACTTCCAGAAATACTGTAATAGGTTCAAGTGCCGTGGCGGGAGATTCTGGATTAGCAAATGGTGTTTATATTGGTTATGGAATTAATACCGGTAATGATCGAACTAATGAAATTGTTATTGGTGCTAATGCCATTGGTCTTGGTTCTAACACTGCAACTATAGGAGCTACTTCTCAACAATTTGTTAGATTATACGGAACAGTTAATGCAATATCTGGTATTACCGCTCCTGGAGCCACGTTTAGTGGTAGGATCAGTGCAGCAGGTGCCACATTCACCGGCAGTATATCCAGCACACAAGCCATATTTAGTGGTCTTGTCTCTGTTGGTGGTTTAAGTGCAGCAGGTGCCACGTTCTCTGGTAGAATATCGTTAAATGGCCAAACATTCACAAATGTAGTGTCTTCTTTTAACGGTTTGACTGGTGATGTTTCAGGCGTAACCACTTCAGTTGCAAATACCTTTACTGCACTACAAACATTTAATCAGGGAATTTCTGCCAATGGTGCCACTTTCTCTGGACCTATTCAAAGTACATCAGGTGCCACGTTCTCTGGACCTATTTTCTCTCCAACTATAACCGCTATTCAAAATATTTTAGCCACAGGTATTACTGCTTCTTATAGTATGGTGACTGGAGTAACACTTACTGGTGGATTCTTGCAATTTACAACAACCACATTAAATTTTGGTAATGGTCTTTTAACTGGAAGTGCAGGCGGAAGTAATATAAATATATCAACCACAACTTGTCCATAATATATGCCTTTATATTTAAAAAACAATGCTTTACTGCTTAAGGCAGGACCTTCTCTTTCTGCTGGTTCAAATTGCTGTTGTCCTGTAAATGGGGCTTGTTGCATAGGCGGTGTTTGCAGCGTTACCACCGAAGCTGCGTGTACCAGTGCGGGTGGCACTTGGCAAGGTCTTGGAACAAGTTGCGGTTGTGCTCCAGGCGTTTGCCGTGACATTTGCAATACACTCTGCCCTGGGGATCCGTGTGGATCTGGTGGTGGTGATGGGACTGGTGGTTCTGAAGAAGGTTTCAACGGTTTTGGTTTAGATTTTTGATTCAAGTTTATCATTCATACTGGAGTGCTGGCTACGCAGGAACCCCTGATCCGTTCTTGGTTGATTTACATCGCCTCTCTGCTTACTTGGCCAAGAAACACTACGGGAATGTCCATCTTGTTACAGACTCTCGTGCCGTTGAGTCATTGAGAAATTTAGGCTACGATTCTGTAAGCACTGAACTGGATCAACTTCCACTAAAGTACGCACAGGTTTGGTCTCTTGGCAAGATTTGGACCTACATCCATGCTGCATCTAAAGGCCAGCCTTTTATGCATATTGACTACGATGTGCTGTTGTGGAAACCACTTCCCGTAGAAATGACAAATAGCCCTTTATTTGCAGAACGAATTGAGTTGGATGTCAACAAACGTTATGTGCTTAATCGGTTTTTTAGCCAGTGTCCAAACCCGCACGACCTTGTTGGATCTGAAAGCCTAGATAGGGCCATTAACGCAGGAATCGTGGGAGGATATAATACAGACTTCTTACTAGAAGCTTACAGCAAGACATGGAACTTTGTTATGGATCCAATCAATGCTGACTATATGACTGGGCCCCCGGATTCCCAATCTCCATCTTGGTCACGTGCAACTATTGCTGAACAGCTTTACTTTTACAACTACGCTAGAAAGCACAATCAAAACATTGTCTGCCTGCTTAACACTTTGTTATACAGGGATAAAGACAAGGAAGCAAGTGAACTTGGTTACACCCACATTTGGGGTGCAAAAAAAAATAAAGAAATTAGAGCGAAAATCCTAGCTAAGTGTAAGGAATTTGGTTTACCTGTTGCCTGTGAAGAACATGGGATAAAATGGCTAGCCAAAGGCGCAATCAAAGCCGCTCAAGCATTAGTTCTTGAAGAAACCGAGCAGTCCAAAGCCCGCCTTGCTATTTGTGGTGGATGTGATCAATGGACAGGTAAAAGTTGTAAGCAATGTGGTTGTTTTACAGCTTTAAAGGTAAAAATTCCAGAAGAAAAGTGTCCTCTAGAAAAATGGTGATATGTATTGTAGGTGTGTGACTATATAAATTATATGATTTGCTTTTTATTTTTTATATGATATATTTTAATGGAGATATGCCATGGGATGTGGGTGTAATAAAAATAAACAAAATCAAGAGTTCAGGAAAGAACCGCCAGAACAGCAAGTAAAAAATATTCTTTCTACTAAACTTGGTCTTGTTCAAAGTTTTGCTCAAGCAATAGTTTCTAGAGGATTTACTAACAATAAAATTGATACACCTACCAAACAGCTGCGTGTTTTAGGTTGTTTTGGTAATCAAGCTGGTGGTGGAGAACTGCCTCCGTGTCAACACCTAAAAGCCAGTGAAACACCAGGAAAGTTTTACTGTGGTGGGTGTGGGTGTGGCGATTCTGCCAGAACTTGGTTGACCAGTACTTCAGACGAGTACAGTAAGTTAGACTATCCTAAACTAAACTGTCCGTTAAAAATGCCTGGATTTACTAACTACGAAACCAGCCTTCCTGAAGAAAAAACTGAACCAATTAGCAGAAAATATTATATTGAAAATATTGATTACGCAGAAGTTGCCAAAATTGATGTTAATACACACGCACCACCTGAAGGCACCAATTTAGAATAATACAGATTCTTCAACTATTAAATGCCATAAATAATTTAGAATTATGGCAACACCATCCTCCAGAGAATCAATAATACAGTACAGTCTGCGTCAATTAGGCGCGCCGGTTATCGATATCAACGTCGATTGGGAACAGTGCGAAGACCGGTTAGACGATGCACTTCAATACTTTACAGAACGCCACTTTGATGGTGTGGAAAAAGTATTTTTTAAATATCAGTTAACAGAAACTGATATTACTAATAGATATATTAATACTGAAAGTATTCTTTCGCCAAATGAAGTAGACGGACCAACCGGTAAAGAAATAGTTTCCGTAATTAAAGTTTTACAGTTTGGTCAATTTAGCAACATCAACATGTTTGACGTTCGTTATCAATTAGCACTAACCGACTACTTTGGTATTAATAGAAATCTTAGTGGAACTAATGCTTTGGGTTTGGCTTCTTACGATTCCACTAAACGATACATTCAGTTAATACAAGATTTATTTCAACCAGAAAAAACTGTGGTGTTTAGTAAAGTAACTAACAGATTATATCTTGATATGAATTGGGGCCAAGAAACAAAAGCTGGAGACTGGATTTGTATCTGGGCGTATGCTGCATTAGATCCAGAAAAGTACACAGAAATATTCAATGATCGCTATTTAAAACGATACGTAACAGCTTTAATCAAACGCCAATGGGGAGCAAACATGGCAAAGTTTGACGGTGTTGCGCTACCAGGTGGAGTTGTTATGCGCGGTGGTCAAATTTACACGGAAGCAATGAATGAAATTGCCAGAATAGAAGAAGATGTTCTACGTAGTTACGAACTGCCGATAGATTTCATGACAGGTTAATATGCCCATAAATCCGTATTTTAAAGATTATTCTGGTGAACAAGACGTAACCGAAGATCTGACCATCGAGATTATTAAAACCATGGGCAGAGAAATGTACTATGTTCCCAGAAACATGGTGGAATTTGATAAGATATTTGGAGAAGGAACTCAAGTATCGTATAAAGATTCTGTACCATTAGAAATGTATATTGATTCTGTTTCTGGATTTCAAGGCCAAGGCGACATAGCAAGCAAATTTGGTATTGAAATTAAAGACAATGTATTTTTAACTCTTTCTAAAAAGAGATTTGTGCAAGAAGTGCAAACCAGATTTCCGGAGATTACCAGACCAAGAGAAGGTGATTTGATTTATTTTCCACTCTCAAAATCCATGTTTGAAATAAATTTTGTGGAACACGAAAATCCTTTTTATCAATTAGGAAAACTTTACTCTTACCGACTAACTTGTGAGCTGTTTACTTACGATCAAGAAACAGTTTCTACTGGAACTACTGATATTGATGCAACACAAACCGAAAACCGTCAATACACACATCAATATTCTCTGTCTAGCGATATAACTGGCATCACTTCTCATACTTACTATCCAGGAGAAGTTGTTTATCAGGTTGTAGGATTTACTGGGCAGAATGCAGCACTGCAGGACGCAACAGCCACAGCAACTGTTGCTTTGACACCCACATTCCCTTATATTGATTTGATTTACATTACAGGCACTTTTGAAAGTGGAGATACTATTAAGGGCGTGGACAGTGGTATTGAGTGTATCATGAACTTTGACAACGGACTCACAGATACGCTGGTGATGACTAATAATGAAGACAAGACTGTTGCTGGTGACAACGATGAAATAGAAGCAGAAAGTGATAAGTTAGACGTATTTAATTTTACAGAAACTGATCCTTTCTCTGAGGGTAATTACTAATGTTTACTCATTTTAAAAACGATTCTATTAGAAAATTAGTAATTGCTTTTGGTAGTCTTTTTAATAATATTCAATTAGAACAACAAGACGAAAACGGCGATGCGCGATTATTCGCTGTTCCTTTAACTTACGCTCCTAAAGAAAAATTTATAAAACGTTTAACAGAACCCAGCTCTATAAGCGATAAAACTCGTATAGAAATTTCACTGCCTCGCATGTCGTTTGAGTTAGCTTTACTGGCATACGATCCAACCAGAAAATTTAATAAAACAAATACAACCGTAAAAACAGGAACTACAGATATTTCTACCAGTTATGCTGAAGTTCCTTATAATTTTGGTTTTAATTTAAACGTGTTTACTAGAAATTTAGAAGAAAATTTGCAAATTATGGAACAAATTCTTCCATATTTTTCTCCTGAATTTGTTATTTCTATAAAAATGAATGATCTACAACAAAAAGTAAATGTTCCAATTTCCATAGCAAATACTACACTTACCCAAGAATACGAAGGTGATTTTAGCACCAGACGATTTATAGTAAGTACCTACCAATTTATTGCAAAATCATTTATTTACGGAAAAACCAGTACAGGTCCTATGGTTACTGCATCAAACTTGAATATATTTGATACTACGGGTATAACTTTAAATACTCAAATAGGAATTACTGAATAGATATTAATATATGGAATCCTCTGATATTATTTCTCAAAATCTTGGTATTGAATTTAAAGGCCCCGAAATAACACCAATAGTAAAAAAAGCAGATAATACTGCTGGTGTTAGTTTGGATGCAGATTTTAATTATGTTAGAGACAACATCAAAGGTCTTATCGATAATGGTTCTTCTGCGGTAGACGAAATTCTTAAAGTTGCAAAAGCTGGTGACTCACCAAGAGCTTATGAAGTTCTTGGACAGTTATTAAAAACAGTATCCGAAATGAATAAAGATTTGCTGGATCTATATCAAAAATCTAAAGCAATCAAGAAAGAAGAAATTAAAGTTAATCACACCACTAATAATTCAATTTACGTTGGTTCTACCAGTGAGCTACAAGATTTGATAAACAAAGATCGCAGCAGAAACAAGGCTCTCGACAGCCAGAAGTTTTTAGACGATGGGATATAAAAAGAAGTCAGGTTATCTTGGTAATCCTAATCTTAAAGAGATTGGGGTTTCTATTGAATTTACTAAAGAGCAGGTAGAAGAGTACATTAAATGTGCTAATGATCCGGTGTATTTTATTAAAAAATACATTAAGATTGTTACTACAGATAAAGGTCTTGAGTCTTTTGGACTATACGATTATCAAGAAGATATTGTAAGAACCATTCAAGATAATCGCTTTGTTATTGCCAAGCTTCCTCGTCAAACAGGTAAAACTACAACCACTGTTGCGTGGATGGTTCATTACCTCATATTCAATCAAAACGTAAACATAGCAATTCTTGCTAACAAGATGAAGACTGCTATGGAAATTATGAAGCGTCTAAAAGAAGCTTACGAGTACCTTCCAAAATGGTTGCAACACGGTGTAGTTGAGTGGAATAAAACTTCTATTCAGTTAGAAAATGGATCTCGTGTGTTGGCGTCTGCAACCTCTGCTTCTGCTGTTCGTGGTGGTTCGTATAACGTTATATTCATGGATGAGTTTGCCCACGTTCCAGCTAACATTGCAGATGAGTTCTTCAGTTCGGTGTATCCTACTATTACATCCGGCCAAACCACTAAAGTTATCATAGTATCAACTCCAAACGGTTTAAATATGTTTTACAACCTTTGGCAGGGAGCCTCTAGAAAGGCCGGAGAAGAGGGCAAGAACGAATACGTGCCAGTAGAGGTACATTGGAGTCAAGTTCCTCTATATCCAGGTGGTCCACTACGAGACGAAAAATGGAAACAGCGTACTATCAAACAATTAGGTGGTGGTTCTGGTGGCGAACAAAAGTTTAAAAGCGAATACGATTGTGACTTTATTGGTTCGTCTAACACACTAATTTCTACATCTAAACTACACGTGTTAACTGCTAAAAGACCACTATCCAGATCTGCTGAAGGATTTTCTGTATATGAAGAACCTAAACCCAATCGAGCATACGTGATAACGGTAGATACTTCCAGAGGACAAGGAAAAGATTATAGTGCTGCAGTAGTTTTTGATATTACCGAATCTCCGTACAAAATTGTGGCAAAGTACAGAAATAATATTATTTCTCCCATGCTTTATCCCACCATATTGGGAGCTTTAGGCAAAAAATATAATAACGCTTACATGTTGGTGGAAGTTAATGATATTGGTGGACAGGTTGCAGATATCTTGCACTACGATTTAGAGTACGATAACCTGTTAACCAGTATGAATAAAGGTCGAGCCGGGATGGTATTAAACGGTGGGTTTGGTAAAGGTGAAACTCTTTTTGGAGTAAGAACCACAGCTATTGTTAAAAAACTAGGTTGTTCTATTCTAAAAAGTCTGGTAGAGCAAGACAAATTAATAATAGAAGACGAAGAGATAATAAAAGAACTTTTGTCTTTTGTGGCAAAATGGAACAGTTTTAGTGCTGATGATGGGCATACTGATGATCTTGTGATGTGTTTAGTGTTGTTTTCTTGGTTAACCAAACAGCCATATTTTAAAGAAATTACCAATATTGATATCAGAAAAGAACTGTTTGAAGGTGAAATTAAAAAAATAGAAGAAGACGATTGGTTTAGTTTTGGGTTTATTAGTTCTTATGACAGTGACGACACACCAAATATTATGTAAAAAAAGGTAAATTATAAATACCAATACAGATTATAAAGGACTAAAATATGCCACAAGATCTAAAAGCAGGAATGGTTTCTTACAATGGACTGGTGCCACTATTTGGTATAACTGGTTCAAATGGAACATCCGAAACAGAAACCGGTTTAATGACCGTTTCTTCTCTTAACAATTGGTTGGGTAGACTATCGGACTCACAATTTTCCACTTCAGGACCAACCGGTGCTTGGGCTAACGAATGGTTCAGTGTTTGGAATTATTTACAATACGGTGGTTCTTGTGTGGTAGGTGGAACCGGATCTACCGGCGCGTATTACACTCAAAACGGCACTTTAGGCACCACTTCCACAATATTACACAACAACAATCAAGTTCAATTAGATATAGTTTTTGATGGTGGAAACACTCTTTCTTCAGCTGCTGCTGCCAGTATTGCCCAGACTCGAACAGACTGTTTAGCTGTTATAGGAAATTATAGAGATATCAGCTCTTTAAATTTGGCTTCTGCATACGATGGGTTTACAGCAGACTTTGGTGCAAAAAACACCAGCGAATACGTAGTATACGTTGCTGGTCGAAAGAAATTTACTTATGTAAGCAATGGAGTTGCAATAGTTTACGAAGGATCATTATCTCCAGACGTGGCTGGTTGTTTTGCCAGAACCGCAAAAACAGATAATATCTGGGTGACTCCAGCAGGTTACGTTAGAGGTAGAATTTTGAATGTTCTGTACATGACTCAGAAGTTCTCAGACTCTGATGCAACTTATTTTGGTCAAGGAGGAGTAAACGCAATTTACTCACTACCAGGAGAAGGAACCTTCTTGTTAAGTAATTTCACATCCAACACATCAGCAACTTCTGCCAAGAAACAAATAAGCAATATGATGCTTTCGCTGTACCTACAAAAACAATTAATTTCTGTTTTGAAGCGGTATCTGTTCACACAAAATAATGCCAGTACACGTCAACAAGTAATAAACTCTAGTACTCCAATATTAGATTCAATACTTGCAAACGGTGCAATTTCTAGCTATTTACTGACTTGCGATGAAAGTAATAATACTGCAGCAGTAGCTGCGGCTGGTAATTTAATTTTAGACGTAACAATCGGTCTTGTTGTACCAGCAACCACAGTAACAGTAAGAGTAATCAATTCCGCAACCGGCGAAGTTATAGTAAGCTAAAATAAAAAAGGAACATTCAATGGGTAGTATATCACAATTTATTGGTGGATTTAACGGTGGAACTCGCGTAAACCGTTTTGAAGTATCAGGAAAAATTGGCCCAAGTCCTGGTGGCTTAGGTAGTGGCATAGATTTTACTAAATTTCATATTAGAGCAGCTTCTATGCCGGAAGCAGTTTTAGGAAATATAGCAGTAAATTGGCATGGTAGAACTGTAAATTATCCTGGTGATCGAGCTTATAAACCATGGAATATAACTATTATAGATGATCATACTAAAGAAAAAACTTCATTGTATAAAGCATTTCATGATTGGCATCAAAATATAAATAACCACGATTCAAATAAATATACTAACCTCGCAAAACCTAGCGAAAATTTTTCTAGTGCGTGGACGGTTAGTCAATTAGATGCAGATGGTGCTGCTGCCATCAAATCATTTACATTAAATAATTGTTGGCCTGTTGGAGTGGGTCCATTAGAATTGGATATGGGTAAAGACAACACAATTGCAGCATTTCAAGTTACCATTTTATTTACTCATTATACATTAACTCAAATTGGAACAATAAAATATCCACCACCATCAACAGAAGAAAATCCCACCAGACCATAATACATTTTTATTTTGCGTTACTTGTTACCTATATAAAATAAAACAAATAGGAATGACAATTATATGGAATTAGAATTATTTGGTTTTAGTATAGGCAAAAAGAAACAAGAATCAGTAAAGCAAACTGGAGAACTTATCACTCCAGACAGTTATGATGGTTCTTATATTTTAGAAACTGGTGGTGTGTTTGGTACGTTTGTGGACTTCTCTGGAGCAGTCCGTGACGAAAACCAAATGATTCAACACTATCGTTCCATGGCACTGTATCCTGAAGTGGATGCTGCCATTGAAGATATTGTGAACGAAGCCATAGTTTTAGATCAAGACAGAAAACCTGTAAAGTTAAATCTTGATCGTGTAAATTTATCTGAAACTATTAAAACAAAAATTTACACAGAGTACAATCACATCTTAAAATTAATGGACTTTTCAAATAAAGCACCAGATATTTTTAGAAGATGGTATATTGATTCTAAAGTATACTACTACAAGAAAATTGATAAGAACGATTTACGAAAAGGTATTATTGAACTAATACCAATTGATCCAGTAAAGATCAAAAAAGTAAGAAAAATAGAAAAAGACAAAGCGGTTTACGGAGGAATGGCCCCGTTTTCTCCAATAAAGAGTATTCAAGAGTACTTTGTTTACGCGGATACTGATAGAGAGTCCACATTCCCAACAACTAGTGCTGGTTGGAAAATATCCCCAGACACTATTGCGTACACTCACTCTGGTATTATTGATGCTGCAACAAAGCGAGTAGTTGGATACCTGCAAAAAGCTGTTCGTCCACTTAATCTACTTCGTCAAATCGAAGACGCAGTTGCCATCTATCGAATTTCTCGTGCTCCAGAACGTCGCATTTTTTACGTAGACGTAGGTAATCTTCCCAAGCAAAAAGCAGAGCAATATCTGCGTGAGATTATGAACAGGTATCGTAACAAGATTCTTTACGATCCTGCCACCGGTCAAATTCGAGACGAACGTAATCACATGAGCATGCTTGAAGATTTTTGGATGCCACGCCGTGAAGGTGGTCGTGGTACAGAAATTACCACGTTAGATGGTGGCCAAAACTTAGGGCAGATGGAAGACGTATTGTATCTGCAACAAAAATTATTCCGAGCATTAGGTGTTCCTCTTTCAAGAATGATGGGAGAAAGTGGATTCAATATGGGCCGATCTGCCGAGATTACCCGAGATGAAGTTCGGTTTAATAAATTTATTGATCGTTTACGCCACAGATTCAGTACTGTCTTCTTAGATATTTTAAAAACTCAAGTTATTCTTAAAGGCATAATGTCGGAAGATGATTGGAATCGTATTAATCAAGAGATAACGTTTACGTTCAATAACGATTCTTATTTTGCCGAACTAAAAGATAATGATATTTTAAGAGAAAGATTAGACATTATTGCTGCAGTAACTCCGTATATTGGTAGATTTTTCTCTAATGATTACGTTCGTAAATTCTTCTTAAAGCAGTCTGAAGAAGACATTTTAGAAATTGACGCACAAATAAATAGAGAGATGCAGAAACAAATGGAAGCTCAGGAAATGCAACAGTATCAGCAAATGATGTCTGGAGAGCAACCCGAAGAAGAAGAACAAGAACAACAACCAGAAGAACCACAATGAGTACACCAAAAAGACTAGTAGACATGATCTTAAGAGGTAAAAGCGACCAATTTCAGGCCGTTTTAGGAGAAGAATTAAGAGAGCGTTCTGCTACGTTAATGGAATCTCTGTACCGTGATGAAAGTAAAAAATTATTAGAAAGTATAGTAAAATCAGCAAATATTCCAGCTTCTGTTGATGTGAAAGTTTTAAAACAACCAGTTTTTGAAACTTTCATGTTTGAAAAAACTCATCAGTTAAAAGATGGAAATGTTGCAATACTAAATGAAGAAGACCGCCAAATGGTGTCTAAATTATATAAAAACCTAAATAATGACAACAAAGAAAGAATGGTAAAATTACTGTCTGAATCACAAGAAACCTTTAACCGAGTATTAAACTTGGCCAGGTTAGAAAATAAAAAACAAGGGTCTAAAAATGGATAATTCTCTAAAAACTTTCATAAACCTCGTAATGAACGAAAATCTGGTTCAAGCTCAACATTTAATCAAAGAAAAATTAAATGAAGCTTTAACAAACGCTTTAAACGAAAAGTACGAATCTTTTGCTCCTACTATTTTTGAAGATCTAGATCCTGTTGGTGAAGAAGACGAAGACGTTGATAATGACGGCGATACTGACAGCAGTGATGAGTATCTAAAGAACCGCCGTGCCGCTATTGGTAACGCTATTGAAGGAGAAGATGAGGATGAAGCCGAGGACGAGGAGCAACTTGCGGAAGAAGAAGAAGGTGGGTCCGAAGAAGAAGAAGATGAGGAAGATGATCAGGACTCAGAAGAAACTGACGAAGAAGAGAAAGACTGAAATCAATGAAACTAATAACCGAGACAGTTGAACAAGTAGAGTTTTTAACTGAAGCAGCTGCTGACGGTGGCAAAAATTATTTCATTGAAGGTACCTTCATGCAAGCTGATACCCTCAATCGAAACAAAAGAATGTACCCAAAGCACATTCTGTTAAATGAAGTTAATCGTTACACCAAAGAGTTTGTAAACAACAGCCGCGCTTTTGGTGAGCTGAATCATCCAGCAGGTCCAACAGTAAATCTTGATCGAGTTGCAATTATCATTAAAGAATTTAAGTGTGATGGTTCTGATGTATACGGTAAAGCTAAAGTTATGAGTACTCCGATGGGCGAGATTGTTAAAAATCTTATCAATGAAGGTGCTCGTCTTGGCGTATCAACTCGTGGTATGGGTTCACTGAAAGCCAGAAATGGTTACAACGAAGTTCAACCTGACTTTATGCTCTCTGCAGTAGACATCGTTGCAGATCCTTCAGCTCCTAACGCTTTCGTAAATGGAATTATGGAAGGCAAAGAGTGGATTTGGGATAATGGTATGTTAGTTGAACGCCAAATTGAAGAGTATCGCCGAGAACTTTCTAAAGCATCTGCCCGTCAACTAGAACAAAAAGCTACCAAGCTGTTTGAAGATTTCTTGAGAAAACTTAAATGAAAATTAAACTAGTAAATTTAATTGAAGGTGGTGTCAATACTCCTGCTCCTGCTCTTGCTTCTGCTTCCACTCCTGCAACAGCAACATCTTCTACAAAACCTTCAGCCCCCAAAGAAGCTAACTGGAGTTCGTTGGACTTATTAAAAGGAATGGCTGCTGGTGCAATTGGATTCGCTACCGGTAATCCTAGTGCAGGTGTAAAAATGGCAACATCTGCTGCTACTACAGATACAAAAGATTTAATACCACAGGCAGTAAAACAAAGTAGCAGTGTAGGTAGTGTAATTGGTGGTGGTCTTGGCCTTCTTTTTGGAGGACTTCCTGGTGCTATTGCAGGAGCAGCAATAGGTTCACAAATTCCTGGTGCAGTCTCAGGTTATAATTCATCCGATGCTGCGTCTAAATCAAAACCAGCAAAAAATCAAGAACATGCAGATCGCCACAAAGATTATATGGAAAGAACTCAAAGAAAATTAGAACGCGATCAATTGACAAGACAGGCAGAAATAGAAGCTGAAAGCCATAGAGCCAGAATGAGCAGAATTGCAAGATCCAGAACTCGTATTTTTGAACAACAAAATTTACAGTTTAAATCAGGCACACTAAAATCTTTACTAGAAGGTGGTGTTGTGTCTGATACTTTAAATTATTTTACTCCAACTATGAGTCCTAAAGTTGCAGCTAAAAGATTTATTGATATAACAACACCACAACCTGGTGGTGATTCTAGCATAAATTTTGTTAAATCTTTAGTTGGTGTTTCTCCGGTTACTTATGCTAAATTACAAGCAAAAAAAGCTGCTTCTGCTGCTGCATTTGATCCTACTATTGGTGCAGAAAAAATTAAACATTATGCAAACATCATACAAGCAACAGATCCGATCAATCTTGCTGGTAAACTTGCTAGAGGTCTAGGAACTGCAGCACAATTTGAATTGAGAAATAGACTTTATTATGGATTGGGCGATACAAGATCAAGTCCACTTAGTAAGTTGGGATTGGGTCGGCTTGGAGCAGCAGCTGGTGCTTTTGGGGGGGCTGCTGGTATAGCTGCTCCATACACTCAAGCAAAAGCAACTGTGGCAGGAAAGATAGTTGCAGCCCAAAAAGACGATTGGAGATATGCTGCATTACCGAATTAATGAACTCGTATCTGTGTAAATAAATAAAATTATAAATAAAATTACAACTAGGAAAAAACATGAAAAAGACACAACAACAACAACGACCCGTAGTAATGGATGCAACTGGAAAAGGCGCAATGGATGCCACTGGTAAAGGACCATTTCTTGGTACCCTTGACACCAGTTGGATGGAAGGAAACGCTCAACGCAATCAAGCTAGTCTTCAACCAATGAGTGCTGGTCAAGATAGCGGTCAAAAAATTGCACAACCAATTGGTGCAGAACAAGAAGAAGAAACCGCAGTAAGCGAACACCTCAATTCACTATTCAACGGTGAAAACCTTTCAGAAGAGTTCATGAGCAAGACTGCTGTAATCTTTGAAGCTGCGCTCAATGAACGCACCACCAAGATTCGTGAGCAAGTTCTTCGTGAAAGTGCCAGCATCATTCAAGAAGAAGTGGAAAAGGTCACCCAAGAACTAGCTACCCGTCTAGACGAGTACCTAAACTACGCTGTAGACGAGTGGATGAAGGAAAACAAGCTAGCTGTAGAAAACGGCATTCGTACTGAAATTTCTGAAAGCTTTATCGGTGGTCTCAAGAATCTATTCGAGACTCACTACATTGAAGTACCAGAGAAGAAGCACGACATTCTTGAAGATCTATTCAATGAAAACCAAGAACTAGAAACTGCCCTGAACGAGCAAATTCAAACCAACATGAATCTCAACCGAGAAGTCACTGCTGGTCAAGCTCGTGCAGTTTTCCTAAACACTGTTTCGGATATGTCACAAGTAGACGCTGAACGCCTTGCTTCTCTAGCTGAGAGCATCGATTTTAGCAATGCTCAAGACTTCCAAAATAAATTACTAATTCTCAAAGAAAATTATCTGAAGGCTGCTCCAGTAGTTGCCTCAGAAACTGAAACACTTACAGAGCAATGGAATACCCCTGCAGTCACTGAAGGCCCAATGTCTGTATATGTAAATGCTCTGTCACGTCAAACTAAGACTTACTAAAAATTACTAAAACATAAATAAACTTAAATCAAGGAGAAACTAAACATGTCAATGGATTTTAACGGAACTACACCCTACGATACACTCGTAGAAAAATGGAACCCTCTACTCGATCACGAGGCTATTCCTTCAATTTCAGATTCGTACAAGAAGAAGTGCACTGCCATCCTACTAGAAAACCAAGAGAAGGCTCTTCGTGAGCAATATCTCGTTGAAACACCAACCAACGGTATGGGTGGTGGCGGTTTCCAAGTATCTCAAGCTGCTGGTACTGCTAACTCTGCTCTAGCTGGTTACGACCCAATTCTAATCAGCCTAGTTCGTCGTAGCATGCCAAATCTCATGGCTTACGATCTAGCTGGCGTGCAACCAATGAGTGCACCAACCGGTCTAATCTTCGCTATGCGTTCACGCTACACCAAACAAGCTGGACCTGGAGGTGCTAACGGTTCTGGTAACGAAGCTCTATTCCAAGAAGCTTTTGCCAAGTTCGGCGGTTCAGGTAACACCTCTGCTGGTGCTGCCACTGCTGCCAACCAAGGCATCAACCCTATCGGTGTTAGTGGTAGCAACAACGGTGGTTTTGCTCAAGGTCTTAACCTTGGTATCCGCGACACCAGCTTTAACATCAACGATTTCCGTGGTATGTTAACCAACACTGGCGAAAGTTTAGGCGAGAGCGGTGCGGCAAACTTCCAACAAATGGCATTCAGCATTGAGCGTCTAGCTGTAGAAGCCAAGACTCGCGCCCTAAAGGCAGAGTACAGCACTGAGCTAGCTCAAGATCTAAAGGCTGTTCACGGTCTTGACGCTGAGAGCGAACTTGCTAACATTCTTAGCACTGAAATTCTCAACGAAATCAACCGCGAGCTAATCTACACTCTATACCGTACTGCTAAGACTGGTTGCCAACAAGCTGATCTCACCACTGGTGGTGTTTACGATCTAAACACCGACTCTGACGGTCGTTGGAGTGCAGAACGTTTCCGTGGTCTCATGTTCCAAATCGAACGTGAAGCTAACCAAATTGCTAAGGAAACTCGTCGTGGTAAGGGTAACTTCATCGTTTGCTCAAGCGACGTAGCTTCAGCTCTCGCCATGGGTGGATTCTTAAACCTAACTCCTGCTCTACAAACTCAACTAGAGGTTGATGACACCGGCAACACTTTTGCTGGCGTTCTAAACGGCAAGTTCAAGGTTTATATCGATCCATACGCTGCTGCTGGTGCAAACTTCTGCCTAGTCGGCTATCGTGGTGCAAGCCCATACGACGCTGGTGTGTTCTACTGCCCATACGTTCCGTTACAAATGGTACGTGCAGTCGATCAAAACACTTTCCAACCCAAGATCGGCTTCAAGACTCGTTACGGCATGGTAGCCAATCCATTCGCCGAGAACACCGACATCAACGCTCTCGGTGGTAACCAATACTACCGTATCTTTGCTGTCAATAACCTCCACGGTAACACTGGTTTCGGTCTCTGATCTAAACCTTAACTAAAACTAACGCTAAGGGCTCCCCGTAAAAAGGGAGCCCTTTTCGTTTACATAAATAATAGTATGGCAACAAGTTCTGGTACACACAATCCATTATTAGTAAATTATTTTCAATTTGTATTAGACCGTGTTCCAAACATGGTTTACTTTTGTCAAAGTGTGAATTTGCCTGGTGTAGGTTTTGGTGTTGCAGACCAACCTACCACAATGGGATATCCTGTTAAAATACCAACCGGTGCATTTAGATTTCAAGATTTAGAACTTTCGTTTCGTGTAGATGAGAATCTAACAAACTGGTTAGAACTTCACAATTGGATTCGCACATCCGGAAATTATACATCTGATACTTCAACTTTGCCGTACAATCAAAAAACTACAGGAGCTACTCTTTTAATAACAAATAGTTCTTACAAACCAAAATTAAAAGTTGTTTTTAAACACGTATTTCCTCAATTTATAAGTGGAATAAATTTTGCAGTAAATACACCATCTTCCACAGAAGCTATTGCAACAGTTAAGTTTGCACACACAGGATATACTATAGAATCACTTGATACGCCTTGATTTTGGTGTATAATATTATTATGAACCTAGATGAATTAAAAGTAATGATTAAAAAAGATCTGGATATTGATCAAACTGCTCTTGATGCAGAGTCTTCCAGAACACCACAACTTCACAACAAATATTTGGTAATGTTTATGGATGAAAAGTTAAAATTAAAACGAATGAACAGTGAATTATCTGTTATTCGTAAAAACAAATGGCTTTACTATACTGGCCGAATGAGTCAAGAAGAATTGACTCAGTTTGGTTGGGAACCGTTTGAATTAAACATTCTAAAGACAGAAGCAGATGACATGATTGAATCCGATACAGATTATATCAAGGCTTCTGAAAAGGTTAACTTTCAAGAAGAAAAGGTTAGTTATCTGGAAAGTGTAATTAAAATTGTACAAAATCGTCAATGGCAAATCCGAGCCATGATTGATTGGTTGAAGTTTACTCAAGGAGTTTAATTGGCAGATATACGTATCACACAACCTGATGCTGTCGATTTAAAGGTCGAGTGTGATCGTTCTTTGGCCAGAGAACTAAACGGTTATTTTACGTTTACTGTTCCAAATTTCCAATACACCCCAGCATTCAAAAAACGTCTTTGGGATGGAAAAATTCGTCTTTTTAACCTGTATACCCAGACCATTTACGCAGGTCTGATAGACCTTGTAATTAAGTTTGCTAAAGATCGTGGGTACACTTGGGAGCATGTTCCGGTTCCGTACGATACTCCCAAGCCAGAAGAAGTCAAGCAATTCATTCAAAGTTTACCACTCAGTGCAGGCGGTAAACCCATCCAACCTTACGATTATCAAGTAGAGGCCGTCCAACACGCTCTGAATCGATCCAGAGCCCTCCTAGTGTCTCCTACAGGCTCTGGTAAGTCCATGATGATCTACCTGCTGTGTCGTTGGATGTTGGATAAGAACCCGACAGGAAAGTTGTTGATAATTGTTCCGACCACCAGTCTGGTTGCTCAGATGTTGGCAGATTTTCGGGATTATTCCAAACAAGACTCTTGGAAAGCGGACCGAAATATCCATACTGTAATGTCCGGAAAAGATAAAACTTCTACTAAAAGAATAATTATTTCCACTTGGCAAAGTATTTACAATCAGCCGTTTACCTACTTTGACGATTTTATGGGAGTGTTTGGAGACGAGTGCCATTTATTCAAAGCCAAATCTCTTGCGTCCATCATGAGCAAAGCTAAAAAAACCAAATACCGTATAGGCACAACCGGTACTTTGGACGGTACACAAACTCATAAACTGGTTATTGAGGGATTATTTGGACCAACGTATCACACCACCACAACTAAAAAATTAATCGATCAAGACTTACTTTCACAAATCAATATTGATTGTTTACAACTTCAGTACTCTCCAGAAGACATTCAAACAACCAAGAAGATGACGTACGTGGATGAGATACGTTGGGTTGTAAGTAATTCCAGACGCAATCAGTTTATCAAAAACTTGTGCAGTAAATTAACAGGCAATACTTTAGTTCTTTTTAACTTTGTGGAATTACAAGGAAAGCCGTTACATGAAATACTACAGAAAGATTCCACAAAACCGGTCTATTTTATTCACGGTCAAACTGAAGTAGATGAACGCGAACAAATTCGTAAAGCGGTAGATAAAGGATCAGATTCAATACTGTTGGCTTCTTATGGAACTTGCAGTACTGGTATTAATATTAAAAATATTCACAATGTGGTTTTTGCTTCTCCGTCTAAATCTATAATTCGCGTTTTACAATCAATTGGTCGTGGATTGCGAAGAAGTGATACTAAACAACAAATGAAATTATTTGATATCGCAGACGATCTGCGTTACAAGAGCTACATCAATCACGGAATGAACCATCTTGGTGCTAGACTAAAAATATATACTAATGAGAGATTTCCGTACAAGTTGATTTCTATTCAGTTACCAAAGGAGTCCAATGAGAAGAACATACAAGATACTCAAAATGAAATCGGGTGAAGATATTATTGCAGACGTTCGCAAAACTAAAGACGGTAAACTTCGTCTTCACCGACCCATGGTTTTCAAGACTATGGTTTCTCCAGACTTGTTTGGAGGCATGCGAGAAATCTTTATGCTTAAGAATTGGTTGATTCTTTCTTCAGAAGTTAAAACTAACATTTCTTTAGACTCAGTTAATACCATACTAGAACCAACTCCAGAAGTTACCAGTTTATACGAAGCAGAAAAGTTTAAAGAAGATAAGTACAGCAAAAAACCAAAAGCTGTTAATTTAAACAAACCACCACAACTTCCACCCCCAGTAAAAGACGAGTTAGATGATGAAATTGCACTAGACAATATGCGTCGTAAACTGGAACAAATGATGGAAGATCTAACCAATATCCCAGAAGAAGAATCCAACTTAAAAGATCTTGCAAAACCCAAATTTGATGATAAAATGGTGTTTATGAACATGATCTTTTCACCAGAAGTTATCGTTGAACTTCTTCGCTCAGGTATACTTGATCGAAAAGAACTTGGTGATATGATTGATGAAATTACCAGCACCAATGGTGAGGGTATGAATCCTACCAAGTATACCGGGAATAAAAAAGATAAAAAGGATCTGGGAAACGAGTGGACAGATTGGAACGCTGATCCCCACTCGGTAGACTATAAGTAAATAGTTCTTTATTAACTCAGACAAAATATTATATCAGGAAATTTATAGCATGTCAAGTGGAAAACCTAAAAAAGATAAATTAAAAATAAAAACAGATAAAACGGCCAAAACAATAGAAAAGAAATTAGAAAAACAATTAAATAATGATCATTATGTTGATAATAAAGAATTCTTAGCAGAAATGATCAAATGGAAAAAAGAAATACGAGAAGCAGAAGATACTGATGATGAGCGTCCACCAATTTCAAATTACATTGGTGAGTGCTTCTTAAAGATAGCCGAACGATTATGTTCAAAATCTAATTTTGCCAATTATCCGTATAAAGATGAGATGATTGGAGACGGAATTGAAAATTGTTTGATGTACGCTCACAATTTCAATCCACGCAAATCAAAAAATCCATTTTCTTATTTTACTCAAATAATATATTACGCTTTCTTGCGTCGTATAGAAAAAGAGAAGAAACAAGGATATGTCAAATTCAAGTTGACAGAAGAGCTAAACGATGGTACACTTCACAAGTGGTTTAAAGAAAATTATTTTGAGAAAACCAACGAACGTGAAGCATTAAGCGAACATTTTAATATTTCTGAACGAGATATTGAAAAGTACGAACCAAAGAAGCGCAAGAAGCGTAGTAAAAATAAATCATGAAAATTGCAGTTATTGGTGATACACACTTTGGGGCCAGAGGAGACTCTCCCCTTTTCTTGAATCACTTTTTAAAGTTCTTTGAGGAACAGTTCTTTCCTTACCTGAAAGAACATGGTATCACTAAAGTACTTCATCTTGGTGATCTGTTTGATCGTAGAAAGTTTATTAATTTTAACACACTACATCACACCAAGAAGCGATTCGTTAACTGGTTTGAAACTAATGGAGTAGAACTACACTGTATTCTTGGTAATCACGATGTATTTTATAAAAATACCAATCGTTTAAATTCTCCTAAAGAAGTGCTGGGAGAATGTCATTCTTCTTTTCATCTTTACGAAGAACCAACAGAAGTGTGTTTTAATGGTGCAACTATTCTGATGGTTCCTTGGTTGAATGAAGAAAATAAAGAACAGTTTTTAAAAACAATCAAGGACAGTAAAGCAACTATTCTGGCAGGCCACTTAGAATTAAGTGGTTATGAAGTTATGCCCGGAATAAAGTTTAATGAAGGCATGAGTGACAAGTTCTTAGAAAAGTTTGATATGGTGCTGTCCGGGCACTTTCACAGCAAAAGTTCTAAAGGTAATGTTCATTATCTTGGCACTCAATACCAGATGACTAGTATTGATACCAATGAAGTAAAAGGATTTCACATCCTAGATACAGAAACCCGAGAATTGCAGTTCATTCAAAACTCCATGAAGATGTTTCATAATGTGGAGTGGAGAAACGGCACACTCATTGAGGGATTTGATCCTGCGCGATACAAGGGAACTTACGTAAAGGTTTTGGTGTACGAAAAGAAAAGTGAAACCAAGTTTGATCAATTCTTGGACAGCCTTTACGCAGCAGAACCTGCCAGTGTTAGTATCATTGAAGATCTGAGTGATCGTGTCCGCGAAGAAGGTGAAGTAGATATTTCTGAGGACACACTAAGTTTAATCAACAAAGAGATTGACGGCATGGAAACAGAAAACAAAGAAGAACTAAAGAATATTGTTCGTGAACTTTATATGGAGAGTCTAGATTGATTAATTTTAAGACTGTTCGTTTTAAAAATTTTGGTTCTTTCGGTAACACATTTACTGAAATAGAATTGGGCAAGAACGCAACCACTTTGGTGTGTGGTTCAAACGGTAACGGCAAATCATTTGCGTTTCTTGATTCTATTTCTTTTGCGCTATTTGGAAAGCCGTTCCGAAACATGAATATTCCACAACTGGTCAACAGCATCAATAAAAAGAATTGTCTGGTTGAACTAGAATTTACTGTTGGAAAAACAGAATATAAGATTGTTCGTGGTCTTGCTCCAAAGATGTTCAAGATATTCAAAGACGGTCAGCTTTTAAACGAAGACGCCAAGAGTAAAGATTATCAAAACATCTTGGAAGAGCAGATTGTTAGTATGAACCACAAAACGTTCTCTCAGGTTGTGGTTCTTGGTTCGTCTTCATTTATTCCGTTCATGCAGTTAACTCCTGCTGATCGCCGTCAAGTTATTGAGAACATTTTGGATATTGGTATCTTTTCTGAAATGAATGGTGTACTAAAGACCAAGATTGGTACTGCCAAAGGAGTCATGCAGGCTATTGAGTCTGAACTAGTGCTTGTAAATGAAAAGGTGTCTGCCACCAAAGAAATCTTAGAATCTTACCAAAAGAACACTTCAGATCGTGTTGCAGATCGCAAGCGCACTTTGGAAGAAAATACAGAAACCATAAAGAGCATTTCAAAAGAAATTAAACAACTTCAAAGCGCAATGAAGATCCTGGAAACTAAATTAGAACCAGGAGATCAAATAAATGCTGAACTCAAGAAACAGCAGATCGTGTTGTTCAAATTGGAAAGTACTCTTGAAGGCGTACAAGAAGACATCAAGTTCTTTGAAAAGAGTCAAAGCTGCCCAACCTGTAAGCAGACCATTAGCAAAGAACATAAAGAACACGTGATTGCTGAGAAGACAGAAAAGGTTGAAGAACACAAGAATAGCCTGAATCGAATAAAAGAAGCAATCAACATGTCCAAAAATAATCTGAACAAGATGATAAGTGTTCAGAATAAATTAAATGATTTAATTATTAAGTCGTCTTCCAAAGAACAAACTGTAGAGTCTTTGATTAAATTAAATCAAAGGTTGGACGAAGAGATGTTGGCTGTTGTGGAAACTGCTGATACTCAATCTAAGATTCAAGAAAATCAAGATAAACTGTCTGAACTTTTAACCAAACAAAGCGAATTACTAAAAAAGAAACAGAAAGCTCTTGACACACTTCGTTCTTATGATAAACTGGTATTCCTGTTCAAGGACAGTGGTATTAAAGCAAAGATTGTAAAATACTATATTCCGTTAATCAACAAGTACGTGAACAAGTATTTAAACAGTATGGACTTCTACGCAAACTTTCATTTGGATGAGGAGTTTAACGAAGTCATTAAGAGTCGCCATCGTGATGAGTTTTGTTACGAGTCGTTTAGCGAAGGCGAAAAAATGAGGATCGATCTGGCACTGCTTCTGACATGGCGAGAGATCGCAAAGTTGAAGAACAGTGTCAATACTAATCTGCTTATTCTGGATGAAGTATTTGATTCCAGTTTAGACAGTGGTGGAGTGGATGAGCTGATGAAGCTTCTATCTAGTTTTGGGTCCAAAGCAAACGTTTATGTGATCAGCCATAAAACGGACCAACTGCTAGATAGATTTAATAACGTGGTTCAATTCGATAAGAAAAAGAACTTTAGTCGTATTGTA
>Ga0181358_1000076_pt1 | contig 39529 bp, 75 predicted proteins | sample Fa13VDMM110SD_FD_130096 | JGI IMG/M metagenome (GOLD analysis project Ga0181358, IMG submission 130096) | Freshwater viral communities from Lake Michigan, USA - Fa13.VD.MM110.S.D | ecosystem: Environmental > Aquatic > Freshwater > Lake | place: USA: Michigan | collected 2013-09-24 | reverse complement strand
GTAATTGAATCTATTAAAGTGGCGTAATACTTCTCATACGACTCATCCAATAATTCTTGTTGTTCGTTATTCATAACTTTCTATTTTTGTTATTTTTGTTGTTGTGATTAGTTTGGTTGGGATATTTAACCCGACATAATCAACTTTGAGTAAATCATCAAATGACTTGGTCTCACCTTCTTTCATATAATGTTTACCATAATACTCCATTCGCTCTACTGTACTCAACTCCCTTTCCTCAATCTTTAGTCCCCACTTTTCACTAAACTCCGGGTCGGTTTTACATTTGTTGATGAACGATTCTATCGTATCTAATGGTGGATTGGGTGGTGTATACGGTAACCAATCAAATGCCAACTCAAGGAGTGCCTTTCCATATACTTCATATAATAATTCTTGTTGTTCGTTATTCATGGCGTTTTATTTTAATCATTGCAAAATATTCAAAATCAGATATAGTAAATTCTTCTGTCCTACCAGGTGTAGAATTTAGGTATTCAACAATTACCTTATCTTTTGTTACATCTTTAACAATCATTGATACAGGTGCCAATGAACCTAAATCTAAATCAAATTTTTTCCCAATTAGTTGTTCGTTATTCATAACTTTCTATTTTTGTTATTTTTGTTATTGTGATTAGTTTGGTTGGGATGTTATTTCTATCCCAAGATTCAACTGTCATAGGTGATACAAATACAGAATCATAATTAGCCAATTTTCTTCTTTCTTCCAGACTCAACTCCCTTTCCTCAATCTTTAACCCCCACTTTTCACTGAACTCCGGGTCTGTTTTACATTTGTTGATGAACTCTTCTTGTGATAATCCATACCCTAATTCAGTCATTTTTTCCTTTGACATATTAGGTAAAATTTTAGCATCTTCCATTAGGTAATGCCTATACACCTCATCAAATAATTCTTGTTGTTCGTTATACATGGCTTTCTATTGTAGTGTTTCGTATTCGTACATAACTAAATTCTCTGGGTATAGTATTGCGTACATCATATGCGTACTAACTTCCGGTCTAAATTTCTTCATCAAGAAAAAACATTTATCGCCATCCTTATCAACGCACTTCCAAGTATAACATACATGGTCTTGGTATGTTGATTTATCTGGCGTATCGTATGTCCTAAATTTGTATGTGCCAATTGTAATGTCCCACTCATCAATAATAACAAACATGTCCGTTGGTCTATTAGATGATACCACTTTCCACGTGTCACCTGTCCATTCACTTTTGGTAATATTAACTACCCTATTATAGTCTTGACTATAACTAAAGAGTGCTAAGAGTAGACTGACTACTATGATAGATACTTTTTTCATATTTACTTTTTCTTTGGTTTTACAGGTCGATTATCATAATCGCATTTGTGACACAAGTATGGATTGGTTTCCCCGTCTTGTGTGCCATCTTTGACAGCCCAACTCCATTTGCAATTATCACATATGACTTTGCCATTGACAACAGCTTCTGCTACTCGATTTGATTGAGCAGTAAAATTCATTTCTTTTACTATGGTTACTGTTTTGTTTGGACTAAACACCAACATGGATTCTCCATCACCCCAATCTCTTGGATCATAATCCCAATGAAAGAAGCCATCACAATAAGATACAAATGGTTGGACTAATTGCTGTCTCTCTTGCGTGGTTGGATTCGATGTGAGTTCTGTAACTGTTTGTTCCCAATCTACTCCTATCTTGGTCGCCAATTTTTTGGCTTCGGCTTGAGTCAAAATGTTGCCTGATACTTGCACTTGGTATGTATGCACTGATTTTCCTTCATAATCACTATTGTTATGATAGGCTTGTGCATATTCCAATTCTGTTGTAAACCATGTAGGTTGATCTTTGAATTGAGACACCTCGGAAAATGAGGTGAACCAAGCTGTTGTACTTATAGACTCTTTTAGCAGACTCATTAAATTTATCATATCGTATGTTTTTATATAAATACAATCATTTACTTATACATTTTGCTTTGTCTATTTCTTCATTAAGTCTTTTTATTTCCTTGATCACATCATCTCCGAGTTCGATCTTGGACATCATGCTAAGGTCTACTACTTGAGTAGTAAGCACGTCTATTAATTCTTGTTGTAACTGTTCTAACTGTGCCATATTATACGTTTTATTTGTTGAATAATTTTTGGTACCATGTTTGAGCTTTTAATTCTTTTATTTCTAAATGACTATCACGCAAATCCGATTCCACCTTCGCTAACTTCTTGTATGCGTACTCAATTGCGTCTGCTAGCACTTTCATTTTTTCTTCATCGCTATCGGTTCCTAATATGTATTTGATTCTGGTACCGCTTGCTCTATTATAAACCACATGCCATTTTAAGGACTCTTCTAATATCTGAACTACAGTTCTGCTTCTGACTATGGCTCTCAAGTCCTGCAGTTCTGCTTCCATTGCATCGAACTCTGTCTTTGCGAGTATTACTTTTTTTTCTGTCATATTATACGTTTTATTTTAACAGTTTGTTATCGTGTCTCTATAGACTGTATAAAATTCTCTATTGGGTTCATCTGAGCATTTATTCAAAGCATATATAATCATGTCTGCTGATGCATTGCTTCTTGTTATTGCTACTGGCCAGTCTCTAGATATCTCTCCTGTATCTGGATCTATATCTTTTGCTCTTACTTCATAATGTGATCTAATGTAATCTATTATCATAGTCTTTGTTTTTAGTCGTTGTTTAAAAAATTATCAGCTATCTTGCCTACTCCCCATTTTAATATCTCCCATCCTGTTATTATTATTAGTATGTATACCATTATTTCTTTTTAAATTGTTCAAACCATTCTCTAATATCAATTCTTCCTTCAAAAGTTGTAGGCCAATCATTCATTTCTTGTAGAAAGTCAATGACTTCTTCCTCACTATACACTCTTTGTGAATCTAATTTTTCAATATAGAATGATATACCTTTATCTGCTGTGTATTTTGGTTTTAGTTTATTCTCTGCTGCTCGCCACTCTTCTTCTGTCATCTTTCCTGTCCTCTTCTCAATGATATCTTCACATAGATTCATTGTACCTTCTAGTTCTGGATATTCTTTGATTAGTTTGGCTACTGTAAGAAATGTTGGTGTTTCTATTATTATCTCGAACTCTACTTGTTTGCCATCTACTAATGGTATTATTGGCTGATCTGCAGTTTGATCAAATGTTTCTTGGTATAAAGGAAGAGAGTCATAACCAGATGTTATTTCATCTCTCATTACACTATACATAACAAACCAACCTGCTGATGTGTGTTTTAATATTCCTTTCATATATGCGGTGTTGTTCCTGTCTTCCAAGTGACAGTGGTTGTATTTTCTGATTTTTTTATTAGCTCTAAGATCTCTTCTATTGTCTCCTTCACATACCTTCTATCATCACCCATTGTATATACCTTAGTCTTTAGTGGTGGGTCTGCTTCCTCTTCCTCTTGTAATGTTGTTATCATCATTGGATTGATTAAGACTCTACGTCCTCCATTCCCTGTTAGTGTTATGAATTTCATATTATTAATTTAAACTTTTTAATTCGAAAGCGGAGCTTTAATTGATGGGTGTGATTGATATTTTTTTATAGCAGTCGCTGTTTACGGGCAAAGCCAGACTATTGTGATGATACATTATCTTGCCACATTCAGATATGCTGGTGATAACTAGCTCTTCTCCTAATTCTACATTTGCTAACATCTTATTTCCGATCCTGTCTTTGATTATTTTTATTTTATCACCCGGTTTGATTGAGCTATTCATTACGTTACTTTTTTAATGTCTAACGTTGCATTGTGATGCATCTTAATCTGATCAGATCTGTAGTGTCTAATCGTACCACTATCGCACAGCACTACACACCATATATCGTTTTCAAAAGCACCGCCACACGTAACATATATAGCGTAGCCTTCTTTATTAGTTTCTACTATTACTGGTATTGGGTTCTTAAACTCTAGCATTAGTAAATTATTTTTTTATAATACTATACCTTTTACATCGCTATTCTCTTCAACTATTTTATGTGGACCATAATACCACTGTTCGTGGTAGTTTAGTACAAAGTTGTGGATAGTAGTTGGAGCTGTAGCATCTTCGTATCCACCTTCATATCCCTTAGTAAATACTCTTAGCTCAGGATCTAATGTTTGTAAATGCTCTATTAATTCTTTTACTGTCATGCTAGTCTTGAGGATTTGTTATTACTGCTGTATTGGATTGCTTTAACACAGCTACGTCTGTATCTAACACAGTCCACTCATCTTGACCAGTAGCGATGGTCTCTACTTCAAAACATACATCAGCTCCTTGTTTGGCGTGAACGATCAACCATAAATTGTGTTTAGGATGTATCATGATTTCTGATTCTTTTCTGTTGATCTTATAATCATGTTTGCCGACCAATGTGTGGATGGTTTTTTCGTATTTAATAATCCAACCTCGATCTTGTGTTAAATGTAATATTCCTGTTTGCATCAAATTATTTTTTTATTTCCAAAATAGTTGTACTAATATTATAGCCAATCCCAAAAGCAGGCATATTCCAGTTTTTAATGTGAATGGTTCTTTGAATAGAAGTTCTGACATTACAGTGAATACAATAACTCCAATGCCAAAACCCAATAATCTACTTGGCCAAATCTGACCATCGAATGCCAATACAAAGTTCTTAACTGATTGCATAAACATATACGAGATAGGAATACCAAGTAGAACGGTAAACCACATGTTTTGTTTTAGTATATCATACTTCAATTGACCTTGTAATTGAAAGTAAGTAATTACTTGTGCAATAACTCCCCATAAAATTCCGTAAAATACATACATTATTCTGATTGGTTTAAGTATATTTGAAATATAGCAGCTGTTATTGAGTCTTCTGATTCTAGTCTATATAGTGCAGATTCATATCGACCTACATTTATATGCTCTATAAATAATTCAGACTCAATAGAATCGCATGTTCTTTTTAATGAATCGTATACTACTACTTTTAGACGCTGAGATTCTACTTGTTGTCTAACTGTTTTTAGCTCACTCATTTGGTAACGTAGTGCTATGAATAGCATAGCAACACTAGATAAAATGAGTATGGCTCCAAGATATTTTTTCATACGTGTAGATTTTATTTATAAGTCATCGCAATCTTCACATGAATCTACAACATCTGTTATGCTAAGCAGCATATCTTCTGATCTGTCAATTGCACTGTAAATTTTACCAAGCTGGAACATTACAAATGAATTTTGAAAAGTGTCATTCTCGTTAAATTCGTTACACATACGTCTAGCATCTCCTAATATGTCTATAACGTTTTTTAAATCTTCAAATTGTGTCTGTGTTAAATTGAAATTGTTTTGCGGTACTACTTCTTCTTGATTTACTGGTTTTGTTTTTTGTTTTAGTGGCATAATTGTTTTTTTTTAGTTAATTAAATATACTAATTCTTGGATTACTAATAAAGATTATGTTTTATGTATAAAGTGACAAAACTTGCATTTTTTGCAAGTTATGATAGTATTAATGAATGTTTTCTACTTGTAAGATAATTAGATTTGAGTGGTAAGTGCGGTAATATGGCTAAATCTTTTAACTTACACTCTGTCATAACATCAATAGTAACACCATATGTTTCTGGTAAATTGTGTATCATATCTGAGTGTGCTCTTGCATTTTCTTTAGGATTGTTTTCGTGTAATCTTTTGCTTTCGCTATAATGTACAGCTTGTACAATGCCTTCGGGCCATGTTGTTGCTGCCAACTTTAATGCTTGCTCTTCTGATAATGATCCTGGTTGGTGAGAATGATGGAAATAGTCGAATGTTATTGGAATGCCTATCGATTCATGTACATACATCAGATCTTCTACAGCATATTGACTTGCTTTGTCGTCATTCTCTACTACTAATCTAGATCTTATTGAATCTGATAGATGCCAATATGCATCGCAGAATCTCTTCATAGATTCTTTCTTGCCATTTGTCGTAGTATTGACGTGTATGTTTATTTTATTGTATGGAGTCATACTTAGACCCATAAGATCAAATACTTTGGCGTGCATCTCTAAATCTTTGATAGCGTTTACTACTACGTTATTGTTTGTTGATGCTATAACTGTGTATGGACCGGGATGGGTACTAATTCTGTGGCCGTGTTGATCTGCATAATCTCCAGCTTGTTTGAGTGCTGCAGCTATTTGGTCTATGTCTTTTAGAGAATCTATATCAACTACATTGCCCCACGGAATCAGCGCAGATGAGAGCCTAAACATCTTTATGTTATGCTGTTCGTTCCATTGAAGAATTTTAATAACATCTTGAGCATTCCTAAGTGCCAGTTCAGACACATAATCTGGTCCTTTAGCTTTGAATGTTTTGAGTGTCATGCCTCTGTTTGTGGTGACAGACTTGCCTAAGGATAAATTGATACACGCGTAACCTATTTTATTAATCATAACTTTTATTTTATTGGTGATATATAGTTTTTTATCTAGTAATGTTCTCGATTATAATTCTCGTCTTGTATGTTCATTGATAAACTTCTCGTAGTTCTGCCAACCTCGATTAGGAATGTATAGAGATATATCACCTGATTCTTCTTTTGCTATAGCTGTGAATCCAAATCCTTCACATATTTCTGAACGATAATAACCTGGTTCTATTTTTTTTACTATATCTTCTATGTCGAAATCGTGCGGCATTTCAGGATCATAAAGCTCGCACCACTGTTTTGAGAAATCTGCCATATATTATTTGATTTTGGTTATTGATAATTAAATATAATGATTACTTTTGATTGTATTCAAAATAAATTTCTAGTAATATAACAAGAGAATTTTGACTAAGCAAATTAAATTTTGATTAAGCGTACTGATGATCCTCTATAATCAGTAGAAAAATCATCAGTGTTATTTTGATCACCTATAATAAATTGTTTATCCTCCGAGGCACCAAAAGATGCTATTTCTTTAAAACTAGAAAAAGTGCCATCGCTCTGATTCCTGTAGCCGCCTCCTAATGCTTTAAAGCCAATTCCATCTAAACCAGGTACAAAACTAGTATTCCAGTGTTCATACCCAGTTTCTCTAAAATATGAACCATCATAGCTAGGGTATCTATATAATTCAATTAACCTAACGTAATCATTAAAATCTGCTCTTCTAAATCCAGGTATTATAAGTAATTGAGACTCATATGCAGCTTTATTATATAATTTACCATATATAGGACCATTAGCAGGATCATTATTATAATAACACCATGCTGGGGTGGAGAAAGCGTTAACCCATTCAGTATTATCCTGTATTTCCGGTATTAAGGTACCGTCTATAAGTCGATCTATATTAAGGTTTCTAACTGTCCAATTTACAATACCTATTGTACTATTAGGTAAAGTTTGTGTTATAGCCACTGTTTCGTATGCACTTGGTCCACCTTGTACTGTACTATTTGCCATATTATAATCCGAATCGGTATTTTAATGCATTATAATTTTGTGTTACTTCTGTTGATGATAGCACTCTATTGTATACTCTTATTTGATATAGACTACCACTTGCATAGTATGAATTTGCAGCGGCTCTCATCATAGTTAATGGATATATTGTATTAGATATATTACTATTTCCAAGAGGATTACGCCCATCAGTTGCGAATCTAGTTGGCCCCATGTCGTATGTTATTGTTGTAGTCAAAGATCCTGTTTTATAAAGTTTACCAGTTATTGTATCTACGTTAGATGGTCCTCTTTGAATAGTATAAGCTTGATGAGTTATCTGGTCCTTTAATGGCATATTCGTAGCATTAGCTCCAAATTGTTCTAAATTACTATTAGCTCTATATCCGTTGTCTTGAAAATATGTTTGATTAACTATTCCTAAACTATATCCAGCCACTGTAGCTGATCCCGTTGAATGATAAGCTCCATGATTATTACTTAATACTGCTGAAAATTGTGTATTTGTGGATGGAAAATTTGCAACATATTCTATTGTAAAATCTTCTTTATTAAAATTACCGAATGTACTATTAACGCATGTAGCGTATTGATTTATTGTTCCATCAAGATTAAATCTTATAGATGAATTTTGATAAGTAGGAGAATTAATTAAAGTGAAATCATTGTCATTACTCGATAAATCTTTCCAGGTAGTGCCACTACCAGGATATGAAACCAGATTTCCCGCATCAAGATATAGTACTAATCCATCTGTTATTATTTTATTTCCAATTCTAAATGCCATGTTATATTGCTTTTACTATTGTTTTAACTGTCCATTCGTTTGTTGGAGCAGAACCTGATAATATCATATTGCTGCCTGATATACTAACTCCAAACACAAATGTATTTATTGTGCCGAATGATGATGCTGATACTTCACTATAATTAACGCTGCTACCACTCCACATTGCTATTATATTACCCGCTCGGCCTACAGATCCTGATCTAATATTATAATCGAAATATGCTGAGTCATATGATGCTGTAGGTATACTATATATTACTGTTACACCTGTATTAGCAGTTACCTTGGTAGATGCGTACATTCCTGGTGCTAGGTAGCTACCTATTTTTGTTGTTTGATCTGAATTTACATTTACGATTGGTAGACCAGATATATCGTTAACCGAGAATAGAGATCCAGATAAACTATCTGTTACACTGAATAATTCGCCTTGTGATCCTTGTACTGTAAATACTGGATTTAATGATCCTGATCCTATTATAGTTAATATGCTACCTGTGTTTCCTGTTCCTAATATTCTAAAGCTGCCTGTCATTGTATGAGCATCTGAACTAGAATTACCCATTTTAATGCCAGTGCCTAACACTTGAAATTCTGTACTGCCACTTACTACTGATAGAGAACCAGATATAGTTACAGTACTTCCACTTACGTATATAATATTACTTACATTCAATGAACCTGATGGCCCTGGCTTATCAATGAATACTTTATATCCTGAATCTGTATTTGGTGATGATGCGCTTATCTGTAAGTTACCCTCTTTATTTAATCTCATTCTTTCTTGACCATTGCTGGTAAATACACTCTCACTTACAGGATTTATGATTAATCTACCAGATACTCCATTTGTTCCTATTTCGCCTGTATATGTATTATTATAATAAAACCACATATTAGAATTGGAATTAGGACCGGCTTGCATTACTAATCTAGAATTAGTAACTACGCCACCAATGTATACTGCCTCATTGCCAAATACAGTTAATTGACCTTGACCACTGCCGCCACTAACTCTAAAAGAACCCGTTACATCTAATCTAGTTTGTGGATTTATAACTCCTATACCTACATTACTACCAGTATCAATTGAATTACTTCCGGAAACATATATAGTATTATTTATGTTTAATGAGCCTGATACTCCTGATCCAGTAACCATTAGTTTATAACCTTTATCTATAGAACCCGATCCTATAAATAAACTGCCTGAGTAGTATCCATCGCCATTTTCTTTATTCCATTGAGATGCGGTATTTGTTCTAGTATATATCGCTGTAGCAAAATTATAGTTTGCATCACCTCTTACATTGACTACGCCTCTATAATCTGGGTTACTACTACCACTATAATTAAATGACCATACAGGTACTGTGCTTAAATTACCATCTAAGCGCAATAGTGGTGGATTGCTATAAAATCCATTACTAACGTGAAACCATTTTTGAGGTAGTTTACCTTGATTATCAGTATAAGCAACAAAATCTGAACTATCCATTGTAATGAATGTTCTACCTCCGTTGTTTGTAAATAGGGTACCCGCACTTCCTGTACCTTCTCCCTCAAATATTGTTACTCTGCTTTTTATATGCAATGCTGCTGATCCACTAAATGTACTATATACACTCGGTGTTGTTGTTCCTATACCCACACTTCCGCTATTGTTAATAACCATAAACGTGCTACTTCCACTAGTAATTTGAAATATACTAGATGTAGTTACATTCACACTAGCAGTAACACTACCACTAAAAATTAAACTAGAAAGATTAGTCGATCCTCCACCAATTGCTGATGATGCTGTCACAAACACTTGTCCTGAACTACTAACAACTAGCACATTTGGTGTTGTTATGGGTGCAGACGCTGTAACAAGACCAAATAGATACGTAGATCCTGATAAACTCAAAGATCCTGATATACTTTGATTAGCGGTAGAACTTCCAGTCGTTATAACGCTCGCTGTAAATGTATTGAAACTAGATGTAGTTACTACACTTGAGGTAAATGTATTAAAGCTAGAAGTTGTAACAACAGAACTTGTAAATGTATTAAAGCTAGAAGTTGTAACAACACTTGATGTGAATGTATTAAACGAACTTGTCGTAACGACAGATGATGTAAACGTATTGAAACTAGATGTAGTTACAACAGAACTTGTAAATGTGTTGAAAGAACTTGTTGTGACTACTGAACTTGTGAAATCATTAAAGCTAGAAGTTGTAACAACACTTGATGTAAATGCGTTGAAAGAACTTGTTGTGACTATTGATGACGTAAAGGAATTGAAACTTGATGTGGTTAGTACAGATCCTGTAAATGCATTATAACTTGAAGTAGTAACTCTGCTGTCTGCTAGATTAGTAATATCAGTAGTGTTCGTACTAATATTTGATGTATTCGTAGCAATGTTCGATGTATTGCTTCCAATCAATCCATCAAGATATGTGAAGTTTCCATCGAGTTCGGTGAAAGTAAGTGAGCTAAGCTTATTGAGTCTTAAAACTAGTGGCATCTAATTGTTTATGTATAAATATGCGGCTGTTGCGATTGTCTTATTATAGACTTTCTACTTTCTTGTACTTTAATATTCCAGTTGGTGTAACAATTATTTCATTCCACAAATGAGTTTGATCTCTCGTACAAGTCTTCCAATCTGGACACAGATTTTCTTCATGATTAGGCAAAGTGAATCTATACATATTAGCGGCTTTATTGCCCATATCTGTAGAAAAAGATTTTGTATCAGATTGAAATGCTGCGATTAGTTTACCTACTAATTTAACCAAGTACCTACTTTCAGGTCTGAAAAATTGTTTAGACTGCACTGTAAATGTAGAAATAGGAAATGTGTTACCTTTTTTAATTGACTCTATCAAGTTAATTAGTCCAGCTTCTGTAGTCCAGTGATATGTAACTGTGTCTATGTCATTAGATCCGTATGCATTTTTAGTAAACTCGCTATCGAGTAATACGTATGGTTCTATATTTCCTCTTGAATAGAAGTATGCAAATCTGCAAGACTCGACATCTGGCAAATGATCTTCAAAATCATGTCTCATTTCCCACACTCGATAATTAACAAAGTCTTCTATAAAGTCAAGCACCACTTTTTGACTCAGCTTTGGAAACTGGATAGGTTCTACATAATATTGATAATTAAAGTTACGATTTATCAAATCTACCAACTTTGGACTATCAGATACTTTTCCACCTCGTGTATCGAACCCTTGATTTTGTTGATCAAGAAATTGATTTGCTATTTGTTCCCATTCTGATATAGTTTTAAAGCTGCTTTCTGGTTTAAAGTAGCCTCTTACTTCGAATGTATTTACGTCAGATTCTGTGTTTATCTTTTTATTATTCATACTGTAAATAAATACGCAGATTCTAATTCTAATTATTTCTGTACAAATGTTTTACCTAAATCAGAAATAGAGTACACCATATTTCCTGATTCATTCACTGAAATATCGATCATTCCTTTTTCAGACAAGGATGCCAGATTTTTAGATACTAACTCATCTGTTGCTGCAGAAAACAAATCTTCTATATCCCGTTCAGATAGTTTGAATGTTTCGCTAAGTCCTAATTCGCGGGCGTTCCATGCATTTTCTGTGGCTTGCAATAACAGATCATGAAATATTGCTTCGTATTGTCTATCTTTAAATTTTCCTATACAATTCTTTAAATCTAAAAAATAGTGTAAATAAGTTTCGTATATCATGAAAATAGGATTTGAATTTGAGATTGAGATGCCAATCCAGTATGTCGACGAATAACAGTGTCACCATCCAATATCAATATAGTAGGAACTTGATTAATTGAATATTTTGCTGCTTCTTGAGTATGGATCTGTGCGTCTATGTATTGTACTGGCACTTTTAAATTATTTGATACTTGTTGCACTATGGGTTTTAGAGCTTTACATGGAGCACATGTTTGTGTAGAGAAGTAAATTGCTTTTTTCATAATTAGAATCTGTTTGCTAGTTTTAAAATTAAATCCTCTTCTTGTTTGGTTAAATTATGGTAGTTTGCACCTAATTTCCAAAGTGCGGTTTCTATTTCACTTTGATAAATCGTTTTGCTTTGTCTTGTTGATTCAAATTTAGGTGGCTTAATAATGTACTTTTTTTTGTCTATCATAAATTTTATTTTTAATATGTAACAACTTGATTATCAACGCATTGCAACTGATTGGTTTTCAACCAGTTACCGAGCAGTTTTAGAGCTATTTTGAGCTTACCAGGATGTTGTCTATTTTATGGATATATGTATATATTGGTTAGTCTATTTTTCAGCAGATTTGAGCTTATATGCAGCTGCCACCACCTATTCATATATCGTTATAGATCCGTCTTTGTTTAACTTTAATTTTGATCTTTGGTATTTGCTTTTTGGCTCCTTTCTTTTGATCGTTATTACTTTCACTCGAGTGTTATCGTCTAATGTAATATATTTTTCTGTTTGATTCATTGATCTTGTTTTTTATCCCAATCTAACCATCCATCATCTTCATGGTCAGGATGTTTCTTTTTGTGTTTCATGTGATTATCTATTCCTATTACCCATAATATAGATATTATTGCAGATATAGATAATGTTATTATTAATCCCACCATGATTCAATATTTGTTTCTAATAATGTGAATAATATTTTTTTTGCTCTATTATGATTTGCGATTGCTAGTTTTATAGCGATACTTCTTTTTGCTTCTGATTTGTCCAGCTTTTTATATTGAAGAGGATACTTAGCATAGTAATCATCGAGATTGTCTTTTATTGTTTTTATATCTAGTATCTTACATCTATCGTTGATTCCTGATGGCATAAATGCAAATTCTATTTCTTCGTGATCCATATACTCTGAAAGATAGTATTCTGATTGTATTTTTTCTATTAGTTTAACACACAACCTCATCTTTTGAGCATCTCGCTGTGCACTTAAGTGTCTATCTTTGGATGCGATATACTTTGCTTGATTAGTCAATTTAAACTTTAATATTTCCCAAATATAGTAATCGTCCCAATCTCTGTCTTTGACAATAACGGGAAACCAACGACATATATTGCGAATGATCGATATAAATTGTTTGATAGGATATGTGATGTCTATATATTTACGTCTTATATAACGTCTTACTCGAGAAGGAATAATGTCTGTCATTTTTATAGTTTTTATGTCTGCCATATTTATGATTTGCTTGTATGTAAATATAAAAAAACTCCTCTAAAAAGAGGAGCTTTATCTTGTAGGTGTCTTAAAATTATTTTTATTCGTCTTCTAAGTTTAAACCTTTGGACATGTTTCCTCCAGTTTCTTTCATTTGAGATACTTTGGCTTTTTTTACTAGTTTCTTTATTTCTTTTTGTATCTCTTTAACACTTGATATGTATTCTTCTAATTGCGTCTTTTCGTCTGGACTTAAATTTTCAAAGTTGTATTTCATAGTTTTGTTTTCTTTTATTCCTGATATAAATCTTCCGTTATGTTTATCTCTAAGATAGTCAACCATTTTTGCATTCATATTAAAATCAGATTCTAATGCTTTATCATCTGGTTCTTTTTCAAGTGTGGCTGATAGTGCTTTCATAAAACCATTTTCAACAGTATCATCTACAATATTTGACATATCATCATCGATATCTAATTTATCTAACCATGTTCCTGTCTTTTTTGTATCAGGCTTTTTAAATGCTGCGCTAAAAAAATTAAAAGCGGTTTTGGCATTAGATGCTCCAGGTATAAGTCCTAATATTTGATCTAAAGCAAACTCTTTTCCTTGTGAAATGATTTTCTCGCCTTTTTGTTTAAGCGATATAGCTTTAATCAACTTCTTTAAATCTCCGTATGTGTTAAGTTCTATAGACATATGTAATAAATATCGATTAGTGTCCGTAAACGTTACTTAATTCCACTAATTTACGACCAACTTCTGGATCTTTAATGATTTGGATTGAGTCTGCAGTTTTGCTATCAGCAACTACAAATCCAGTGTATCGCTCAGCGGTTGAGTGCTTAACGCATGTTGTCTTATATCCCATTTTTACTCGAAGCGGGTGTATTTCTTCTTGACATACTTTACATTTACTCATAACTTTAATTTTTTAGTTTACAATTTTTGAATGATTTGTTTAGCAATTTTTGAATCTCTCTTGTAGATCTTCCCAATAGCCTCGTTCTTTTCCGTATCTATTAATTACTTCTACCAATTCTGGAAATCCTTGAGCTATCCTATTACGATTGTTATCATCAGCTGCAAAAATGGCTTCAATTAGTCTTGTTTTAAATCCTCCTGCATTACCTTGCTTGTAATAACAAAATTCTAATTCTTCTCGTGTGATTGTTTCTATATTCATACGTTTTATTTTTTAGTTGAATTGATAAGATTGTTTTAACGACCATGTGTATGCTGCTTGCATATCCATGAATGTAACTTTATTTGATAATTCATCAAGACTCATGCTAACGTCTACGCTATCGCCTTCATCATCGCATCCCAAAATTAAACCATTTCCAGCGATTGGTTGAGGATAGCTATCGAGTAAGAAGAAATTTTCTGGATTCTTGAGTAGACCTTCATCATCACAATACAAAGTATCATTGTTGTGCATAATGTGAGGTGCTGCGAATACTTCGCAATCTATTGCCTTTGAAATTTCAGTGAAGTGTTCACCGATTTCGATTTGTTTTACGACTTTGTTTTTTGAGTCGATCAATAATGCTTTCATAACTTTAATTTATTAAATGTAAATAATTTTTTTAAGATAAAGAAATTTTAAGTCGAAGTGTTAGAACTTTATTGTTTTTTGTATATTCTCTATACACTCGATTATTAAATGTGGTGATATTATACCAAATTGTGCGCCTTTAATAAACTCTTCTTTATTGCTTAGAATTTCATCACACGATGTAAGCATACGCTCACGTAAAAATACTAAATCAATATCACTTAATTCTTTGATTGCTTTTGTCAATACTTCACGATTTGTTTTGTGCTTCATACTTTTGATTGGGGTTAAAATTAATTAATTATTTTTGATTGGTATAATTTATCTATTTAGTCGTCTTCACCGTCGTCTTCGGTGATGGTGATCCAATCACCTACATAATCGTCGTTGTCTTCAACCTCTTCTTGTTCTTCAGGTTTCGGCATAACTTTCGCTAAATCCTTTTTAGCAGCTTTGAATGCTTTTGTGTTTTCTTCGAATGGCAACAAATCGTCGTTGTCAAATTGATCGTTAAATTCTGGATAGTCAAAATCGTTAAACATAGTTGTATATTTTTATTATTAATTTTTTTTCTATTACAATTTTTTGATGTGAATTACCACTTATTATAACAGCCTGAATATAGTTTAGGACCACCAGCTATTGTCTTATTCGCTGTCATATTATCGCTGATTGAACTGCCACACAGTCCTACGTAATCTGGTACTTTTTCTCCGTACCATTCAAATGCTTTATCAACTTGTTCGACTAATTCTTCTGGCCAATTAAAGCCGAATTCTATCGAGTAAGTTATTTCGTCGTCATATCCATAACGTTTAACTGTGCATGGAATGTTAGCTTTTTCTAAGCGAGCTACTACTTGTTGAAATGTTAATTTTTTTTGTTTCATAACTTTTATTTTTTTTATTTGATTGATAATTAAAGTCCGTTTTTAAATTCACAAAAATCTTCAAAACTTTCTGATGTTTTATTTTTATCAAATTGTTTTCTAATAAGTTCTCTACCTTTTTGATAATCAACTTCTGATAAGCCTTTGAATATTTTCCAAGTTTCTAACATTTTCAATGCATCTCTTTTTGTGAATGCTGATTCGATCATTGCTTTGACTTTTCTCATGTTCATAACTTTTATTTTAAGGTGAATTTAATTATATTGGCATTTCTAAATTTGGCATATCTAATGTATCCATTGCGATTTTCATAATCTGTGTAATACCTGTACCATACTTAACGTGATACATAAGATCATTAACCAATTCAGCATAAAATTCTGGATCATTCTTAATGTCTTCTAATGTTGGTTGAAACATATCTTCGATCTCTTGTGATCTGTCAATGTTGTTAGTGTCGATGTAAGGATTGTTTTTTTGCATAACTTTAATTTTATATTTTGATTGAATTAATTATTTAGATTTGTTTACAACGAATGCTTTATCTGCCCAAGTCTTAGCTTTACACAGTGTGTAGTTAGTTTGACTATATAGATTGGTACGTGACCAATTCTGATTAATGTCACCAACTTCCATATCTTTGAATAATTGATAGTCCATAAGCTTTACTTTGTTACCCGCTTTGGCAAATATAGTCAACCACGAATCAGTACCTTCCGCTTTGAATTGAATCGTTTGTAGTGCGCCTTTCTTAAAGCCACGAAATACATCGATTGCTGAGTTCCACTGTTGCTTACCCCAATTGTTTTGAATACCGATGTCGTCTACTACCGTCATAAAGCCAGCTTGAACTTTAACGATGGCTCTATATTGACCTTTACGATTTTCAATGAATTCTACTTGACTGATTTTTTCTGAATTGATAATTTGTACTTTTTTCATAACTTTGATTTTTTATATTTAATAATTTGTGAATGTGATAAGATAGCTATTACTTAATAACAGCTAAACGATTAACAGCCGCCGCTGTAAGTCCAGCATTTCTTAAGTCTTGCTTAAGTTTCGATATGTTTTGAAACTTACCATTCTTAACGTTGTATTGAGCACAAATCTGATTGATAGTATTTGACTCGCGTTTCAACATTGATAAGAATTGCATAGCTTCTTTTAACTGTTTGTTAGTACGACACGGGATAATTTGCTTCTTACCAAAGAAGTCAACGTATTCTACGTGTGTACCACTAGAAGCTTTTTCAGTAAACTTAGTGGCTGCTTTGTTTAGATAAACAGTTTGCTCTTGAGATGAAGTGTTCCAGATTGCGTCGTTGTAAGTAATTGCTTTGTTCATATTATGTTTTTTTTTAATGATTAGGCTGTTTGTTGCCGTTAATAGAGTAAATATACGACGACTGTTTCACATAAAAAAATAATTTAGCAACTATTTTTAAAAATACTTCAGGGAGAACCAACGCTTTACACATATATTTCTAGTGAATGTGTATGTTTTTGGTGTTCAATTAGTTATAAGGGGCCCCTTGGGGTGTGTATGGGGGTAGGCCCCCGTGTTAGCCTATTGGCCGGCCCCTTTTTGATAGAATGGTGAGCATCGGGTGAGCTCAGAATATACTTTATATTGGCATTTGTATACGTATATATTGCTCATATAATAATTAATTATCAAGTGAAATATCATATATAAAAAAAGATCAATTAAACATTCAGCCTAGAAAAGCAAATGAATAATTGATCTATTGTGGTTTTAATTAAAGCTAACTAATTTATTAGTTATTCGTCATCTTCGACAACTTCACCGCATTTGAAAGACGATTGCGAGTCAAATCGTAAATACGATTCATAATAGATTCGTTTACGTGTTTACCACTTACTACGTCTGATACGTGAGTCGTTGAATAACCTGTTTCGCTTGCGATTTTGCTGATGTCGCCTGTGCGCAACTTGCGATTAACTCTGCTAACTTTTTGAATGTAAGTCAACTTCGTGTAACTTGAAGGACGATTGCTTTCTGCAACGGGTGTGGTCTTTACTGACGCACTGTTTGTTTTGTTTTTGCTCATAACGTGTTTTTGTTTTATTGTTATGTAGTAAATATAACGATTGTTTTTTAACTTATACAATCTATTTCTTAGGTGATTAAAGTTTTTTCTTCTTAGTAAGAACTTATAATTACAATAGATATTACCATCATCAAAAATGTAGAAACAGATATTATTATTGCAGTTAAAAATTCAGATTCTCTATTTTTCATGTTATATTGTTTTTAATTTTCGCAATGTCGCTCTGAACATCGAATGCATTTCATGTTTACGGTTTGACTAAATGAATATACTGTCATCCACGTGTGACCAAGCAGGGTGCATAATAGTGTTTTCATATCGTATTGGGTTTTACTATACTATTGCAAATCCTATGCCATTGTCTCTATTTATTATAATAAATTGATACACTATTTTTTACTTTCGGCATCTCATATTCCCATGAGGAGTATTTCATTGCTCTATTTATTTTTCTCTTTGATGGATACGATGATTTTGTACAGCTAAACATGCTAGATAATAATCCCATGAAAATGATTGCAAAAACTATTTTCATTTCTAACGTAACTTCTTGTTGTTTCATAATTTTTTATTTGTTTTTTATAACGTAATTAATAAATGTTAATACTGATAAAAATACGAACAATAATTGAATGTCCATATATATGCTGAAATATTTTTCTGGTATTGTTGTGTCTGATAATGCGAAGATACAAATCATCAATTGCGTAATCCAAATAATGAATATCATATTGCCAACTCTTTCACGTGAATCTTTTGATGATTTCTTTTTATTTTTTATTTTGTATATGATTTCGTAAATAGATCCCCATCCTTTAGATACGATAAACCATAAAAGTGCTAATACAAGTATTTCTAAGATAATATAAAACATGGCAACTATATTTTGTTAAATGATACTTCACCGTTGTTGATCACCATATATTGTCCACTGGTACCTAAAGCATCAATAAACCAATATCTATTTCCAGTAGCCATTCCTTCAGTATCAATTTTTATTACTTGAGTGTGACCAACTACTTGTACTACTTGTTTACGTAACGTATTGTAGTTGGCATTCATTAATGATCTTGGACGTATCCATATTGGTGATTGTTCTACGTTATCACCTGAAGGATCCATAGAATATATTTGTTTCGCGCTAATAGCCATTCCGAATTCAAATGTTTTAGGTTTGTGTTTAAACATTTCATTTAAGTCATCAACTATAGTCTCTACTTTCCAATCGCCTTTACCAAATACACTATCCATAAAATCACTACTTACGCCAGCGTGTGTAAATAAAAACTCACCCATTTGATAGGCCATTTGTAGATGCTGTCTATTTTGATCTATAACATATTGAATTGATGGAGCTAATAAATGTTGATAGCCGCTTGTGCCTGTGTCTCCTATTTCTGGAAAGTAGTGGTGATCGTGATTGCCAATCAACATAATTACTTCACATTGACCGCTTTCTTTAAATGCTATTATGTCCTGAAAGTTACTTAGTTGATCTACGCCTTTGATATCAAACGAATCAAAATAATCTCCTATAAAGATAACTCTATCGGGTTTTTCTATTTCAACTATTAGTTTCCATACAGATCTTCCGTGTGTATCACCTAATACTATTGTTTTATTTTTCATACATTCTAATTTGATTTTGCACGAATTGATTTATTTTATCTGTATCAGATTTAACTTCTTGACTTGCCCAATTCAAACAGCAAGCAGAATGTGTAGATCTGCCGTAGTCGATAGTGTTGTTGTTATCAGAGTGACTCTTACTAAAAGTAACGTATGATCCATCATTATCGTCAGATACAGTATAACCTAAAGATTCTGCATAAATGTACACAGATTTGTTGATAGCGTTTCTAATTTCTTTCTTGTTCATAACTTTTATTTTTATTTGATTAATTATGTTTCATACCTGAACAAACACCATAACCTTGTCTTGAAGCCAGTATATTCATTTTATTCGCCAATTCCATTGGCATGATTTGTATCTCGTTTCCCGTTTTATGATTAGCGATTTGTACTCCACCAACTTGTTGAACAGTAGAGCAGTTTATGCAATTATTATAACCGTATTTTATTTTACGAAGTACTGGCATATCATTACCGCATTTAAAACACTTACACATTTCTAATTTTATTTTCATAACTTTTATTTTATTGATTATTTAATTTTATATATTACTCCACTGATTCTTATTCGAGATGCCATGATCGATGTTGTATATTCTAACTTGATGTCTATACTCTTCGCCTTGTTCCCAATTCATTTTGCGAAGCAAATCAAATAGTTTACATTCTTGAGAATATAAATGATGCCATTTCTTAGACTCAACATTTATATCTGTTGTCTCAAGAGGCACAGTCTCTATATACAGATCCATTGCTTCTTTTACAATTTTTTGTTTCGCGGCTTGTTCGATTACGTCTGCTTGACGTTGTAATTCATTGAATTGTCTTGGTGTCATAACTTTAATTTTTTTTGATTAATTTATTGCCATTCCAGCTTCTAATCCAGTTTTGCAACCAGCGTGGTAAACTTGTAGTAAGTCTAATCCAGAATTAATAGTAATTTGCACTCTTGTCCATTCAGGATCTTGTGTAACGATTTCTAATTTGTCTCCCATTTCATCGATGAGATACTTTGCTCTTGGTGTTTGAATTGAAAATTGATGTTTCATAACTTTAATTTTTATTGTGATTAATTATTTTCTGTTAATATCGTCTATCGCAACGATGAAAGCGTTGTTAGTTTTTTCTACTTTGTTTTTAACTCGTTTGAATTTAAGACCTACGATAACATTCTTGTCGTCTACATATCGCATATCGTATGCATCGCCATCGATAACCTTATAACCTTTGTATGTTTCAGGTAAACTCTTTTCAAATACGACTGCGACACGACCATACTCGTTATTTAATATATGCTCGCATTCGTCCCAATTATGTCCAGAATAACTGAATGTAAGATCGTAGTTTAGATACTGATCTGGCAAATGGAAACGATTGGCTACTTTTGTATAATCGTAGAATTGAACATCTGGAAATATATCGAATAACACTTTGCCATTATGCTTGAATAATGTAGGTTGCAAATCTGAAGTACCATTTAAACGTACTGAGAACTTCATACCTTTCTTTTCAGCTTTTGCTTTTGCTTGTTCTATTTCTTTTACAACCCAAGCCATAAAATATTCTCTGTTAGTAAAGAACATCTGTGTCTTCTTGATACGTGATTCGACGATACGATTCGTTTTATCCATGATAACTTGGCCGCTGCCAAATAAACATGCATGTGTACATTCTTCTGTACGTTTAGGACACACTTCGTATCCACTCAGGTTGGCAGGTGCCAGATAGATGATGTAAGTAAGCTCGTTGTACTTTTCGTTTTTTAAGATCTTAGCACTTGAATTGGTAGCACCAATGTAAGAAAGTCCAGTTTCGCGTTTAGCTTGAGCAGCATTTTTGTAGTTTAATTTTGTCATAACTTATTATTTTTTTTTATAATTTGATGGCTTTATTGTCGAGAACAGGGTAAAAGTACCGCGTACTGTTGACATAAAAAAATAATTTAGCAACTATTTTAAAAATACTTCAGGGAGAACCAACGCTTTATGTATATACTTTTTATTAATACCCTTAACTAATTGATTCCCAATAGAAAGGCCCCCATGTAGGGGGCCCTTACCAAATAGATAGATATTAAATTAAGCTGCTTTAGTTGTTGATTTGTTTTTTACGAAAGACCATACAGCACCAACTGCTGTCATGATTGCTCCGATTGTCTCTTGAGTTACAGCTTCAGTAGACATTCCTTTGATGATGAAGATACCACCAACGAAAGTTAAAGCGTGACGGATAATTCCTAAAATTTGTTCTTTGTTCATTTGTTTTTATTTTTTTTGTTATTAATTGGTTAATCAGTTAACCGTTTTTAATCTTATATAAATATGCTAAGATCAACTTAAATGCGATACTTGAAAAATAACGAATCTAATTTTCTGTTTTCATTATCTGAAAGTGTTAATTTCTTTTCTGATTTTTTTAGAAAGTTTATATCGTTTTCTACATCTGTGTTTGAATATCCTCGGCCGATATTAAACTTGTACTTCTCAGTTAAACTCTCGTGAAGCTTTTTTATTCTATTGGATTTTTCTCTAGACGAATTGAATTGATCAGATAAATCTTTTGATTTAAGTAACTTGTCTGCCAATTTATTTAATATGGTAGACTTGTTTGTCACTTATGAGCGAATTATGAATTCTGTAATTGTTCTGCGTAATTCATTTAATGCTTCAGTATTTGCTTTAACTAAGTTTGCCATACGATCTCTTTCTTCTACTATAAGCTTCATCATGTCTTGTCTTAGACTTTCGACCTCATGCTCTAGTCTTTCGTTTCTTTCTAATAATCTACTATACTCTTCATCATTTTTTTTAGCTATTTGTTTGTATGTATGCCATGCAAAATAGCCAAGTACGAGAGCTAATATTCCTAATATTCCATACTGCAATAATATTTCTGAAATTTGGCCGACAGGCGCTTGTAAAAAATGCATTCTCTATTAATTTAAATTGCTATATGTTTTATACAAAACGTATTCCCAATTTTTAGCTAATAACATCAATGACTGATAATCTGCTTTTATTGTTTTTGTCTTTATTAGATCTATAACTGCATTTGTCCAAGCGGTCTGACAATTTACATGTAACAATGGATGAACTTTATCAGGCACTGTTAACTCTGCTAATTTATCTATCTTTTGTTGTAATACCACCCTTTTATTTTTCTAATTATAAATACTTGTTTATTCGGTTGATTTGTTTTTTTGACATGTTTTTTTTATATATGTCACGCACTCTTTATAGTCTCTATTTTCTATTCGCTCAGCTTCTATTTCCATAGGATTATAATCGTAATCTACGTATTTTGCTAATATGTGGTAATGATTCATATTATGACACCTATAATGAGTATACTCGTGGATGATAGTCTTAGTCAACTCTTTTAGAGATGTATTGAGATCTTTGTTTACGTATATTAGATCATCATCCTTGTCGTAATATCCAGCCAACCCTTCTTGATCATGAGTTGGCTTTCTATATTGCATATATAATCTATTGCCATTTATTTTACTTGGTCCATATTTTTCTATGCACCAATCCAAAATCTTTCCGGCTGTGTGATGATTTAATTTTATTTTCATTTTATGCAAATTTCTTTTTTTCTACTATTTTTTTAAATTTTAAAGAATCAAATTCTCCTGGTATGTGGATTCGTTTTTGATCGGGTCGAGGCGTCATAAATCCAAAATTAAACTGTCTGCACCACTCATTAAAGTCGTTTGTAAAAGATATTACTGTTGATGTTTTATTATTCTTTTTCATAATTAAATTATTTTATTGTGAATGTTGTTGTTACTTTCTTTTCAAGAGTTACCATATTACCAGCTTCAATTATCATATATTCTTCTGGATCATTTTCAGTAAAAAATGTTTCTAATTCAGACGCTGTGAATATTCCTTCATAATAGTTATCTGATCTAGATATAACTGTATATTTCTGATATTTTACTTCTTTTTTATCTTCAGCAATCATGCTATCAGCCAATGCATCTATTTCTTTTTGTAGATCTTTAGTCGCATCTGATATAGCACCGCCTTTTTCTAGAAGATCGTAATATGCGTAATGATATGCTGAGTCTACGTCACATTGTTTTTCTGACCAATATTTAGTAGCAAGCTGATCTAATTCATACGGCATAATCTTATATTTTTTTAGTGTGTAACACATGTCATTATATTCTTCTTTAGGTAAACATGTTTCTGGTGTATTATTTGAAACATCAGGCACTAATATTGTATCGTATGTTTTACGTATGTAATTAGAAGGACGTACAACACTCCAACTTCCAGTTGGCAATTTTACTAAGTTGCCATTTCTTGTAGGAATTACGAAGTGACCTTTTGGTGCACCAACTTTTTTGTATTTAGCGCCTGATAACCAACTAAAATAAGAGTGATAAGAGAATGCAGAAGAATAATAGCCTCGATTTTCTTTCTTGTCGAATGAACCCTTACCATAACTCAATTCGTAAGCAAATTTAATAATATCAGTATAACGCATTGCATTTCCATTGTCTTCAATGTGTCTGAATATTTTTTCTCTTTTTGTCATAATTGGAGGATTGGGGTTTTTAATATTGTTAGAATAAGATTCAGGATTGCTCGATATTATTAATAATTGTATTTTATCTCTATTAACTTTATAGTTGTATCGACTTCGATTGTCTTTACTAAAAGACAAAAATCCATTATTAATCATCCAATAACGAATAGGATCATACTGTTGACTTACATATAGTGTTCTATTTTGTCTCTGCCTATCATGAGACGGCTTTAAATAAGGGAACTTAACTAACTCAATTTTTTTATCGAGTGTAGCGCGTGTAACAATAACATCAACTCCTGATGCGAAAATTTCTGATAATACTTGTTTTGCTTGCAATAAGCTTTTTTTAGATAGTGCCATAACTTTTGTTTTAATTTTAGTTTTATTTTTTAGTTTAATTAATTATCTTTCTAAATCGACGTAGTCTCCGAAATTCTGATCGAATACTTTGATCAAATTCTCGTAATCACTACTCATCATTTCAATACGAATCTTTTCTTGTTGCTCTTTACTTAATTCAAGTTGCTTTCCTAATCTGCTTGCATAACCCAATAACGCGAATGCGTTACCATCAGGTCCTGTCAAATCAATTACCATTTTTCCGTAACGTTCTTTTTTCTTTTTAATTGCCATAACTTATTAATTTTTTTTATTATATGCTGACCGATATTGGTCGATTAGGGTAAAAGTACTACTTTCCTGCTTATAAAAAAATTTTTTAGCAATTATTTTCAAAAAAATATCAGGGAGAATCAATCACTTACATATATTTTTAAACCTAATATGTAGTTGTTTGGAAATCAATAAGTTGTATGTGGTTGGTAATGAATCATTTACATATATTTGTATTGTATATATGTAACTCGTTGGAAATTTACACTCGATCTATAAATTCCTCACCATCTTCGAGAGGTTCGGGAGTTTGTGGTTTATCTATAACGTCTCCAACTCCGTCCAGGCCTAGCTTTGATAAGTGTTGCATATAAAATTCGTCAAGAGCGTAGAAGCTCTGCACTTCTTTCTGGGCTTCATCTGTATGAGATGTGAAAGATTCCATATCGCGAATCATTCTATTTGAGAAATAATCAAGTCCTAATATAAATGAGCAGTTGTAGCAAAGCCACTTGAGATTTTCTAATCTCCAATCAGTTCGCACTCCATTTTTAAATGCCAACATTAGTGGTTGCTTCATATCAGTGAGTCTGCGTTCTGAGTGTCCGCACGCTGAGCAGCAATATCCTAATCGACCATCTTTCATTAATAGCGACTTCAACATTCCAAGTCGTTTTGGATTGTTGAGCTGCCTTTCTGTAAGCATCTTATCTAGATCTCCCTTTAGCTCACCCGTGTTCCATTTCTTTGGAATTCCTTTGGAAGATATATTCATATGTAAATGCCATAAAGTCTTGCCTGTCAGCGCGTCTGTGTATTTCTTAGCATATTTTTGATATGTCGTTACACTGACTTGTAAATGTCTTGCTGCTTCTGCATTGCTTCTGGTTTTTGACATCGCTTGGCGTATGTCTTCTTCTGTGAAAGCGTAACCGTCGTATTTAAATGGTTTTTTGTCCATCTACATTATATTTTTGGATTCAACTTGCATACTAATTCCCAAAGTTGTTCTGTGTCTTTAAGGTGTATTTCGTTATCATCTTCATCCATTACTGGATTTATTGATCCATCTGGATTAACACGATCCCAAAGGTAGTAGGATATTAGTTCCGCGGCGTCTTTTCCAAAGTGCATGTATATTAATGAATCTATTACTGTCATAAATGTATCATCGTATACTGAATAATCTATACCGAAATCTGTAAACGCTATGTGAGATCTTATTATTGCATGCTCTATGCCATTTATCATTTGTATGAATATCTCTTTCTTTTTATTTTGCTCAGTCTTTCTTTTTCTTCTTACAGACGATTTGATATTCAACATGCTATCTACTGCTATTTGCACATTCTTGTATTCGTTACTCATCAGATTTAACGTTTAGTTTTTTACTTGATTTTTTCTGAATCTCGTCGATGATTTGTTTTAGTTTCGTACACTTTTCGTACTGTTCAATTTCTAAAAACCACATGATACATGTTTCTAAAGCTGACACCCAATCTCTTTTTGGAATTTCTATATAATGATCTGTAGAATTTATCTCGAATATGGTTGCGTATTGTTTTCTTGCAGAGTGAGACTCGTAAACACTGATTGGCACTTGAGACATCAACAATTCTTTTAACTGTTGAGATTTTGATATATCTTCTGGAGTTAAGCTATCTACGTTTTCGAATATAGCGCGTATAGTTTTTCTTTTCGCCATAACTTTTTTATATCTTTAATTTTTTAATGCTTTTATTAACAACTCAGATATTGATTGCAATGGAACTATATACGATATAGCGTTTTCATAAGGAGATCTTTCGTCATAGTCAATAACTATACCTGCTTCTCCGAATTTTTTTTGCAATGCTGTAGATATTTTTGAAGCTAAAGCCTGTTTGTCTCTTGGATCTTGGAATTTCTCTTCGAGAATAAAATGCAGCTTAACACCTTTTTTAGTAGGATTTGAGTTAACATCAAAAAGTAATCCTAATTTTTTACCATCTATAGTTACGTGAGCTTTGGGTTTTACTGCTTCCATTTATTTTGTTTTATATAAATATTATTCTATGGTCAATAAAGTCATATCGAATGGAGGATTTTCTACTTTAACTGGTGGCGTGATATCTACTTTTTGTTTTAAGCTAAATATACAATTTCCAGATTGATAATCTCCGGGTTCTGTTTGTTCAATTAAATGAGACAGAATTAATAGAGTTTCTTGAGTGAGAAAATTATATTCTGTGCTATCCAAATCTACAACTATTTTAGCATTATAATTTTCAGGTTCTCCAACAAAATAAATTTTAGAATAGTCTATTTGATTATAGTACTTACTTGATTCTTGCCAATCTTGTTCTGTAAAATTTAGAAGTCTATTTGCTGGTTCGTGTTGATTCTTATGTGCTTCGAGTAATTGATCTACACAATCTTGAGATTCTACGAAAACCCTTGTAAAAAATGGTTCTAATTGATAAGCTAAGTTTAATTGATTGTCAGATTTTTTTATAACTAAATCGCAATCATATTTCTTGATTATATTTTCTCCGTGATTAAATGTTCCCCATTTTTTAAAGAATCGTCTAATCTCTATTTGATCCGCAGAATTTTGTAATTGAACTCGGTCTTGCGCTTCTTGATTCGATTGATCAAACCAATTTTTTCCTCTTGATGATACGCACGTGAAATGATATACGTTTGCAGCATATGTCTGTTTTAATTTTATTCCTGCATGTAAACACCTTTGAACAAAATCAGAGTCCTCTCTAGATCTTCTGAATAATGTATTGTATCCTCCTAGTTTTTGCCACGTAGATTTATGAAAAGTGTACGGCGCGAAAAAATACTCTATACACTTATTTGATTTTAATGTTTCAGCAAAAGATAAAAACTCATCGTATCTAAAAGATTCCGGAGTTATACCAAAATCAACAGTAAAAGTTTTATCTGATGCTCCATGTAAAGGCGGCTCTATTCTAGTAGAGCTAAGTATGCAATTATCTTCTAAATCTTTTAATATTTCAATATCATAATTTTTAGAAATTACCATATCTGTTTGAAGATAACTTACTATATCATGTTTAGCAATATCGACTATTAAGTTACAATTCCTTGAATAACCAATTATTGGTTTTACTTTATGAGTAATAATTTTTAAATCAAAAAAATCTTTTTTTATTGATCTAAGATATTCAGTCGTATTATCATTATCATTATCTATAAAAACTAATATTTCATGTTCTTTATCATGTAAATTTTCTTTTAACGATTGTAAAAGCAATTTAGTATGTTCTAATGTGTTAGGTCCTACATTAGTTGCGAATGTTATTTTACTATTTATCATTTTTTAGTTTTTCGTAAACTTGTTTTATACCTTTTTTCAATCCTATAAAATCGATGAGAAGAGGAATACCGGATCCTTTATATACTTTTCCTTCTCCTTGACCAATTTTTACTTCTACTTTATATTCTTCTAGATCATTTATAATTTGAGCTATTCTAGATAAAGAGCATGTTTTATTATATACACAATCGATTTCTTTAGGTAAATTATCGAATTTAATATATGTTTCTACGATTTTAATTAGATCTGGCATGTAAATGAAATCCATATACTTATCTTGATGGATTTGAATAGGTTCTTTATCTATATACCTTTTAATATTTGATTTAATAAATCGAGTATTTAATTCATCTTCATTGAATACCGCGAATATCCTAAGATTGAAAAAATTATTTTTCTCTAAAATTGATTTTCTTATCACATGCTTACTTAAGCCATACGGACTATCTACATCATATAATTCTGCACCAGATCCAAAATGAATAAATTTACTATATCTAGATTGACAACTTAACAAATTGTAATACATTTTTAAATTATCATCTGCAATCTCGTATGTTTCTTTTTTAAGTCTACTACCGCCTTTGACCGCGCAGTGTATAACCACGTCAAAAGTTTTATCTGAGAACCATTCGATTACGGATTTTCCATTAGTTAGATCTAAATCTTTTCTTGATATGGAAGTCACATGATATTTATCGCATAACGATTTATATAAACATTTAGCAATATATCCATCTCCCCCTGTTATTAATATCTTCATTTGCTTATAAAAATTTTATCTACTCCATGAGTTTCAACATTATGATAATCTAAACTTTCTAGAAGACTAATTATTTTATCTGAATTATCATTATATCTATTGAGCCATTTTTCACAGAATTCTATACATAATACGGGCTTATATTTCTTTATAGTCTCAACACATCCTAATAACGCTTTATACTCATATCCTTCAATATCTAATTGAATTAAATCACAACTTGGTAAATTTAAGTTGTCTATTATTATTGACGGCGTTGTTCCAATTCCAGAAATGTGTACTCCTCCTGTATCATTTGGTCTATCTTCTCTTATCAATTGCTGAGTGGAAACAGGTAAACCATCATCTCCTAAACAACATTGCATTTTTATAACTTTTTCAGAATCTACATTTTGATTCAAGCAATAGAAATTTACAGGATCTGGTTCGAATGTATATATTGTTTCAAAATAATCTACAAATGTATTAAGTAAGTATCCACAGTTACCTCCTGCTTGAACCATTATGCCTTTATTTTTTACATACGGTAAAATATGATCTATTAAATCATTATATTCATTTTGATATTTCCAACTACTTTCATCTAATTTTGGCCAATACCATTTATCATTTTTTAAAACTACTAAATCTTTCATATTTTATTTTTTTTATTATATTGTATTGTTTGTAAAATTCCGTCTTTTATTTTTATGCTATTATTGAATTGAGTTGCCGTAACTAATTTAGCATTTGATCCGCAAACATATTTAGAAGAGAATTTTCTATCAAGAACTGGATCAAATTTAATACTATATGTGGTATCAATGCAATCTTTTATCGTAGTGATAATGTCTTTTAATGAGTATTCTTCGCCTGAACATATATTATATACTCCTATAGCTTGACTATTGATTAATTGTATTACAGCTTTACAAAAATCATCTATATACATATAATCTATTATCGTGTCACAGCTATTTAAAATGAGTTCTTCTTTTCTTAAGATCTTATTTATTATACTAGGAATTAATCTAGATGGAACATCTCTAGGTCCATACACATAACATGGTCTAATCCATAACCAATGGATATTATTTTGTTCGCAATATAACTCAGATATTCTTTTAAATATATTTTTAGTTAGCCCATAAAAATTGACTGGTTTTTCTATTTGAGACTCTATAGCTTTTTCTTGTAAAAATCCATATTCAACAAAACTTCCAAATCCTATAAATTTAGCTTTGTTTGGTTGTTTATTTATTATTTCTAATAAACTTAAACTAAGCGGCACATTTTTATGCACCTGATCTAAATTATTAATATCAGCATAACTATTTCCCCCTTGCCATGCACAGTGAATTACTATCTCAGGATTAAAATCTAATATAGATTGCTCAAATAAATAATAATTTTCTTCTTTGACTGAGATATATTTTATTTTGTTTAGTATATGCTTTATGTTATTATCGCTTCTAGATAAAACTAATAACTCATTATTATCTGCTAGGTGTTCTACCAAATTAGAGCCTAAAAAACCATTACCTCCTGTTATTAATATCCTCATCGTTTTAGATTTATATATGTAGCTAATTCTTTTTTCAAACTATAATTGAATGATTCTTCCAATTCTAATTGATCTTTTGGATGGAACGTTTTAACATTATCAAAAACACTCATTATTCTTTTATCATCTTCGGACCAATGAGAAAAACCTAAATATCCATAATCTCGATCTCTTCCTCCTCCTATAATATTAACAGGAATTTTTTCATGATCTAAATAATTTCTAATCATTTCAAATGGTCTATATATAGCAAAAGGAGTTATTGAATATACAAAAGGTATTTTTCCTTCCATTGCTAATCCTACTCCAATTCCCATCATAACCATTTCTGAAGATCCTACATTATAGAATCTATCTGGATATGTATCTCTTATTTTATCCCAAAGGCCATAACCTAAATCTCCTGTTATAAGATATATGTCTTGATTTTTTGACATTTCGTCAAATAACAACTGTGCGAAATCTTTTCTCATTATATACTTTTTAAAGCGTTTTCAAAATTTTCTTGATTCATTACATGATAGTGTGCATTCAGTCCTTTCAAAAAGTCAAACTGTTCTACAGACGTATATCTTAAGTTTATAGATGGATGAAACGTTACTAATCTATCTGTCATATACTGAACATCTACTTCTCTATATGCGGCATAACCATTTATGTTTACAAATACTTTTATGTTTTTTATATTTTGTTCTTCTATAGTTTTTAAAGATTCCCATACACTACCTTCTGCGCTCTCTCCATCGCTTATTAAAACCCATACTTTTCTATTTTTATTAGCTATAGCTCTACCTAAAGCAACAGTTATTCCGAGTCCTAAACTTCCAGTTGAACAATGTATTTTATTTATTTCATCTCTATGAGGATGTCCTCCATGTTTCTCAAATAATTCTTCAGCGTTTATTCCGAAATATTTTTCTAATACAACATATAGCGCTAATGCACAATGTCCAGCAGACAATATGAATATATCGTCTTTTTCCATTTTTGAATATATTTCATCAATTATTTCAAGACTAGAAAAATAACTGCCTAAATGACCTAGTTTATTTTTAAAAGCAATTTCTAAAAGCCTCTTTTTTAAATTTACCATATGAATTTATTTTTATAATAATTTACGATATTTTTTATTTCTTTTACAAAATTTGTTTTTGGTAACCAACCTAAAGATCTCAATTTAGAATCATCTAAAGCATATCTAACGTCTTGACCTGGTCTATCATAAAAAAAATCTATGTGATCTGAGTATGATTCTTGATTATTTTCTTTATAACACTCGATGATTTGTTTCACAGTGTCTATATTTTTCTGTTCGAATCCTCCAGCTATGTTATATATTTGTCCTATTGTTCCTTTTTCAATTAATGTTATAATAGCTGCAGCAGTATCTTCAGCATGTAACCAGTTTCTATATGGTTCTCCATTATTATGAAGAGGTATTTTACGACCTAAATTCAAACACTTAACAGCTTTTGGAATTAATTTCTCTACATATTGACCAATTCCGTAATTATTGGTTGGTCTCACTATGATATATGGAACATTATGGGTTCTTCCCCAAGCTATTACGAGCATATCTGCAGCAGCTTTAGTTGCTGAATATGGATTACTCGGTTTTAGAGTATCGGTTTCTATATGAGCTCCTGATTCAATATCTCCATAAACTTCATCTGTACTAAAATGTATTAGCGTAGGTTTGCTTAAATTTTCTCCTCGATGGTTTTTAATTAGTTCTAATATATTATGTACCCCATCTATATTTGATCTAACGAATTCAGCGCTACTAGCTATACTATTACCAACATGAGTTTCAGCAGCCGTATTTATAATATAATCACAATCATACAAAAACTTTAATTCATTTATATCGCAGTGTACAAATGAAAAATTTTTATTTTTTCTAAACTCTGATAAAAGGGCTTTGTTCGCGGCATACGTTATTTTATCAACTCCTTTAACATACCAGCCTTTTTCTAAACATGCTCGGGTTACATATGATCCTATAAAACCTAAACATCCAGTTATGTAAACTACTTTTGTCATATTATATTTTGTTTTTTTAAATATTCATCAACTAATTTATGATACATTTTTGGTTTTCCATAGTAAATACCATTTAAAAAAGTATGACCTATGAAATGAACTATGTTAGATTTCATACTAACGTCCCATCCATCAAACTCATTTATTGGATCGATCTCTCCGTATATCGGGTGATTTCCCCAATTTGGACAAACGAAATATTTCTCTTCTTTTAAGATGATTGGGATTTTTTTTGATCTTATTATATTCATAATGCTTATAAAAGATTGTTCTTGAGTTTCAATTAAAAATCTTTCAGGACCAGTTATTTCTTTACCTTCAGAATCTTTTATACTTTTATAATTAAAAAGATTTAATAAGAGATTGAAATATTCTGGCTCTAAAAAATCTTCATACATATCTAAACTTATGCCTTGTATACCTGCATTAAAACCATATAATCTCGGATTAATACTTTGATAATAATCTAAAGAATTTTCATACATAGAAAATAATAAATTAGCCATTGATTTATCACAATTGCTATTAAGCGGTTCATATAATAGGCACGGTATTTCGTTTTCTAAACAATACTTAAAATCTTTAAGATCTTCTCTTAAAATTATATCATCATCATAAATTAAATAATAGTTGCAAATATTATTAGATTTCAAATAATGTGCATGTATTATACAATATATAGCCCAAAAATTTGGAAACTTATCTACTATGTCTTGAGATATACCGTAATTTAGACAATACTCATCTAATTGTTTTTTAGTATATGAAACTAAATTAAAACCAAAAGAATCAATTTTATCTGTCCATTCGTCTCTATAATTTATATCGTCCCATAATATATGAAACTCTATATCAAAATCATGTAAAACAGTTACAGCTTGATGCATAGCGAAAAATGCGCTCTTATTTTTAGCTCTATATATATCTGATATCACTAACCTTTTTTTCATCTATGTCTTTATTATGTTTTAATATAATGAATATTGTTTATAATTTTCTAAATATTTATTAAGTATGAAATTTTCTACCTCTTGATCTATATATGGATTATATCTCTCATCAAAATATACCATTTTTAAAATTGATTGTAGTCTATATCTAATAAGTTCTTCTTCGTCTATGTTAGGACATATATCTATTTCACTTATTTTATTTTTCCAAAATAGTGGTATGTCCTCTAAAGTTATTTTATCATCTGTACCGATATTATCATATGCATAGTAGTTTTCTATTTTTGGATTAATATTAATCCATCCATATTTTCTATCGTCATATCCATATCTTACTTTTATATCATTTTCAAAGAAACCATCTGGAATTATCAAAGACGGACATATATTATTAGTTATATTTTGATGCATATATCCATCGAAATGTCTAAATAATTCTTTCATTGGACATATCATAAATTGAATAGGCAAGGATTTTCCAAAATAATTCTTTATTGTTAGTATGCTATGACGTCCTATACCATCTGTTCTTGGAACTAGCATATCTTTATTCCATTGATCTTCTAAAAACCAAGCTTTATATAGATTTTTATTTATTATTAATAGACTATCTATACAAGAAGAATTATAGCTCGCATAATCTTTATTAATTTCATAATTATTATTTAATTTTCTTGGAGAATACTCGTTTAATTCTATATAACCAGATTTACAAAGTCTTATGTTCTCTAACCAATGACTTACAATTATGCTTGGATTTTTTTCTATGTTCTTTTTAAAATGTTCTACTAATTCATTTAAATGTTCTGTAGAACTATCAATAAAAATATGATCATGATTACCTAAATATAGTATGACTTCATCATTAATTTCATTATATGTTTCTATCCAATCTTCTTGACATATATTTCTTTTGAATGAAAATACCAAATCTGTATCTTTAAATAGTTGTCTTACATATGATTCAAACTCTTCTTTTCTATGTTCATATTCTTTTGAAAATTCTACATTTATAATCGCTCTTTTCCAATTATACGCATAGGATAAACTAGAAAGAGAGTATTTAGCTACATCTACTTTATCAAAATATTTTAAAAATCCTCTTTGTAAATTAATATGCGGATTGGCTGATGAGTTAATCAAATATACATTATATAGTAGTACCATCTTCTATTATTTTTTTATAGTATTTATCGTATAAATCATCACTGAATATGGGGAAATCAAAACACTTTTGAAAGTTTATTTTTGCATATTCTAACATAGAATCATATTTCTCTTTACTCAAACTATTTATGATATCGTGAAGCTCTTCTTCATTATTGAAATATAATATCCCTCTTTCGTCAAAGAATTTCCCTATATTTGGACATCCATGATATATAGGAATAGTTCCAGCTAAAAAGCATTCAGTGATCTTTTCTGTAAAGTAATAATCATCGCAAGAAACATTTTCTATGGCTACGCTAAACATATAATCTCTAAGAGCATCTAATTTACTAGGTATTTCTCTTATGCCTCTTCCAAATAAATCAACTCTATTTTTTATTGACTCTATAAAATTAAGTCTTTTTATGTGTCCTGGTAAAAATGCTTTTCTTGATGCTACGCATGATACAAGTTTTGTTTTATCATATATTTTAAGAGCGTCTTTTGGAAGTTCATATGTGTCTAACAAAGATGATTTCAGAGGCGGATGATTTCCAGGATTCGGTAATCTATTGAATTCAGTTATTAGGAATGGTGGTATAAATCTTGCATTCGGTATTTTTTGTAATAGATCCTTATCAAAAGTTAATACTACATCAAATTTATCATAATTTTCAAGTACAGCATTATATATTTTTCTTTCGAAATAATCTTTTTGCTCAAATAGTCTTGCGATAATAGGAACTTTTTTATCTATTGAAATTTTTCCTTCTATATATTCTAATATTGCCCAATCAGCAAGTAATACCATATCATATTCTCCAATCAATTGACCATAACAATAAGAAAATTTTTTTGGAATATCTAAATATTCTAGATAGTAATCAACAGGAAAAACATTCACCTGTGGCAATTTTTCTCCAGACAATCCTTCTTTATATTTTTTTCTATTTCTAATTTCCACTTCATACTTCATATTATCTGCAGTCTCTCTTTTATGAGTTCTAACTTGGCATTTATCACTTGCATTCCACACATAAGTTGGAAAGTCTACTACGCCTATTTTCTCTGGAGGACACATTTCCAAACAAGGAAAAGACACAGCTAAATCGGGAGCGTGATAAAATGGTCTATTATCTATTTTTGATACAATATCTTTTATATCCATTGCTTTCAATAAAAAACCTTTCATTGTTCTTAAATGACCAGCTCTCCAAACATCTCTCCTATATAATTTGTGTTTAGTGATAAATTCAGGATATTCTGTATTTTGTGGATTCGCAATAGTTAGAGAATCTGATCCATTGTAAGCATAAAAACCTCCATACGACATCCACAAATCTTTATCATTATAGAAATTATTAAGATTTTCTAAAACACTTTCATCAAATAACCAATCGTCTCCGCTTATATCAACAAAAATATCATCATCTTCTAATGAATCAAAAAATCTAGTATAATTAAGTATCGCTTCGCCATCTGCGCCAATATTTTTTTCATTTTTAATTATTGCGAATTTGTCGTTATCTTTTACAAGATTATGAACTATTTCATACGTATTATCTGTAGAACAATCGTCTACGTACGTAACATGATAATTATCGTATGTTTGATTTAGTATGCTTACAATATTGTATTCTGCCCAATCTTCATTATTATAAGAAGCTATTATTATTCTAAATCTATTTTTTTTATTTGATGTGGATTCTGTTTTTTCTTTTTTCATATAAATTTTACATTTGAACTAATATTAATTATCTGTTGTCTTATTTCATCATTATACATTCCAGCTTTTAATATTACAATAGGAGATTTTTCTTTTGCAAGAATATCTGGAGATTTAACAAGGATATTGGTTCCATATAATCTTTTACCTTGTTTATTCGGGTCGTTATCTAATATGTTTATTATTTTATCATTGTTTAATCCAAATTTTAATATATATTGGGAAAATATATGCGCTCCAAACAGATATACATTTTCTTCTAATGCATTTATTTTTTTAATTAATTTCTTATGGTAATTTATGTAATTAATAAATAATTTTTTATTTTCTAAATATATTTTTTCTAAGTTAGAAGTTTTTTTATTTTTCGAACTCGTTTTTTTAGCGCAGAAAAATATGCTATGATCTTCTCTAAAATATTCAATTTTTAATAATTTATATCCAAGTATGTGTAAAAAATATTTTATATAATCTTCGCTTGCAAAATAAGTATGTTCAAAATTTAAACAATTTGTGTATTTTCTATATAACATTTCTTTTAAATTAGGAACTGACATTATTAGTAGTGAATCTTTTTTCATAAAATTAGAGATATGATTCATAAACATTATAGGATCATATACGTGTTCTAATACGTGAGAATGAATTATAGCATCATATTTTTCATTAGATTTAAATTTATCATCAAAAAATTGTTTTATAATTTCTATATTGTTATGTTGTTCAATTTTAGGATTTGGTTCTACTATTTTCCAATTAATATCCATGGTTTCTAAACACTTTTTAGCGAGATTTCCATTTGATCCTCCTATTTCAAGTACAGATTTTATATTTTTATTTTGCTTAATAAATTCATAAAATGAATTATGATGCTCATTCCATATATTTCCAATAGTGCCTGAACCATGATCTTCAGAATATATAACATCTAATGATAATAATGGATCTAATTGTATCATTCCTGAGGATGGGCTTATATACCAATTCATATCTGCATATAAATCTTTTTCATAAGGTTGATTTGTACATCCCATAAAAACAGGGAATTTCTTAATGCTATATAATAACTCTAAATCTGATTTACCAGTAATTATGTCTTTATCTCTTTTAATATAGTTCATATAACTTATTTTATTCTATTTTTTATTTTGCTAATTGATCACATCTATAATGAATTAATTATTTTGTAATTCGTACATTACTTTTATATATTTTATAAATTTTTCTTCTTCTTCATCATGCAAAGGCAATAATGTATATAGTAAACTACTTGTGATCCATTTTATAATTGTTAATTCTTCTTTAGTGAATAATGATTCAAAATAATTTTTTAAACTATTAACATAAGAATAATTTATTTCAATATTATTCAATATAAAATCATATCCTATTATAGATTGGTATATTTTTGCATAATCATAAAATTTATCACCATATATTGTATTAATATTGCCTTGCTTACCGCGCATATCAATAAACTTTATGCCAGTTTTGGTTTGTAGAATATTGGTAAACACAGTATCACCATGTATTACTGATGGAATACCTAATTTATTTTTTTCATAATGATTAAAAAATTGTATGAATGCAAATCTGAATTCATCAATTTGATATTTTTTATACAATTCAGTATTTTCTTTATATCTTTTTATAATTTTATCATTGTAATTTTTGTAAATATCAATTTTCTGAATATCATCATTTTTACAAGAATGTATTTTACTCAATGAAATATTCAGTTTATCTATGTCTGAAAATTTCAATAACTCATTTGTATACAAATAGGAATAGTTAATACCTTCTATGTATTCCATTACTATTTTATTATTATCGGCTGTGATTACATTTGGAAAATAATTTTCAATACCGGATGGTATGTTATTATACCAATAAACTTCTCCTGCATTTGATGTATGCTTTGTAACTATTTTTTTATCATACTCAACCTTATTAAAACTTCTAGATGGTGTATCGGTGTTATAAATACCTATTGCTTTATCTAAAGCAAAATTTGCATTTACAGCTAAATCATCTATATAAAAATTAGCATATGGTTTTCCAAAATGAATTTCATCGTATGGTATTTCAAATTTATCAAGAGTATCAAAAGTTATTTTACCTATATCCGCTATTATAGCTCCAACATTTCCTTTGTGGGTTTTCATACGTCTGGCTGTGTAAATTATAATAGTATTTCCCAACTTTTTTAATAACTTTAAAAACTCTATATTTCTATGAATTGGTAATACCGATGTATAGTCGGCTGATATGGTTGGGTGCGTTACAAGTGTATTATCTAAATCAAAGCATACCCTTAAATTATTTGCATAATTTTTATTCTTATTGCAATATATTTTCAATTGCAATGGCGTTCCAACACAATTAAAATTTTCTATCTCACAACCATAGACATCTTTACTATCATTTAACATTTCTTCATATACACAGGATGTGTATAATTCTTTTCCAGAAACATTATTTAATTTTTCACAATAATATTTCAAATCTTCTCCTGATTCAAATCCATATGCACCAGTATTAGCATTATCAGATATTTTAATTTTCTCTTTTATTTCTATAACTTTATCCCCAATAGTTTTTATGTAAGAAAAAATAGGTCGCTGTTCTGTATCTTTGAAGTAAAATACTAAATTTTTATTTTGAGAACCTTTATAAAGTCCAATTATATCATCTGTGTAAAATGTATCGCAATCCAATAGTAAAACATTTTCTTTTAATTGTTCTTCGGTAAATATTTTTAATGCTTGTAAGACAGTTTCTGATGCGCCTTTAGTTATGAAATCAAGAGAAATAAATGATATGTTTATATTTGGAAAATAAAATTTAATTAAAGTTTCAAAATTAAATTCTTTAAGATGATTATGATATACAATATAAATCTTATCATTTGAATAATCCAATTTTAGATTTTCAATTACTCTATATATCATAGGTTTTCCTAAAACATTAATCAGTGGTTTAGGCATTTCATATCCTTCATCTTTAAACCTCTTTCCTATTCCGCCAATTGGGATAATTATATTCATACTATATTATTATAGATTATTGTGTTAGCGTAGTTTATTTGAAAAATGTATTACAATTACATTGCTCTTTAAAAAACTGTATAGTTTCTTTATTAAACCAATTTAATTTAAAATCTTGAATAAGATAATTAAATTTCTCTAGTGGACGACCTCCTAATCCTTCAACGAAATGAAAACATTTTATTTGCTTATGATCATGAGTGAATAACTTATTATCTTTTATATACCACTTTTTTATAGG
>Ga0181358_1000075_pt1 | contig 39665 bp, 45 predicted proteins | sample Fa13VDMM110SD_FD_130096 | JGI IMG/M metagenome (GOLD analysis project Ga0181358, IMG submission 130096) | Freshwater viral communities from Lake Michigan, USA - Fa13.VD.MM110.S.D | ecosystem: Environmental > Aquatic > Freshwater > Lake | place: USA: Michigan | collected 2013-09-24 | reverse complement strand
GCTAGACCACTAATATTATAGATAGGAGCACGCCATCCAGCAATGCGCATATGAGCAACCATCTCCTCGTTTGTGGCGAGAACCCCGTCCACGAACTCGTTAACCATTTGTTCGTAGAAGCCCATCCATTTCTCCATACCCCATACATGAACGAAGTCATCAGGATCAATGGACTGAGCAAGACAGCGCACATACACACGAGGACGCTGATCAGCAGGAATTTGATCAAGGATGTAAGGTAGACTTTCCATTCCAGGTTGGAACATGTCTTCAAAATAGACCACATCTTCATGGGTAACTTCTCCGTTCTTCATTAGCTGGACCAGATTCATCATCTGACTCATGCTGAAATAACTGCGTCCGTGTGCGTCCAGCACTTGTCCTACTGAAATAGCTTGACTATTGTCAATAGTAGTTCCGGGAACATACACAACATCAAGGCCGCGGCGATCAAACACACGTCGGTTCCACTCTGTGAGTTGTAGGGTATAACGGGCTTCGTAACTTTCCAAGCCCATGTAATATAGTTTTCTCATTGATTTACTTTCTCTAGTAGTGTATTAAACATTATAGCATCAGTTGGAAAAATGTCAAGCCCGTCACAGCGAATCTCATAACCTTTTGTTCGTAGTCGTTGTTGAACAATGGCTTCTGCTATGATATTGACGGGTTTCCAAACCAATGGTTGATTATTGATAGCACAATCAACAATACGGTCTAACAAATTAAACTCATCCACAATGTAGTTTTGTGCTTGTTGCCATTGGGCCACAAATTCTGTAAGATCTTTGGTGTTGGTCAATCCGCAGTGATCGATTATTTTAAGCAACGAATCCTGGGTGCTGTACAGGACATCAATGTTGGTGAGTTTTAACCAGCTATCGTCCACTTGATTTTGGGAATCAATAAACTCTTGAACAAATCCCGGATAAAATATACTCAACCATTCTCTCAGTTCCCACGGTCTCATCTGAGTCCAATGTGTATAGTCTTTGTTCCAGTTTAGAATATTGTGTTGATTTTCGCCAACAATGATGCCTAGCCCTGTATTTGTATAACTGACACAAACTTTATGATATTTAAACAATAAATTTAATTCACAAGCACGTAGATCAGGTTGGAATATTAAAATCTTTGTGTCATCCTTCCAAGATTCGATCAAAGAAAAATAATCAAGTATTGTAGGAAGTTTAAATTCCTTAAACGGATATGTCGGTGTGGTGATAATTTTATTGCTGGGAGTGTCCAGTTGAAGAAAATTATCTAATGTCTCAATATCAGTCACATGTTGTTCTTTGCGAAAGGAATGCATGGACCCATCATCTAAAATTTTAGAATCAATTGGTGTGCTATGATCGGTGTAGTTGCGCAACACTGATTCTATGGTACTACCAAAAGATCCACAATCAAAGAAGATGTGTATCATGTTAGATATTTCTATTCAGTCGACGAGCGTCCTCGGCCCACATGTCGCGAGCATTTTTGCCCTGTGAGTACTTGTTGTACTGTTGCCATGCATAACTTTTGAAGTTATACAGGTCCGCTTCGTTGTAACGATAACCGAAGTTACAGCAGAACTCTAAAAAGCGTTCCAGCTCGTTCAACACAGCCCGTGCCTTGGGGTTATTGTATGCCACATGTTGCTTACCCATGGTAATTCCTTTTAAATTTTAATGCTAAGACTGGGTCGAGAAAGTTCATATTTGATCAAAGCGCCGTTCTCGCCATCTTCGGCCACTTCAATCCATACCGCACGGTCTGGATACCGAGCAGCAATTTGTGTGTACAAGTCGTCACTGATCATTTCACAGCTCTTGTAGTCTAGCGACAGTACACCTTGGTCGCTATGATACAGTCGTTCAAGCCAGCGTTTGAATTGTATAAACTCCACATCTCGGTCATTGTGGAATACGTCAATCCAAACCCTAAAATGAAAAATATGGCGATGAGGATAGCCCAAAAACGAAACATCATATTCATCTCCTGTTGCTAGTTGCGGGTCTTCTAAGGCTGCTGGGTACTTGTGAATACCTTCTTTGCGGAACGTGACCCAAATTTTACGTTCTGCATTGTCCATAATTCTGATAGCTTGTTCGGCCATGGCCTGTTCACGTTGGTTCATATTTTTTTATCCTCGGAGTATTTAGACCACGGAGTGAATGCACGTCTATTTTGTAGACTGTGCAGGCTGTGACACCACACACCCGGGTTGGTTGCTGAAAAATCTTTGTCATCCAGTTTGATTGTAGCATTATATCCCAGCTGTCGTACATAGGGCAATTTTACCGAAATCATTGGAATAAAATTGTTATGCTCACACAAGGCAGCTTCTAATAGGCCTTCAACACAGGCAACTGGAATATCCAGTGTGCATAGATATCCTTTGTCTAGAAAGAATTGAATCATGTCTTCCCATTCACGCCAGCTGTTGGCATCGTTGATGCCCAAATTGGGAAAACTCATGTTGGCACCAAAATAGATGTGTTCTGCCCCATTCAAGTTCAACGCAATTGCATCAGTGGGTTGAACACCAACTACAAATAATGTAGTCTTACCATAAGCAGGAGTATGTTCTACTTCCACTCCTGTAAAAAACTTAACGTTTTCGTGGCCTTCTCTATTCATTTAGATTGTTCCTGCTCGAGTTTATCTAAGTTATCGGTTGATAACTCTTCTTCATTTGATTGTACACTATCTTCGATATCGGTGTCAACAGTTTCGAACAGACTATTAAATTGGCTTTTTGCATTTTTGGCCTTTTTGCCTTTGTTTCCGCGTGTGCCTACAATGTCCATCCAATACCGATCGTATTTTTCAATGATAGCTTCTGCTTCTGCACGGTCAGGTGTGGCAAAGATTGCTTCTATGATGTCCTCGAACTTGGTATGGTCACCGCAAGCGTCCCACATCATTCGAGGCCTATTACCAGCATCGAACTCACGATTGGCACGTTGTACTGATTCTAAGTGTAGCCAAACATTATGGCCCATCAGTAATGCATATGAGAAACTGTCCCAGCTGGTCTTGCCTTCTTTGCCAATCTTATTTAGATCGCCAGGCTTGTAGTAGCAAATATCTTTCATTTGCAAATGCCGACTGATAGGACTGTCTTCAAATGTATCGATCAAACCATCTGCCACAACACCTTGGCTAAACGGGCGTGTGTCAGCGGCATACTTTTTGTCGTCCACAATGGGGTTCATTCTGTAACTCCATTTGCCATCGTGTGGCAACACAATTTCGTGGTACACTTGTCCGTTTGCTGTGGCGAGGAATGGGCTGGCACAATCAAAGGAAATAGTAAAGTCTGGATTAACATACTTTCTAACAGCCCTTTGAATCACGGTGAGTAACACAGCCCATTCCAACTTGCTTGTGCCCAAGAAGTGCATCCAATCATGTACACCTTGTTGCAACAAGTTATCATGACGCAGTGCCACCAAACGGCGCAACACCAAATGCACATCGCACATGTTCTGACCACCCATTGACCACCCATTAAAGTGTGTGTTGGGATATTTTACAGGATCACAATACTCCTTCATCATGTCGTACCAGCGATCTGCGTCTCCGTGTGTAGCACCTTGTAACACGTTTAAAAATTTAGCGCCGCCATTCTTGACACCCTTGCGATGTTTCATAAAGTACTCATTGTTGTACTTGGTGGCGTCAACCGCTTCCTGCAATGTAGTAATTTGGCAGGCCGCTCCTGCTTTCTTATCCTCAACTACCCAGGTTGGGATATCCAAGATCATGCCGTAGTCAGAAATAGTGTCTAACCATTTTAGTACAGACGAACGTTTCTTTTCGGCTTTGGGACAACCTGAGTTGGCTTTCCAGTCGCCTTCCCACAGGCCCTTGGCAATCTGAAATCCACCAGAGTCACCCAAGATTAGTGTGCCGGGTTCACGATTGCGAACCATGTCCTCTGACCAGTCTTGTTTGGTCAAATCCAAGTTGGCATGACCTCCGGAGTACAGGCTCCAACGATATGGAAACAGGCCCTTTTGACTGTTGAGCCAATTCATCTGTTCCATGTCCGGCATGCCCTGCGGCATACGTGCAGGCTCTACATATGGACCATTGACCGGATCACGTTGCTTGCCTATAAATGTGGCATAGAATCCTGAAATTGCAGGCAAGAATACTGCATAGTCATTCTGCTTGGCAGTCAAGTTATCTTGAACAACAGGTTCGGTCATTATTTGCTTTGTGCTGGGAGAATGTAGTTGTAAACAGCCAATCCAGAATCCACTGTGATCATGGCCGCACCTTCGTCACTGATCTTGACAACCTTGTCGCCTGCTAGATCCAAGATGGAAATAAATGTTTTGATGGGCCATGACCATGCTCGTTTGAGTTGACCACTGGTGCCCTGGTGAAACACAAAGTTGCCTGCATGTGTTGAGTGATCGCCAAAGAAAAACATCAAGTTGCCGTTTTCTGTTTTTGCTTGGAAGTTTACTTCTTCTGCATTGGCCTGTGCCATCATTTTCAATCGCATGATGCTGGCATTGCTGGGTTCAAATTCAATGTGCCAGTTGACACCTTTGAATTTTACAGTCTTGAGTTTGTCATTGACAACCTCACTGGCCATAAAACGATAGCTGTTTTTAAAGTCTCCGGCTGCGTTTTCAAAGTTGATACCTTCAGGTTCGCCAGTGGCACGTCGTGTGATGGCGAGCTTGGCGTTTTCGCGATATTCTTGAATGTTCAGCAAGATTTTTAGTTTGCTCAAATTTGGCATGCCAAAATTGCCAATAAAATCTGCAACTGGATTGGCAAACTTGCCTTCAACCACTACCGATCTATCTTCAGCTAGTCCTGCAATGACTGTGTCTTTGTCATCGCCTGTGATTTTTACCAAGTCAATCACGCCCAGATCAAGCGTGTGTCCTACCAAGTCTAATAAATGATCTCTCATGTTTAATTCTCCTATGTTGTGTATTGTATACGGGTTATTTAGATTTTGCAAGCTATTTCTAAGTTATTTCTGCATTATTTTTGCCAAAGTTTGCCCGCCTCGATTGCTATCTAACTTGCCTGGCTTGCGTAACTCTAACCAGGTGAGGTTACCGGTATCGGTCCAACTAAAGATCTGCCGATATCCAATTTGTTTTGCAATTGCTAACACTCGTTGCCCTGGGGTATAAAAACAAAATGTTTTTTCAACCAATGCCACACAGTGTGCTCGGTCACAGTCGTTGAATGTCATTGCCAGGGTGCCACCGGGTCGTAACTTATTAAAAATGCTTTTCAAATACTGTTCCAGCACTTCAATTGGTGTAAATTCAAAAAAGTTAAATGCCAAGCATAGCCCAAATTGATTTTTTGGCAGTGTTTTTAACACCGGAGTCGACAGCGGATGTTGCTCATACAGTCTCAGTCTGCGCTGGTATTCTTCTGTAAAATCAACCGCAGACGGTTTTAGTAATTCTTTGTCGTAGTCAACAAGATACAATGGGTCGAGTCCTACCATATCCTTGACAAAAAATTCACGCCCAGGGCGAATGATCAAGCCAGCGTATTTCCAGTCAACATAACTTTTGAGACGATTGGCGATCATTTGCTGCACTTCGTCAGTCATGGGCATGCGACGATCAAGAATATGTTGATTCACTGCAAGATTGGTGGCGTCGTCGAGTTTGTTGTATCGAGCCATTTCTTCATTGTATAATCTAGTGCTTTCAGCATAGTATGATTTTTCGGCTATTTCAATCATGCAGTCTAGTTCTCTTATCAACTCGGTCACAGTGGAGTTAAAATAATCAAATGCATCAACAATTCTTTCTCGATCCTCCAGCAGAGTCTGTGTGAATGCACGTGGTTGTATCACACTATTTTTCACAGCATATGTTACGCTGGCCAATTTGTGTTGAGCAGTGTACTGTATTTCTTCTACATCAAAGCTCAACAAATGGCTGCGGTAAGCAATTAGATCACTCAGTTTCATAGATCACCATTCGAATAAATTCTGAAAAGTATTTTCAGTATTGGTAGCACTGGACAAATCCCAATCCATTACACCCAGCAAGTTGTCAATCTTTTGATCAACCACAGTGGCTTCCATCTCTGCGTCAGCAAACGGCAATTCTTTAAACCAAGCTGGTAACCGCTGTTCGTCTGTGGGATATCCGATACTGGACCAGCCCAGAGCATTTGATTTCAGCTTGCACACAATGGTTTTCATGCCATCAACAATTTGCATACTGTAGTTGTCACTGTTCATTCGTCTCAAGTTGTTCCAGTTTATGGCAGCACGTACATGTCCTGGCATATTGGCCTTGCCCAATCTTGTTTCTTCTGCGGCATACTTGGTCAAGTTGTTGACACGTTTGGGGCTGCCTTTTTCCCAGCCTGGCCGCTCGGAAAATTCATATTTGAATTCTCTAATACGTTCTACAATCTCGTCCCGGCCCGCACCGCCCAGTAACTTATTTAGAATTTCTAACAAAAAGTCTTGAATAACCTTGGGAGTATCTGAACGTTTCAGGTCAAGTCCAGTGGCTTTGGTTTTGCCAATCGCACCATTCACATCCAGTCGTTTGCCTTCAAGGTCAATGATGTTTACAGCATAACGCTTTTTGGTAATAAACAAACTGCGGTCTGCAACCATTTCTCGACCGCATTTGATCAACTCACCCATTTCTCTTGGACAATGGAATGCCTGTTCCATAAAGCCCGGGAATGATTCATTGACCTGGTCGGCTATTGAGTCATACAATGCAATGCAGGTTTCTTTTGACCATTCCATGCGTCCCTCTTGCACTTCTTGTTTCAGCACAGGCCACGCACTGAAGTAACAGGAATCTGTATCGCCGTAAATCACTGATTCGCCCACGTGATCGTATTTGCCAGTGATACACTCGTTGATAAATGAATCCATGTGCCGAGCAATGCTACGACCTGTGAGTGTGGTTGATTGGCCAATGCGCTTGTCAAAGAATCTACAGCCTGGATTGAGAATGGCACCATACAGGCTGTTCAAGTTAATTTTCTTGACCAGTTGTCGCTTGTCCCAGAACGCAATTTCTTTGGCGTCCTTGGCGTCTTTTTTCTTGGTCTGCAGGTCTTTGCGCTCTGAATACCAACGCTCTAACAACCCAGGAATAATGCCCTTCTTCTCATATGTGAGAATGGTGCCATTGGCAGTGAGAATCCAGGGATGATTGCTGTCAAACATGATGCTCCAGATTTCAGCAGCCGAATGCACACTTTCTTCGCCGTTCTCCCAGTCAATGGTAATCTCTGTGCCACGCTGTTGTTCCATCACGGCTGTGTATTCCAGACTGGCAAATATGCCTTCCCATGCGGCTGCAAAACTCTGTCCCTTGGACATGTTCTCTTTGATCAATCGATCAGTCATGGTCTGACGCAGTTGTCCTACAATTGTTTCTGGACCCATGTTCATGGCTCGAATAGCTGATGGATACAAACTGTTGATGTCCACGCTGCCCACCCATTCATGCACACCTTTTTTTGGATATGCAACATATGCACCTGCGGCCTGTGTGTCTTCGTCAGTGAGTCGTTGCTGGCGATTTGGAACCACCATACCACGTTCGTGGGCTTCGTTGATGATGGCCTGTTCTGTCACTGCCACAGCACCCATGGTTGTCTGCAACAACACAGTGTTGGCATGTGCCAGTTCACTGGCCAGTTCAAGAAAACGCAGTTTCTTGTCCAGCCTGTTCAACAATGCAGTGTCTTGGCGGTTGTATTCAATAAATGTTTTGAAGTGTTGATTGTACAACTGATCCAGGGTGCCCTCGAACTGTGTTTTTCTTTCTCCCAATTCGTGCTCGGCAATTGCATCTAGGCTGTAGCTGTGTCGTTCTTCGTAAGTGTACTTGCGATACAACTGCATGTAGTCCATGTGTACACGGCCTACCAAGTCGTAGGTTTCATTCTCTGCGCCAAACCGCTCAAACACACGTTTCTTGGGCAGTTGTCCCCAGAGACAGAATTTTCTAGTATCGTCCTTGCTCAACACACGAGTGCAACGATTCACAGTGTATGGAATATCATAGCCTTCTGAATTCCAACCTGATAACACATCTGCATCATCGATGAGATCAAGAAACATCTTGATCATGTCGGGTTCGTTGTCAAACAAAATTGTATTTTCAAAGTCTCGGACCAGATCCTGTGCAGTCTCCCAACTCAGGTGTGGCGGCGGAACTGCCAAGGTCACCAGTTGATCCAACCAATCCAAGTACACAGAGATAGCAGTGATTGGATTGAACGGATCTGTCACCGGTGAAAATCCACGCTGCTTGTCAAAAGCAACTTCAATGTCAAAGAACGCTGTGTTCAGTTGAGGAGCATCTTGGTCTTTGTAGTTTTCTTCCAGGCACCTGAAGATGGGGTTGATGTCGCTTTCATACACCTGCTTGCTGGAGTGCATGCGAACTTCTTTACGAAATTCTTTGTTGTTGCGTGTGCTGAAGCGGCTTACAGGCGTACCATAGATGCTTTGAAATTTACCACGTGGGTCATCGTAATAAAAAACATAGTTGGCTGGGTACTCTTGATATTTGCGAACACCGTCTCGGCGTTCCACAATATGGATCCTATCGCGTTCGCGATCGTACAAGGCGTCGATATATGACATGTTTAAATTAAACTCCGTTTATGGCCGGTTAGCCGTGATTCATGCCCCTTATGGGAGCGACTCTGTGCAATTATTTAGCAGGGTGCAGGTCCCCGCTGATCCAAACAAGAGGGCGGGTTGCTACAATATCCAATTCGGTCTGAGCAAGTGATAATTCAGAATGCTCAGTGTTAAATACGTCATGCTGGTCAAAAGCTGTTCCATATGTGCCCCAATCTGTTATGCGTACATATTCTACACGATCGGCTTGATAGCTACAGCTGAGATCATAAAATTCATTGATCTCACGCCAGTTAGATTGTTGCACCACCATGCGTGTGTGAAAACGCATGCCTGTGGTTTTTTTCTTTTCTTTAAAAAACTCCAGGCTGGCCAACAAGTCTTCCCACTGACCGCCACGGCGTAATTGGTGATAGGTGTCAGGTTTGGCTGCATCAAACGTCACAGTGAGTTGTTTGACACAGTCAGCCGCTGCACCCATGCGTGACCAATTGCGAGGTGCCAGCAATCCATTGGTTTGCAATTTTAGATTCAATCCCGGAAACATTGCAGTGTCAATTGAACTCAAAAACTGCAACAAAAATGCACTGGCAAATACCTCTCCTGATGTGCTCATAGTAAGATTGATATTTTTTGTTGTGGGGACACCAAATAAATTTTGACTCAGGATACGACCAAGGTCTTGTTGTCGTTGCTTTTGTTGATCTTCAAGTCGAATTACTTTTGTTCGGCAACTGGGGCAGCTGAGATTACAGGTCAAGTCGCCTGCCAACACAATCTCACTGGGCATGATATACTGGCCACTGTCAGCAATCAGCGGCAGTACTTCGTGCGGTAACGTGTCTTGTTGATTTAATTGTTGATTGTTGATTATACCACAAGAGCGTTCGTTACAATAGATGTAGCTGCCGTCGCTGATACTGTTGCGGATCTTTCGAGCTAGGTCATTGCTCAACAACTGTTCCAAAGGCTGTTCAAATATATTGCCGATAGTACTGGGTTGCCAGGCCACACACCCGCACAATGAAACATTGCCGTAGATGTCAATGGCTATGCTGACATAGGGCGACAAGCAATACTGCCCGGTGAACTGTTTTGCCGCAAACTCAATCAGCATTACAAAGTCTTGCCCACGGTTTCAAGAATTGTTTCAAGAATTTCGTGATCCTGCTTTTCCTTGCTAAATTCGGCCTTGTGTGCCAGACGAATGGCTTTTTTGAGAATACCGGGTTTGATTTCCAATTCCTCAGCAATGGCTTTGATAGTATCAGTTAATCCGCCTTGCAACGTGTCAATTTCGTGCATGACCTGCATGCCTTCATTGATAATCTGTGTGAGCTTGATCTTTTGATCACCATTAAATGTTTTTTCGTTCATGTAAATCTCCAGTTAAAGTGTTATTATACAGATTTACAACTTCAAAAGCAAGTGTTTTTTTACTTTTGAGCAAATCACTTAAAGTGAATCGGTCAATCAGCGACGGAAATAGCCCCAGATCAAGAACCAAGCAATGATCGGTGACAGGTACATCATCTGATATTCGTGGCCAGTTTGAGCAAATAACTCATCACGACTGCAGGCTCTGCGGGTCCAATTGTCAAACCATTGGCCTTCAGCTTCTCCAATCACATGCCATCCACCTGTAGATTTTACTCGGTGCAGGCGATAGCGATGCAGAATCAGCACGTTCCAGATAAATGTCCAGATATTTTCATTGCACAGATACCACAGCACTGTGACGCTGTAGTCATCACAGTCGCCACGCAGTTGACCATCCTTGTCCTGCATCACAAACCAGTAGTCAGTGAAGAAGCTACGAGGATCACTTTGATAGTGAAACTTTTGATTTACAGCAGTGATAGCTTGATTGAGATTCATATGATTGAGCTCCTAATAAGTGCTCACTTCCAGGATTCTGGGTAGCGAATCCAGCCGTCCCGGGGCAGCAGCCGCCCCACACTTGTGTCAGTAACGAGTACTGGTCCTAAGGTAGTGTGTTCTTGATGTTCTTTTGTACAGTACAACATAAATTATTTGCCAGCCACTGCCAAGGCAGCACCTTTGTTGAAACTGGGGCTCCATGGACTATTACCTTGCCGCAGGCCTTTGCGCTTTGACCATTCATAGCCGGCACGATGTCCTGAACAATCCTTGGTACATGGTGATCCCAAGAAACTCAGTTCGTCCAGTTTGTCTTTTAAGAATGTGTCAGCAAACTGTTTGCACAACTGTCGAATACGTTGGTTTGTGGTGATCTTCAAATGAAATTGCTTGCGTGTTTCATCCTGCGACGGATCAGCGTAACCGGCATAGACCTTGTGTACACCGGAACTGTTGATTAGATCTGTACAGCTGGTACCATGACGTTCGGCCATGTCTTCAGTGCAAGGGCTCAGTGTAGTGATGATGATGCTGCCTTGTGGTATGTCACCGTACTGTGCTTGATATGCATCTATGGCTGCACGTTCGGCATGTACACGCAGACCCGCATCGTCGGGATAGTTCACAGCGGCCACACAGCGATTGTCAGGGTCCAGCACAGCAGCAGCCACCATGCCAAAGTATTCGCTGTCCTGTTGTTTGGCCTGCATCAGCAGATCACACAGATCCACTAGAATACGATCTAGTTTATCAAAGTTTTGAATTCTAAAGTCACTGAGCAGCATTACACTGGTGAGTAAGGGTTGCGGAAACGATCGTATCCGTCATCTTCGGGGTACACCGGATAATCGTTGGGATTTGGTGCAGGTTCTTCTAACGGTTCGGTTGGGTTCATTTTCGAGGTTGCACCGCGGTTGGAACGTTTCGATACACACGTTTAGTAGGATCATACACAGTCTTCAATGGACCTGCACCGGCCAGCTGTTTGAGGCGTGCTATGGCCGCGTCAAACTTGTCGGCATCCATGTTGCCAATTTTGTCACCTTCAGCCAGTTCAGGTTCTTGATTGGATTCAATGTAGTCAGCGGCTGTGTCAATGTAGTCAGCGGCATTGGTGATCTTCATTTGAACCCACTCTGGCATGTTTTCGTTGTCATCCAACATACCGTTGAGTCGCTGTGCCGCACGTACAATAGTGTTTAGTTGGTCCTTGGCTTGATCGCCTTCGTAATCGTATTCCCCAGAGTCGGCATGATCAACAGAGTGTCCGTCACTATCTACTTCGGCTTCTGTTACACCTTGTTGACTCAAGGCACTGTCATCATAAATGCCCCAGCCGCCAACTTTTTTAGCACTCTTGAATCGCCAAGCCATCACATTGACACCGTCAATGTACCCACGAAGTTCCATGCCATCTGGACTTGTTTCTTCGAAATCAATGTCATTGATTTCGAATTGACCAAAGAATTTGTCTGAGTTGCTGTAGTATTCACCATCGTCTGCTTGTAGATCTTCGGTCAAAGAACCTGCTGCCTCGCCTTGCTTACCCTTTAATCCGTCGCTGTCTACATCGGCTTCTGCCATACCTTGTTCGCTGAATCGCTGACGATAACTGTTGGGGTTCATTGACGATCTAGAACCAACTACAGCATTTCCTTCGCCACTCAGTAATAAATCATACATGAGTTTGATTACTTTTAAAGGGCTGTTCATTCTTTCTAGTGCGTTTTTAAACCATTCAACCTTTTCTGGTTTCATTGGCTTGGCACTGGGCTTGCTGATCAATGCCAGGGCCTGTGTTTTCAACGTGGAAAGATCTCGTATTGTTTCAAGACGTTTTAGGTCTTCAATATCAAAATTATAATCTGCCTTGCCTTCGTTCATACCGGGCTTGGCAATTAGTTTGCACTTGATACCACGTGCCTGGAATTCTTTAACCACTTTCTGTGCCGTGCTCAGAGGCTTGGTGGTGACCACAGCGCCACTATTTTTTGCAATTTCCGACCCTTTAAGTTCAGCCGGGCTGTCAGGCATGCCTTGTTGGGTGGGGGATGACCCAGGCGGATATTCTCTGGGCAACACAGCTTCCAGTGCTTGTACTACCTTGTCGAATGTGAAGTCTTGGGGCATACGGCCAAAGATTACAACATCAGCTGTGGGTTCTCGTTCCAATCCTGGATCTTGTGCCACAGCTTGTGGGTCAAGAAATTCGTTTAGTTTGCTTTCTGCTACACCTTGCTGGCCATACATGTCCATCAGTTGCCGAACATAGAAACTATAATGACCACGACGGTCATTGTATTCTCTATTGCCCAGCACAGTCTTTAGTGCAGCCACAGCATCATTCATTGTTGCGCCCTGCATTATTTTTAGTGCGTCAGTCACAAGTGAATCAACTCGCTGTGAGCTTTCTGCCATACCCCAGGATGCGTCTTCGGTCGCCACACCTTTTTTAAATTTGTTGCCTAACTTGGCCGCGGCCCGATCCATGCCAGCATCACGCTTTGTAACTTGTTTGTGCAACTTATTTGCTTGATCCTCATGGTCAAACGACTTGTCCACAGCAGAAGCAGTGCCCTTGGCATACAAATCAGTTGCTTTTTTTGTGTGATCCGCGGCTTTGTTCAGTTTTTTATCATTTGACTTCTCGGCTCTCTTGCCATAATCTGACAGAGTATTGACGCTTAACTCGTTTAAGGAGCCTTCCGCCATGCCTGACTCCATGTGTCTCAACTCGCCCAGGGTGTCACCTAGGAAGTCTTCGTCGTTCATCACGCTTCGAGCCATTCGAGGACTCATGTTTAACTCTTTGACCAACACCATGCCGATTGCTTTGATCAAATCATTTTCTCTTGCTGGATTATATTTGATACCGTGGTCAAATAATGCCTTGGCAACTTGATAGCTGGTTCGATCTTCCACAGCTTCCGCCACACCTTGATTAGTAACTCTTTTAATAGCACCACTTATTCCGGCCATTCTTTTTTCTGTTCTGTCTTTGGCTTGTTTTGCGGCATCGTAATGCGTTTTAGCAGTTTTGTCATCTTTTGTTGATACTGCTTTTCCTGCCTCGATTTCCGACCTTTTTTGACTTGCTTGCATATCAGGAACTGCTTTTTTAGCATAAGATTTTAAAGTATCTTTACTGAGTTCGTTTAGTGAGCCTTCCGCCACACCTTGACCTTCACTGACTTCTGCACCGGTCAAATACACAGTCCAGGTCTTGCCAGAACTGGCGGATTTCCGTTCGGCCCACTGCTTCATGCCTTCAAGATTGCTACGCTCTTCTGCACTGTCTGCTGTGCCCTTGCCAGCAACCACTTTCCATGGTCTACCATTGATAGCAATTTGTATGTTGTTACGCTCGTGTGCCAGCTCTTGACCGAGACCACGATGATCTGCACCACGGTCCATGCCACTCACACTGCTGTCATAGTCACGCTGATACGCATCACGTCTGTCTCGCATTTCGTATAGGTCGTTTAAATTCATTATGCTTCCTCGATATAGTCAGCTGACAGGTCTTGTCTACGCTGACGAGCCTGGTACATTTCCAGGGCCATCTGTGCTTGATCTAAGTTCTTAAAACGGCTCTTGAGACTGCGTCCGCCATGGCGAATTTCAAATCCGCGGCCTTCGTCTCCGTGTATTTCACATGAACGACCATCTTCTAGCGCAATGGTTTTCACCGGAGCTGATTCAGCATAGGTGGGATTTTGCACAGGTGTGGTGGGCATCTGTATAATGGGATTTTCTTCTGTAGGGTCTTCAGCCACAGCAGTGATCTGTTTGGCAACAATGCTGGCATCTTTCGCAGGCCGCTTGCTTATGTCACGATCCACACGAACTCGATCCTTCAAGTCAGTGTCTTTCTTTTCATCAGCAATGCTGTCCAGGTACTCGGCAAAAGACTTTTTAACTTTGTCTAGCTTGTCTTCACTGGTCACAGCTTCTTCCAAGGCCTCTTCGTCGTTCTCCGCACTTTCATTAGAGCCCACCATGTAGCCAGCACTGGGGGCTTTCTTGTCTGGATCACCGCCTAACACAGGACCCTGCTTGGGCATTTTAAACAGCGCAGGCATCTGTGGCACAGACCGTTGTTGTGCGTTCAGTCCTTTGGTTACTGTTTCTGGAGTGATGGCACTTTCAATCAATGCCAGTCGCTTTATTATGCTGTGTATTTCGTCCATGTTATGCTCTTGCTTCCTTTAGATAACTTTTCAATTGCCACTGGTACTTGCCGTGTTGACTTTGACGTTCAGCAGCAAAGTTTGCAATGTCTTGACGATTGGCTTCAGTGGCTGCATTGAACACTGCCAAGCTGAGGTCTATCATTGTTTGTGTATCTGCCAGTAGTTCTTCTAACATTAATCGAGCACGTGGAATCTTTGTTTGGTCTGGTATCTGTGTCAATTCTTGAAAGCGGGACAGACTGCCCGGAGCATATTCGTCTTGTGTGCGTAGGTATTCAGCAATGGGATCCACTGCTGCGTAAGAGTCTTCGTAGATGTTGGCCAGGAACTCATGCAATTCACCAAAGTCAGGCCCTTCCACATTCCAGTGGAAATATTGTGCTTTTAAATAGTACGAAAATGTACTGGCCTGAAAGGTCTTTAGTAAATCACTTAACATTTGTTTTCCTTGCTTGCTTTCTCATACTTTTTGGAGTATTGGGAAATGGATCCGTGGTATATTTACCAGAAAAGAAACTTCCGCCAGTTCTTGACTGCATGCCGCCTACAGGTGCAGCCACCGTGGCTATACTGCCACTACTGGTGGCGCCTACTGATGCATTTTCTCTGATGAATTCTTGTGCTCTCATGGGAGTATCTTCAAAGTATTGTTGTGTATTTCACCTGGGCCAAAATCCACTCGCATGTTTGAAACGCGGATGGTTGCGCCAGGCGAATCAACAAGTTCGTAACTGATTGCATACTCTCCGGGTTCGGCTTCTATCTGTAGCATTTCTTCCAGATACATGTCTTTCCATTCCCAGGTTCTCTCAACAAATAATTCGTCATCCACGTAGACACGATATACCGGCACAGGATCTGTCCAGGTACAATCAACATCGCACAGTACACGAATAAATTGTTTCATGGTGTATTTAGTGTTGTTAACTGTACAGTTAAATTAGCCATAAATAAGCAATGACAGAACTTATCTATACCCTAGTAGTCACACACATCACTATAATCTGTGTTACCTTGTACCTACACCGTGGGCAAGCACATCGCGGTATCGAATTCCACCCAATCTTAAGTCATTTTATGCGTTTTTGGTTGTGGCTCACCACCGGCATGATTACTTGTCAGTGGGTGGCCATACATCGCAAGCATCACAGATTCAGTGATCAAGAAGGCGATCCGCACAGTCCGCATGTGCATGGCTTCTGGAACATCTTAGGCCGTGGTGTAATGTACTATGTGCGTGAGGGCAAAAACACTCAAACCATGCTGAGTTACGGCAAGGGAACTCCTAATGACTGGATCGAACGCAAGTTGTATGTCCCATACAACTTCTATGGCATTCTCCTAATGCTGGCTATAGATCTCGTATTATTCGGGCCGTGGGGTTTCATGGTGTGGGGTATACAACTTGCATGGATACCATTCTGGGCTGCCGGTGTGATCAACGGTGTTGGACACTGGTTTGGTTACAAGAATGGTGACACTAGAGATCAGAGCACAAACATTGTACCTTGGGGTATATTGATTGGTGGAGAAGAGCTGCATAACAATCACCATATCAATCCAGCCAGTGTTAAATTAAGTCGACGTTGGTTCGAACTTGATATAGGTTGGATATGGTTAGGCCTGTTTAGACTGTTAGGTCTGGCTCGCTTGCGCAGTTAACGCAGTTCTTTGATGGCACCTATGTGCCAGTCCTGTATGCTGTATTGTGTTTTGAGTATCTGCCGTGCCACGTGAGTGTTGGGCGCCCAGACCACTGCATCAACCCAGCCCACGTATCCAGGGTTTTGCACTCGTACCTTGGCAGTCCACTGCTTGGCACCCCGGACGATTTCTTTGGCTCGCATCAGCAGTTCCAGCGACGACGAGCCTTGCATATGGCCTTGTCGGGCGTTTTGGCACATGAAATACTGTGCATTTTCATCTGTCCACGACTGCGACTGCAATAGCTTTTTCTGCGCTTGCTAGCCTTGCCGCCTTTTTTCAGCTTGCTGGGCTTGGTTGTTACAGCAGTCTTTAGCTTTGATCCAGGGTTTTCTCTGCGATAGGCATTCACAGCCTTTTGACTCATGCCATCTGTTTTGTCTCGCTTGTTGGCCTTTTGCCAATCCTCGTTCAGTTGTGAAGTCACAGCAAACACATACAGTTCATCGTCTGTTAAACTTTCTAAATCTTCCCAGATCATGTCGGCATCTACGCCGTTCTGATCAGCAAGATTATCAATAATGTTTTCTATTAGATCAAACTCTTCTGCTAATTCCTCTGCCATATTATACTGTTTCCTTTTAACAACAATATATGGCTTGCCGGCTTTGGCCGCAGTGTTTTGCGATGGGGAGTCAGCGGGATCAGTTTTACTAAAGTAATCTCTCATCTGACTGAGTTTTGTCTTGTCTTTTGCGTCCTTATTGCCTGAGTAATAATCACGCATGGTGGCCAATTTGGCTTCTTCTACGCTTTCATTGGGCACACAGTTAGGCACCTGACGGCCACCTTTGTTTTTCATCCCCTGTTGCTGATAACCGTCCCAGCATTTTTCATCCAACTGTTGTTCCGCCACACCTTTCTTGGCAAAGCGAGAATTTTGAAAACTGCCTTCTATATACCATTCCATGTCGTCATCATTTACTTTGCAATTTAATACCTGAACGCTGTAGCCTTGGTCATCTAACCAGGCCTGTGCTTGTTGAATCATTTGTTGTTTAGGTATATCGCCGCTAACATCTAAATCGTTATACCAACCATCTCCCACTAAGTCAGTCATTTGGTCGTCTGTGTACCAACGTCCTGATTCTCCACCACCCGATCCTGGAGCAAATTCGTTTAGTCTGCCTTCTGATTTGTTGCCATAGTTGCCAGCACCTTTTTTGCGACACTGCACCAGTCGACCGGATGCATAAGCACTGGGCCATACTTTTGCACTGGCCTTGACCTTGTAGTAGCAGGCATCTTTCTTTTCCATCATCATCATTTCACTGAACATAGGTCCACCGCAGTGTGGACATTTGTGTTTTGATTCTGTAATGATATCTTTTATGTTCATTTTTTAGTTCCTTTTGTACTGACATTAATGGCTGCGCCTGAACGATTGGCATTGGGATCTTTGCGGCGTTTTCTTGCGGCAGCACTGGCCCGGCCTTTTTTACCCAGAGCATGTGCCTTGGCCTGTGGCAAACACTTGGGCTTGCCTTCAGATTCCGACCCTCGAGCACAGTCTCCACGGATTTTACCGTCGGGTCCAAAGCGTACCCATTTGTCCTTGAACCAGTTTCGAAGATTTTCATTCACGGTTGGGTTGGCATGTGCCTCACACATGCCACAGGTTTCACACACCATTTCCATTTCAATACTTTCGTTCTGTTTCTTCTTACCAGCACAGTGCGCCTTTTGTGAGAAGCCTCGAGGGTGGCTGCAATTGATACTGCTCTTGTATTTTTGACTCCACTTTTCGAACACAAATTCACTTGATCTCATTTTTCTTACCTCTTTGTATATTTAGCTGCCACTGTGCCATCCGTCAGCGTTCACCTGTGCTGTATTGAGCAATCTTTTATAGTGTATTTTGGTAAAAATACTCAAGGTAATCTTTGGGACTGTCGTTGTCAGCTAGGTGTTTTGCAATTTTTGCATGATCGACCAGCTCTGGGTGTACATACCAATCTTCGTAGGGCCAAAAAATGCCTTGATCACTGAGATTTTTCACAATTAATTTGTACCCACGCTGGGTCAAATATTCTTGCGCATCGTGCTGTACTTTACGATTACAGTCGTGCTCGAATGTTATCACTGCAAATCGATACTGATCAAAAGGAATACGCAGAAGAATTTCATAGGTTTGTTCTGACGGTTCACAGTCCAAACTCAAATAATCTATGTCAGTTTTGACGATTCCGTGATCTTTGAATAATTTTACAAAATCTACAGAAAGTGCGTTTGCATGAGTAGTTGGATTGTTTCTTATGCCAACCCATTCATTCAGCACTTCCTGGTAGGCGTCAATACTAACTCCACTCCAGTCAAAATCAAATTCCAACAGTGCAGTGTTGCTGATATGCAATGGCCAACCACATCCAATCTCCAACCATGTGCCATTGCGGCGTCCATCCAGCAGGCTCAATACAAACAGATCCTGATTGGCTTGAGAATAATTATCACGAATTAATTCAACACCCGGAAACGGATATTTAAAATTAACTGTGTTAAAAGGTTTATTAAGAATTTGTATCATTTTTTCTTGCCTGATTTCATATTGGCACACCAGTGATACATTTTGGCCTTTTCGCCTGATGCACGTTTAGCACGAGCACGTAGGTCAGTGACTGATCCGTCACAGCTGGCGCCGGCACGTTTCACACGACCCGGGCGACTTTTGCCTCGGACCTTGCCATCTGCAAAGTTTTCATTCAAGCCATTTAATTCTTGTTCACCTTGAGGTGTTAGAAACCAGAACCCGTCACCTGGTGTAACAATCAAGCCGGCATTTTCTAAACTGTCGTATACATTTTGTTGTGCATCAGTTATACCACGTATGTCTTGTTGAAAATCCAATCCATGGTTGTTGGCTACATCAATTGCTTTCATTAATAGTAATTTGCCGTAACCTTGTCCTTGCCAGCGTGATTCAACTTCTGCTTCATTGTTGACGTCATCTGTGTCAGCACTGCGTAAAAAATTGAAATGCCCTACATGTTTTCCATGCACTGCTAGGGTGATTTGAAAACTGTGTTTGTATCCGTCAGTTGAAGTGACTGTGAATTTTACAGGGTTTCCGCCATCCGCAAAGTTTTCTGCTACAGCTGGTTGTAATCTACTCAATTCATATATAACTAAATCACCAGTGTCAGCGCGGAACGCTCTATAGCCCCAGGCTCGAGCATAACGCTGTACCAACCTGTCATACAGCTTGGCACGACTCTCAGGATTTGGTTGAGGCTGATCTGGCTCATAATATATTGTTGGATCAGTTGCTTTACTAGCCGAAAAACTCAATCTTGAAGGTTTGTATTTTTTAATGTATTTTTGTATAGCGGCCAACACCGTGGCAAAGATTCTCTGTGCATCACCTTCGCCAGTGACTTCTTGGCTGTTGTTTCTATAAAATTCAACCTGCACTATTTCTTTGCCCTCGTCATCTTGTTGATTGTTGAACATGATGCTTAGATTTGTTCCGTCGGGCAATTTTGTGTTTAGATCAACGTCACCGTATTCGCTTTTTTCCCATTTGCCTTTATAGGGTTGGTCAAAGGCTTCAGCAATAAATTCATGAGCTCTCATACTGTTGCCTTAGGTTGTGCCACAGCAGCCACTTGTTGTTGATAGTCTTTGAAATTGCTTTGACGATCTGCTAGGCCTTTCAATCCAGGATTGATCTGTTTGGTCACACCACGTGTGTCAGAGAAGTCTTGTACACGAGGTTGCACACGGCTTTGCCAGTACCACACAGCAACCTTGGCAGCCACATCAGGTCTGGCAGCCAGTTCTGGACTGTTCACTAAATCTACGCCCAGAGCCTGGCCAGCTTTGGCATAGTTGGCCTTGCCGGTGATTTGTATGAAACCACGGCCTTTGTATTTGGCACCATCGCCGGCTTGGGTATTTCCTAATGCTTTGGCCTTGGCAGGATTTACACTAAGATCATACTGGGATAGATACCGGTTGCCACCCAGTTCTTCCAGGTGTAAAAAATTACCAGTTTCATGCGCACACTGCGCCAAGAACTGTGCCAGTTCTACACCTTTGATACCCGCTGCCTGTGCAATTCTGCTCAGGGTACTTTCTGCCGCAGAGGCAGGTGATTGTTGCACAGCCGCTGCTGGTTGCGCGGTAGGACCTGCAACGGGTGCTGTGTTGTTGGTAGGAGCTGGTGTAAATGCCATGGCGCCAGCGGCTGCTGCTCCTGCCAATGTACTTCTCCACCCTTCTTCCAGATCGTCTTCGCTCATCACTGGAACAACAGTGACTCCAGCTTGCATACGTCCAGGATTTTGGCGTAGCCAGTTCATGGCCACACGATTGGCATCGCTTTGATTGTTGCCCACACCTGAGAAACGATAGATTTCACGGTCTTCAGGATCCAGCACTTGCCACTCGCCGGTGAATGTCTGTTGACCTTGTCCTGGACGGGTCAAGGTCTGTGGTGCAGTGTACTGTGATATATCTGGTTCGATGTCAATAATGCCGCCCTGTGCTGCATCTGCGTTGCCAGCGCCTTGACGAGTTCTCACTTCGAACTCATTGGGGTTATGTCCGTTATTGCTTAACCAAGTTCGTGCTTCAGATTCTGCATTGCGTCGATACGTGCTGGGCGGGTTGAAGTAAACTTGATTGTTGCTTCTGCTGGCCACTTCCCATGGTCCAGGACCGGTGGGTCTCAGCGGGTTGGTATCTGTCTGAGTGTTGGTCACACCGGGGCCACGCCGCATGCCAAATGTTCTTATAGCATCCTGGGTGTTCAATCTATGCGGGCCGTGCGCACGATAATCATCCAGGCGAATCAGAGCTTCGTCATCGTTGCGTAGCTGTGTGGTATCTACCACTTCACCAGTTTCTCTATTGTAGATTTCGTAGTTGACATTGGCATCCGCACCTGGTTCAATCTCTTGAGCAGTCAATTCAAGCTCACTTCCAGAGTTTCTTGCGTTGTAATCCTGGATCCAGGCATTGGCTCCAGCTCGGTCAGTAAATCTTCTAGGGCCTGCATTGCCTATAGTTGCCCAGCGATCTAACGACGGTACCCAAACTCCCCAGTTGCCAGAGGTTGCACTGCCTGTATTTTGAACAGCTGGTTCAATCTCTCGAACTTCAATGTCACTTCGCATGTTAGGTCGAGTAGTACGTTGTTGTTCTATCCATAGTTCAGCAGCAGGACGACTCGGGAATCTCATCAGTGGTGGTGTTTCGCTTCTTGAGTATGAACCCGGCTGGTTGGCAAAGCGATCAGTGGCGTTGATCCAAATACCCCAGTTGCCTTCCTCAGGAGTTGGGTTAGCTTCTTCATATGGACGAAGCGGAGTAGCAGTCATGTCCTTTGCCGATGCCCAGTCTGGATATTCTTTCTTGCCCAGCGCAATGGCTTCATCTTTGGTAGTGGCCACAACTTCTGCACTGGCACCGTAGCCGGGACGACCCACACGCCACCACATTTTCTTATTGCCGGTTGTGCCGCGCTTGATCTGTCGTGTCAACTGTGCCTGCTTGACAAAGCTACGCAGGGCAGCCTTGGGAATCTTACCGGCAACATATTCAGAAAAATATCTTATGGTATCAGAATCATCCTTGTTGTCTTCGGTCAACAACTTGTACAGCTTCTTGAGATATTCTTCTCGATAGGCCTCGGGATTCAAGGCAGCACTCATGGCCACTGTGAATCGCAACAGGGTGTTTTCAATCTGCTCAAAGTTTTGGTCCAGCCAGTCGCCACCAGGTGAGCGGAATTCAATGTGCCCGTCCTTGGTGTTGATTGATGTGTACTTGCTGGTCACACCCGAGTGTATGGCCTTGGAAGCCAGGCTGTCCAAGTTGCCTTTCATTTTTTCCAGCAGTTGTTGAGCTGAATCTGGATCGTTGCGCACCTTGCCCTTGACCATGTCCAAAGCGGACTTGGCATAGGTGTTGCCAGCTCGGCCAAATAGATCCAGCACATACTTGTCACCCATCAGCAGTGCCAGCTTCACAAAATCTAGATTCTCTCTGCTGTAGCCTGGCACTGAAATATTGATGTGCAGGCCAGTTGAGTCATTGGTGTAGCAGCCATATTCCTTGGCCCAGGCCTTGACCTTGTTTAAATCACTGAGTATTTCATCAATGGGTAGTGGCGGGCTCACAAACTCTAGACCCGTGTCGCTATTGTTGTCGGCCTCCAAGCTGCCGTCTGGTTCCACAATATAATGCAATGCATCAGGTCCGGGACGTGGTACTCGTCCCGAATGATAGTTGCCACTGGCCTTGGTATCACGACCGATAGCATTTTCAAACTCCTGTGCCACATCTTCGATGCTGGCCTCACCACCACCCACAGTGTTCCAGTGTGGCCAAGAAATCTCATAGGCATTTTCCACACCACTCATGCGATCAAGATCTTCGTCATCCAGCCAGTCACTTTCGTCATATGAGTCTTGATTTTCTTCTCGGAACTCATCAAACGCATCGCTGCTGCCAGGATCGTTATGCAGGTTGGAAATATATTCTTCCAAGGCTTCCTGACGAGCCTCGCCCTCTAAGTCTTCGGGATTCCATTCAGATTCGTCTACGTTGTTGGGCACCCATTCTTGCAGGTATTCTTCGCCGCCGCGTTCCCAGTCTCGATAGATTCTTTCATCCAACCATTCCGTAAAATCATTTGACATTGTTGCACGTAAGCGATCAATTTCGTTACGGCTGTTGAAGTCACCGTCATAGAAAAACTGCACAGCATCATCTATGCTACGGCAACGTTGATCAAAGCCATAGTCTGGTTCCAAGTCACCGTCATCATCGTTTTCGGTGTTGGGCACAATCATTTCAAATTCCATGCCGGCAATGGCCCCAGTTTTGGCAGCTTCCTGTCGCAGGCTGCCTGTGCTCATGTTGATTTCGCCCAGGATTTCTGTTTCCATCAAGGCCAGTTCCCACCTAAATTCGTTGGCAAGATCTTCATGCATTTGGTTAGCAGTCTTCATCAACAGTGCTGGCCGGCCTTGACTGTCAGTGTTCAACGCCATTTTGTTGGCTTCTCGGCCAGTGGCACCAGGACGTATATCCTTGGTCAAGGCCATTTTGAATCTTGGATCGTTGGCCTGTTTCTTTGTGGGAATATAGCCAGAGCTTTCATCCAGCGACTCATCTGCAAAGAATTCAGGATGCTGTTGTGCATACTCACGCATCAGCACACCGGCCTTGGCGTTGGCTTCGTTTTCCCACGCACTGCCAGTTTCTCCAGCTGTGTCGGGCACATTGCCCACTTCATGCTGTCGTTGATGTGTGAGTTCGTGTGCCACTGTACGCAGTATGTCCATCACATGTCGACTGGCTAGACTCACTTCCAAAAGGTTGGTTTCGTGATTGTAACGTCCAAATGTTTTGTTGCGAGCACTCCACTCGGGGTCGCGTTTGAATTTTATTGTGGGCAGTTGTTCTATGCCCAACCGTTCAACGCAGTGGTTGACAAAGTCTGTGACTATTTCCTGCTGAGACAGTGCAGGCTTTTCACTCAAGAACATTTTTGTTTCGGGACTTACTCCACTGGGATTAGAACTCACATCTTCTGCAACACGGAATCCGTATCTGAATGGCTTCTTGACCTGTATAGTACGTTCACGTAGACTCAGCTCGTGATCTTTGGCCGCTGTTCTTGCATCGTACAGTTTTTTAATAACACCCTGTGATCTCAGCATTTTGTATGCAAGATTTTCTGGTCCCAACTCGCCGTTCTGATCAAGTCCGGACTGACGCATTTTTTTAATCTTGGCAGCAGTGTTGGTCAAGCGTTCTAAATCGCCAGATTCAATGGCCGATTCAATGTGATTTTTAATCACATCATATTTGTTCTTTACTACATTGTCGTTTATTGTGGAACGTTTCTTCAGCGGAATTTTGATCCAGTCATCATTGACCACACTGAATATGCCCTGACTGACTGCTGTTTTGTTGGCGTTTTCCACGTAGAGTTCTACATCATAACCGCCGATTTTAATATTGTGTGTTTCGTTGTACTGAAACTTTTTAGCATCAAACAGTTCGCGATACACGTCACTGGCATCTGCTTCAGGCAAGTCAACCACCAGGTGCAGGTCAATGTCTGAATGCGGTGTATAGGTATAGCCGGCGTTGCTGCCAGACAAGGTAATGTCTTTGACGTTTAAATCTGTAAGTCCCAGACTCTGTTTAAAGTCTTCGGCAATTTGCAACAGCTTGGCTCGCACTTCGGGACGCATTTTATTGCCCTGCCAAATACGTGGATTCAACTGGTCGTTGAATTTGACAGCATCGCCAAGGTTGTAGGAATCTAGTTCAAGAATATTCATGATTGTAATATTTAGCGCAAATGAAAAAGCCACTGGTTAAAGTGGCTTTTGGATTGAGAATTAAACTAGCAGTTTATTTCTTTTTGTCGGCTTTTTTGCTTGATGCCAGCACCTTGGTTTCCACTGGTGCTTGAGCAGCGGCTGCTTGTGCAGCGGCAGCAGCCTGTCTTGCTTCAACCATTGGAGTCACGTCGGTGATCAACTTTTCCTGTGACTCGTGAGCAAATGTATATGTGCCGGTATGACGCAACAACACACGCTTGTCTACCCAGATACGACCACCTAGATCGCGCCAGTTTTCACAGAATGTCCAGTCTTCACTGTAGTAGCGATTTTCACGCACTGCTGTGTCAAAGTAGGTTTTCATGTAGGGATTGAGTTCCACTGGCAGGCCAATGTCATTGATAAATGGCTTGGTTGCAGGGTGTGCATTTATCTTGTCAAACACATGACGTTTGACCAAGAAGAAGCCTGTTCCTGTTTTACTAACTTCTTGCAGGCCATCAGCACCTTCTTCAGCACCATCAAACCCGTTGACACACCACTTGATTGGCAGGCTTTTCATTGGATAGAGGCCGCCAATCACATCCACATCGCGATTCAGTAACACCAGCAGATGCCATGGTTCCCAGCCAATGTCAGCGTCAATAAACATCAAGTGTGTGCTGTCAGGATTGGCCAAGAACTTGGCCACCATGGTGTTGCGAGCACGACTGATCAAACTTTCGTTTGTGAGTGTTTCCATGGTCCAATCAATGCCTAACTGACGTGCAGTGTTGCTCCATTTGATAAAACTCATGAATGTAGATTCAGTCAACATGCCGCCATAACAGGGCATACAGATATGAACTCTTGTGGTTTTTAAGTAATCAACGTTTACTTGTATTTGTTGCTGTCCACTCAACTGTTGTTGAGTAGTAGGTGTGATTGTTGTGGGCACAACATCAGGCATTTTGCCTGTTACTTTCTGTTCGTCAGCCATAGTTTCCTTAAAAAGTTAGTGTAATATTTACTGACTTTTATTCTGGTGGTAATTTTTTTGCCAGATTAGATTTCCACAGTCAGCAGTTTAAAATTGCCGGCTGCAGGTTCGTAATTGATGTAACCGCGTGGGTTGCACACAATTCGTGTTTCGCCTATGACATAGTCAAACGGATGGTGAGTGTGTCCGTGTGTCCACAGTCGAATCTGTGGGCGATCCTCAATAAACTGATCCAGATCTGAACTGTACCCACCGTTCATCACAGTGTCATGTGCATACATCTCATGTGTGCTACGACGACTGGGCGCATGATGTCCAACCACCACATATTTGTTGGGGTTTTCACCAAGAAAAGCAGTAACCACTTGAATGTATTCTTTCATCTTCACATGCTCTGTGACAGCATCTTCGGGTGAGAACTTAGCCACACGAGTTTTAAACTCGCCTTCTTGGGTTTTAAAGTGAACCGGTACTGCACTATTTTGAATCACACGAAAGTCATTCATCATGGTTCGCATGTGATACAAGGTCAACAGATCTTGTTTGTTCATGTCGGTCCACAAGGTGCCACCGATGAATGTAACATCATCAATTGTCTTGACTTCACGCTCAAGAATATACAGGTTGGGCAAGTGTGCCAATTTACAGCGCATTTCACTCAGGGCAGTGGCAAAGTCGCTGTGGTAGTATTCGTGGTTGCCCATCACGTAGATCACATGTGGGAAATTGGCAGTGCAACGTTCAAAGAAGTCATGAAACCGTTCTGAGCGATAGCGAGCAAACCCCATTTCAGTTTGACGACGATCGCGCATGTCCAGATCTGCAGCCACACAGATGTCGCCTGACAGGATCAGGACCTGTGCGTCTTGGTCGTTTACAATGTCTAGATCACCAAATTCCAGGTGAACGTCACTGGCTAGTGCTATTTTCATGATGGTACTGCAAGTTATCGATTATATGTTTTTTCGTCGATATAATCTGGATTGATATGAGCAAAATCAGTGTCAACACTGGTTGCTTGTTTTTCTAATTGTAACACAGTTTGCAGCCATTCCACAACCTGTTTGTTGCCAGTTTGGCGAGATTCCCTGATATAGTTTTGGGCCTGTTCTGAAATGCCCAATTTCTTATCAAACACAGCGCGAATTGCTGGATCCGGTTGACCATATAAATCAGCAATCACTTGGTTTCGATCGTTGTCATTACCTTTGATATACATTTTTCTTATTTCCGAAGCAGAGTTGGCATCAACACCATTCACTTTAAAATTCACAGTTGGGGTGACCACAACATAGCCGTGTTTGGTCATGGGCTTGATTGATTTCTTGTTGGCCGGAAGTGGCTGTAAGTAGCCGGCCGACCCGTCTTTCTTGGGGGCAAAGTTAAAACGTGCAACATCTTTTTCACTCACTGCAAAAATTAACGCTGTGCTGTTTTTCAATTCATCCGGCACGCCGTTGGTAATTTCCACAGCTTGATATGGGTTTTTTACATTGGCAATGCGACCCACTGGAATGTCCAGTTTGGTCATCATCATCACTTTATCACTGTAGCTGAATGGACTGGTAACTGGTGCCTGCACACTACTGGTGGCAATAAACACTGCATCGTTGCCGAACTGTTTGGTCAGCCATTCATAACTGGCTCGGTGGCCTTTGTGAAACGGGTGAAATCGTCCGGGGTAGATTACTAGATAATTCATTATAGCATATTTATGCTTATGTATTTTCTAATAGCCACAGGTATACGGGTGTTGTGAACTGCAAACTTACATGACCGTTACAGCCCATATCGCCGTAGAACTTGTCTTCGACCGGGTCTTGAGAGCCATTGAAATCGTGATGATATACAGCGTTTTTGGTAAATGTATGTCCCAATTTGATTTCGTCAAATGCCACGTTGGCAATGGATAACATTGCATTGGTGACAATATTACCATCATCGTCAACCACTGTGTGTTCTTGAGTTTTGTTTTTCATAACAAATTTAAACTCGTGTTTGTTCTCGTCCTCGTCATTGTTGATTTCTAAACTTACAGGAGTTGCTTCTGCAACATGGTCAACGGAAAACAGCACAACATCGTTGAGCATTACTTCAAAGCCCAGTGGCACAGTGTAGTCAGAGGAGGTGAGGTCGAACGAAACTAATATTTTAGTCATTAAATGCCTTAATAAGAAACTGTTATGCTGTTGATGCGAGCCGGGTTGCTGTCGTATTCTTCAAAGTTGGTTACCACTGCTTTTAACCAGGCAAAATTACCAGTCAAATTAACAGGGTATCTAAAGTCAGTTGCAGGTGTAGATCCATCACCATATTCAAATACATCAAACCAGTTGGCCTGTGCAGGATCAAAATCTAGTGTTGCTTGTAGAATTATTTTTCCAGGAAAGTTTTCAACAGTGATAAACACAGTTTCTAAACTTCCTTGCCCTTGATAGTAGCCCACTGCTTTGACAGCATCACTTTCAAAGTCCACTGTGCTGCCGTCGTAATTGCCATTGGGAACACCAGTTTCCAAGTTGCTCAACAGGGTCAACGTGGTATTGGACATGTCATGCTCGTTCAATTTCGACAACTACACCAGCACCGACCAACTCTTCAGCTACGGCCTGAAGCGCATCGCAGATGTCATTGGTAGCGATATACTGCTCAGAGCCGTCTTTTTCCTTGATCAATTTTGAGAGTTTGATCACAACTACTTCTTCGTGTATTTTTGCCATAGTGTATTACTTATGCTTTTATAATTTGAATTGTATTTTTTATCAGGCTTGGGTATATCAGACTCAACATGGTCATCCAAGCAGTGTCATTGTGATCCACAAAATAATACGATTCGGTTCCGGAACGCCAATTGGAATACAGTGTCCAGTTTTTTAGTCCCGGACTTAGTTTAATTGTATCTTGATTCTTTAAGAATTGGCTGATTGATCGTTTTTGCTGGTCAGACATTCGCGCTGACCGAAGATAAGTTCGATGCGTGTAAGTAGATTCTTTCAACTTGATAGAATTTCTTGGACGATCTATCACTGCCTGAGTGTAATTTACATAATGCAGTGCAGGAACCGCTCGAGTAATTTCATTGAACAATTGATAATTGTTGGTGTACACACGAATATAATTGTTCTCTACTATCAATTTGTATTGGTGCTGAGTACTGTTCAATACGTCACACATGGCGTGCAAATTTTGAACCATGTCGTCTGTGATGGCCCGGTTTGAAGAATAGTAGTCGGGCGATCTATCTACCCATGATCTACGTACAGATATAACATGATCAATCGAAGTGTGATCAAGTTTACGCAAACAACCTGCTTCGCGCAGTTTGCCGGTCATGCAGTATTGGTATCGATCATAAAACAAACGATCCCTACTGACATCATTGAATGTTGGGCGCAAATTGATCAATTACAATATATCCTTCACCGTTGACCACTGGAACAGGCACAGTCAATAATGATGTGGTTGTGAATTCCACCACATCATCGACCATACTGGCATGAATTGCACAGTCAGCAATTTGATCAAACAAAATACGCTTGCTGAGTGGAACACGAATCAGCTCGTCAATCTTGCGGCCCAATGGACGAGCACCCATCTTGGAATCGTAACCTTTGTCTGCCAACATGTCTATGACATCTTCAGCAAATGTAAGACGAATGTTCTTGCTCAACAGTGTTTCTTGCAACTCTGCTGTAAACTTGACTACAATTTTCTTGATGGCCAACTTATCCAACTTGTTGAATTTGCACACCTTGTCAATGCGATTGCGCAGTTCTGGCTTGAAGAACTCTTTCATGGCACGGTCTTCTTCGCCGGTCTTTTCCAAACTCTGACCAAAGCCAATGTTGTTGTTTTCGTTGTCACGAGCACCCAGGTTACTGGTCATGATAATGATACAGTTCTTGACGTCAACTGATTTGCCACTGCTGCCGGTGATCCGAGCTTCATCCAGCATCTGCAACATAATGTTGACCACGTCAGGATGTGCCTTTTCAATTTCGTCAAACAACAGGATACTAAACGGATGCTTGGAGACGTCACTGATCAACTTGCCACCGCCCACGTTGCCGTCATCGAAGCCCACGTATCCAGGCGGTGCACCAATCAAACTGGCAATGCTGTGTTTTTCTTGAAACTCACTCATGTCATATTTCAACAGGTGCATGTCCAAGTTTTGTGACAACAGTTTGGCCAGCTCAGTTTTGCCGGTGCCGGTTGGTCCCAAGAACAAGAAACTGGCCACTGGCTTTTTGGGATTGCCAATGCCAGAGAAGTTGATGTAAATGCGTTCCAGCACAGTGTCAATTGCTTCATCTTGTCCGTACAAGAACTGTTTGATGTTGCTTTCAAGTTCAGTGACTTTGGTACTGCGCTCATTTTGCAGACGATCCAGTGGAACTCCTGTGACACGACTGACCTGTGCCATGATCATGTCTCGGTTGATTGTGACTGTGCCCAGATCTTTCACACGTTCGCCTGCACAGGCACCGTCCAACAGGTCAATTGACTTGTCAGGATTTTTGCGATCATGAACATAGCGTCCGCTTAATTCTACTGCGGCTGTCATTGCTTCTGTGTCGATCAACACATTGTGGAATGTTTCTAGTCGTGGGCTAATGCCTATCAAGATCTGTTCTGTGGTCTCTGCATCCGGCTCGCCAATGTTGACTCTGTGGAAGCGCCGCATCAGCGCACGATCTTTTTCGAAACTTTCGTAGTATTCTTCCCAGGTGGTGGATGCAATTACCTTGATATTGCCTTTGGTGATAGCAGGTTTAATCATGTTGGCAAAGTCTAGACTACTGGATCCTGAAGTTCCTGCACCCATCATGGTGTGTGCTTCGTCGATGAACAGGATGCAGTTCTTTTTAGTTTCCAGTGCAGAGATAACGTCCTTGAATTTTTCTTCAAACTCGCCGCGATATTTTGATCCTGCCAACAAGGAGCCAATTTCTAATCCCCATACTTCCGAACCCTTTAGGAATTCTGGCACACGACCAGCATTGATCTCCTGTGCTAGTCCATCAATGATGGCAGTTTTGCCCACACCAGGATCACCTACCATCAGCACATTGGCCTTGAACTTGCGAGCCAACACAGTGATCATTTCTTCCAGTTCGCCAGCACGGCCAATCATGGGTTCCAACTGTCCTTCGGCTGCACGTCTACTCAAGTTGATACAATGTGTGTCAAGGATTTCATTTGCGCTTTCATGACTCACAGCACGATCACCTGCTGTGTAGTTCTTTTGAAAGAACTGTGCAAATTCAACTTTTTGAATATTGTATTTCAACAAGAAATAATGTGCATGGCTATTGTTTTCAGCCATCATGGCCAGATACAAATCCAACATGGAAATTGCTCTGCGACCAGTAAACAGCACCTGAGTCAATGCACGATTGAACATGCGCTCAAGTGCATTTGTTTTGCGCGGAGTAAAATCCTTTTTGTCAGTTAACAGACTGCGTTGAGAACCAATATAGGCAGTGACTTCTGTTTCCAACTGCGCAACAGGCGTGCCATATTTTTCCAGCACAGTACGAAACGGTGGGTATTGAATCATGGACAACAACACATGCTCAGTCAACACATATGTGTGTTTGTATTCTTTTGCAATTGCCACTGCATTGTTGACAATTTTTTCAATCTCAGGATTATTCTGCATTGTTTCCTTTTATAGTTTGTTTATATAGTAGTATACTACAATATGTCTGGTAGATCAAGAGATAACTGATCGTTTTTGTTCTATTAGGTCCAACAGATCCTGTGGTATGTCTGCAGGAATAACTGCTTGGATTTGAACAATTATGTCCCCGGGACCTGTACGCCCGGGCAGTCCGCGACCACGCAGTCGCAATCGAGCACCGGGTTGTGTGCCACGTGGTATGAGAATAGTTATGTCGTTGTTTAACAAATCCCGAACAACTGTTTCGCAACCCAAAATCAAATCCCATATGTTTACTTGGTGTTCGGCCAACAAATTTGAGTTCTGTCGCTGCCACTGTGGATTTGGCAATACTCTAAAAGTTATCACCAGATCACTGCCATGTGGGCCCAGACCCCGGTACTGAATATTGTCACCGTCATTGATTCCACGTGGAATTTCTATCTCCACAGTGGCAGCGCCTATACCAATTGTGCGGCGGCCGCCGGTGGCCACGTCTATCAAGTTGATTGTTAAATTTACCCGAGATATGGCCGGTTGTTGTGGCCTTTGCCGATGCTGTTGAAATGTTGCGCCAAACACATCAAAGATTGTGTCAAAATTAAACTGTTGTCCGTTGCCTGGGGCAAAATTACCAAACTGCGGTCTGGGATTATCGTATTGTTGTCGTTTGGCAGCATCACCCAGGGTATCATAGGCCGCTTGTATTTCTTGAAACTTTTGAGTATCTCCACCCTTGTCTGGATGATGTTGGCTGGCCAGCTTGCGAAATGCACGTTTGATTTCGTCTGCGGTAGCTGTACGGCTCACGCCCAGAGTGGTATAGTGATCTGTCATAAAAAAAGTCCTGTACAGTTAATTATACAGGACTTGGTGACAGATGTCAATTACTGCTTGCCGGGTACTTGAGTACCTTCTAATTTTTTATGCTGTTTCACTTGTTTGCAAGACTCTTTTGGCTTTTTTGTCTTTGGGTCAATCACATCCTTGCCGTCTTTTTTCACAGTAACGCAAACTTGTTTGGTTTCTTTTGCTTGTTCAGCAAATGCCGGCGCAGCCAAAGTCAGTGCCATTGCTAGTAATAGTTGTTTCATGCTTATCTCCAGAAAAATAATATTGTCTTTGATCGGTCAATATACTTTTGCAAGTATTTGGCCTGTATGTTTTTTGCAAAGCTGGGCTGTGGGAAATTCCAACCTACAAATGCGCCTACAAAAATCCAAAATAATGTTTCTAACATAGTGTTTCCTTTTTATCTTTCTGGGAATGGTGGAATTACCGGTGCGGATTTGCCGCCCCATCCTGTGACAACTGCGCCAGTCGCTGGCGCTCCAAATCCTGCACTGCTACCAAACCCTGTTGGAGACGAGTTGCTAAATCCCCCTCCGGTAGATGCTGTGCCCCAGGACTGTGTAACTGTGGTGGCAGTTGGCGCACCAAATGCACCAGGCACAGTCTGCCCAGTAGCAGTGGGAGGCACATATGTTGTTCCAACATTTGCCGGAAGTTGGATTCCGCCATTGTTGGCTCCGCCAAGTTTTTCCTGTGTGCGACCATAGGCAGCAATGCCCAACACAGCACCCATGGCAATGTGATACAGTCCGGCACCTTGAAGGGTCAACGGCTGCCATTGTGTTTGTACGCTGCCCTGAAATAGACTCTGTGTCAAACTCCAAAGAATTGGTGCTACTACAAAATCAAATATACAGGTGATCATATAGGTCCATCCCATCATGGGACGCCACTTTGCGTTCATCCAGTCTTCTTTTTGTTTGTTTGTCATGCAGACTCCTTGTTGTTGTAGCACAAGTATTTATCGTCCAATATAAATTTGAGGCTCGGCGTCTCTTTGACGTTGTTCCTCGCTGCTAGGGAATAACTCGTTGCCGTATTGAGGATACTTTTGTTGTCTATCATGCGCTACCCATACAAACATTCCGCCCATAAAAAATATCACACACACAATGGCCAGGCCCATTGCAAATTCTTCTCTGAGTTGTACCAATCGTGCCTGACGTCGTTTTTGCTGAACTTCTTGGACTTTCATTTGTTTTATCACAAGAATCTGTTGTTCTGCACTCATTTGTTTCATCATTTCTTCAACTTCGGTATACAGCGCACCCAGTTCCGGCGGACTTTGATAGATCATTAATTCCCGTAGTTCAACTTCCATTTGTTGCAGTTGTTTGCGCATCAGCACACGTTGTAGAGCACGTTTGCCCAGGCTGTCATCTCCGGTGTAAATTTCACGCCGAGCTCGACGTTCTTGTTCGTCAAATATGGCCATGCACTTGTAAAAGTTGTCATAGTATGTGCCCAGGTGATTGCCAATTTCTTGATAGATGCCAGTGTGCTCGTTGGCTTCGGCTTTCTTGTTTAGTTCTACTACGCGAGCTTTTTCTTCTTGTAATTGTTTTTTGGCTTCTGGTGGCACAGGCCGGCCGTCATACAACTTGTGGAACTGTGAATCAAGATCCTTGAGAACGTCGCGTACTTCGCCTGCTGCACTCTTGATGTCTTTGTACAGTTTACAGCCAGCCTTGACTGCGGAGACAGCTCCATTGGCCAAGGCAAACAGCGTTAGTGGATCCATATTATAGTTCTTTTAATTTTGGACCTCTTTCGTAGAAAAGCCCCGTAGTATTTACGGGGCTTTTGTGCTAGATTAAATGTGTGCTTATTTTAAAACCAGAGCCGTTATAGTTGAATTATTTATTTGTCCAGGACAGGATACACCATGCAGTTACCCGCAACCATTGATTCTGCAATAAGATATCAATTCATACAAGCCCCATCCCATGCCCACAAGTGCAACCATGGCCAAAATCACTGCAAGGACTATTTCTATGGCTTCGTCTATCTCTCTCTTGCGTTTTGCAGCAGCTTCCTTTTCTCTTCTGGCATCATGAGCAGCTTCAAGATCCATGGATTGTGACCTTGCTTTAATTTTATTCCATACGTCAATCTTGCCAGTTTGCATGAACAGCAGTTGCAATTCTTTTTCAAATCGGGCTGCCTGGTCCAAGGCCATTTCAATTTCAATTGCTGTGGCCATGCTGGACTTCTTACCACTGGTTTTGGCCTGTACGGCAGCTTTGGTTGCATTGCTTTTGGCATCAAAATACTTGCCCAGTACCGGGCCCAGAGATGAAACGTCATCCACGGTCTTTGATATTTTTTTGATTAATGCAACAGCAGATTGTATGCCTGCCAACGCGGTGATTGGATCAATCATTTTTTTCTTTCCTTGTCGGGATCTTTTTTGCGCCACTCCAAACAAACTACAGTTCTGTTGTATACATCACCGCTCCAGGTCCATCTAATGCACTTGGGGGTGTCTTGAAATGTGTTGGCCGGTGATGAAGGTGCGGCCTGAGGTTGAGACCGTGTGATGTTTTGTGATGATGACGTGTTAAAAAACACCATGACTGCAATGGCAGCAATGCTGTGTTTTTTCATGGCTCCGGCCCTTTATATTTGCTCGATCTTTGCCGAGTCTATATACTTACAAGGGCCGGATGTGAACTTTACAGTGTGTTTAATTCATGACATGCAGTGCATGTTCGGTGTGCTTGATACGATCTTCAAGACCGATGTAGCCACCGTTGATGGCTCGTGTCAATCCCTTGACATCGTTGGCATCGGCAAAGCGATTCAAGTTGTTTTGCTCCCAGTACCAACAAGCACTTTGTGCAGCACCTTCAAATGTCTGTAGGTATTCGGCTGCTTCTTCTACTGGAATACTCAAGCTGCCGGCAAAGAACGTGTAGTTGTCTTTGCCTGTGAGCTGAATCAGCCCGCGACCACAGTAGCGCCAGCCGTCACCCGACGCTTCGTCGCCGTTGCCCATTCTATTGGCGTAGACTCGATTGGCAATGCGCTCAGGCTTGTTGGCATACTGTGCTGCCAACTCAGCTGTGGGGAAATACTTGCCAAATGTTTTTTGCAGGCTAGCAGCACGGTAGTTTAGATTTTCTTTGATGAATACAAAGTTGCCTGATTCGTGTGCGCACTGTGCAACAAAGTGTGCCACACGCAAGGGTGTGTTGATTTCGTAGTCATCCAACAACTGGTCCAGGGCTTCGTACCACTGCGCGGTGTAGGGATTTTTGACCATTTGTTTTAGTTGGTCTAGGGTCAATATACTGCTCATTTAACGGCTCCTTCAAATATTGTCTTCTGCTCACGATACCACTGCTGCCATGCTTTTAGTTTTTCTGTGTTTTCGTGGCAGGCTCCGTAGTTTTCAACAACTCGTTCGAGGAGCCTACTGGCTTCAACTCCCGAGGGGGTTCCATCAATTGCGGCGGCACGGTTGGGAACTTCATTGCGACTGGCACTGTCGTGCAGGCTGACAGTGCTACGAGGCAAACTACACTGAGCATCCAGCTGTGCACCGGCAACTTCTTTGATGATTTCTCTGTTGACATAAACATTTTCCTTGATCACTTTGACTCGGGTCACAATCTTTTCTTGTATCACCGTGTTGACCTGTTGGCTTTTTTCTTCTGCAATTTTAACCCGGGCTTCTAATTCGGCCACACGATCCAACCACTTTTGTTCGTTGCCGCGCCAGCCAAAGAAATATGCACCTATGCAGAGGCATACTATACCGATCAATTCTGCCGGTATGCGATATTGCATTATAACAGGTATCCATTGTACCAATTTTGACGCTATGTACAGTCCTAGTCCCAGTGCAAATACAATATAAGTCAATGCTACAAAAACACTGTCGGGTACTAGACTGAGCATCCACACAATTTGTGACATACTAGTCCTTTATTCAACAGTATTTATTAAGCGTTACAATTTGATAGGTATGGCTGTTTATCTTTAGCAACAATATTTTTATAATTCAGCCAAAAATACCCGTGTGCGGTCTGTGATAATGCCAGTTACTTGCAAGGTTGCTCTTGGCGTATGGCCAGCATTGGCTGTGCTGTGCGGAACATTTAGCCAATCAAATGTACTGACATCTCCGGCACGCCATCCGCTCCACATGTAGTTGCCATAACTCCAGAAATGGCCCGGTTGCCAGTCTGTTAGTTGTACAAAATACCGTACAACTTGTGTTGGGTCTGCCGGCATCCACTTTTCCAATTTGTCTAGGTGCAGATTCCACACTTGCCCGGGCGTTTGTACATGAATACGTGCCATACTGCTGTCCAGTGCAAATTGATCTGCAATGCGTTGAAACAACTGCGGCAGTTCATAACTTAGATTAGTTACAATATAATCCCGGCCCATGCCTATTCGTTCTAGGTCATATTCTTCTCGATCATAATCCAGATCAGGCCGAGCCAAAGGATCATTGTCTCGTCCACGTGTTCTCCAGGTAACTGGTTTTGCATTGTCAATCACAGACTGTAACTCCGTGGTCCAGTCTGTTTTAATATTGCCTAAATGTTGCACTGTATCCCATCTAGGATCCATTATGCTGTTGTCAAAGTGATATTGACTCCGCTGTTTTGTGACGGCCCAGTCGCTGTTCATATTACTGTTACTCCTATGTCTGATGCTGCATAATTTTGCCAGTATTCTTCTGGCGGCAGTTCAATGCCCAAGGTCTTGCACAATTGTCGATTGTTTGAAACCTGTTGTGGATTCTGACTGTGAGCGATTGCTTGGTCAATGCCGTGATTCTGCTGGTTGATTTTTGTTGCCATGATTTTTAAATCAACGTAGTACTTATCATACAACGGGTACGTGATGTCGAAATGCCCACATTTGACCCACCATCCCAGGCAAGCATCATCAGGTCTGTGAACCAGCACTACAGGAGACTCTGGCCAGTAACTCTTTAGTGTGTCGATCTGTGTAGCAAAACAATGGCTCTTGATAATACGCACACCCGATCCGCGAAATGGCCGATCAAACTCGGCCTCCAGCATTTCTTTTTTATATCGTGCTAGATTATCAAATCCTGTGCCAAACTCCATGCCTGGGTCAAAGTACGCACCTAGATGCATCAGATCCATTTGGCCAGAGGCGTCATGATAGTAGGTACGTGCATCAGAGTAGTCAGTTTGATCGATGCTGGGCGAATAATAAATGTTTTTGACCACACTGCTCCATTTTGATCCGGGAGCACCGGCCACGAATATGTATTTCATAATGAGTTGATTAAGTTTAGAATGTAAGATCTAGTATGTGCATTTACAGCACGTTCGGGATGCCAGCCAACTCCCAGTTGGCGGCTTACTTTATGTATAGCTAATTCAACCACACCTGCAGAATCTTGTTCTAGCACTTCAAACCCCGGTGCAAGTTGATCTATGCATATGGTGTGATGACACGTGACTTCAAATGCCGGTAATTGTATTCGTACATTATCATAAGGTTCTGCCATCAACCGCACAGTACCACCAGATTCTAAGTTAAGAAAATGACTGCCTCTACAAATGCCTATCAATGGTGTACAAGTCAGTAAACATTGTTTGATCAGCGCAGACTCAAATTGATCACGAACAGGATACACATTGTTGCGCCAGGTGTTGAACTTGACTGTGTCATTTCCACCAGTTAACACAATCAAATCAAATTCGGCTGTGTTGGGCTCTTGACCATGACATGACAGTGGAACAATTTCGTGCCCAGCAAACAAGTCATACCATTCGTGATTTAAGGCCGCATGCCACGTATCACGTAGCACACGGGTCATTTCCATTGAAATACCTATTTTCATTTGTTGGGGTCAATTCTACGTGCAATAGGTTGCCAAGTTTGTTGTAAACGTGCCATGCTGGCTCTGACACCAGCTGGTGAGTGTTCTTCCGGTGTGATGTACATCATGTTTTCACGAAATTTAACAGCAGCTTCTGCTGAACGAATTGCTGGCACAAACTGATCACGATACCATGCTTGTATTTCTGGCGGCGTGCCCGGTGGCAACACCATGTTCCAGCAGCCGTGAATGCTGAGTCCAGGAGCGGCCTTGCTCATTAAGGGAATGTGCTCGAGTCCTGGCAGTGGTTGTGTGTCAGCAATACCAATAAACTTGAGAAGCCCGGCCTGTACCTGTGGATATCCCACTGCCACAGGGGTTACACCAAATTCCACATGCCCGCCCATGACATCCATTAGAGCCTGTGCAGGACCTTTGTACATAGCAGTTTGTAGGTTATCACTGCCTGCCACACTTACTTTGTCCACAAGATATTCCACTGCCAGCTTGTGTCCACCACCACCAATGGCCACCGTCAGTTTTTGACCTTTACGGATGGCAGCCACAAATTCTTCCGGAGTGTTGATTTTACTACTAGGGTGTGCCCAGAATGCTAAAGGACTGCGAGCAATGTTGGCAATGGGTTCTAGATCCATGGGATTATATTTTATCATTTTTGGATACCAGATTTCAGACGTGACCCAGTTTGATTGGCAAGCAGGTACTGCAATGGTGTGACCATCACGTGGCACTGTGACAAAGTGATTGATAGCAATGTTGCCATCAGCACCTGCGCGGTGTTCTGGCTTGAACACTGCACCAGTTTTCTTTTCCACGATGTCGGCCACAATGCGGAATGAGATTTCGTTGCCAGCACCGGGCCCGTTGGGGAATATCACAGTGACAGGTTTTGTTGGTTGCCATGCCAATGCTGACACAGTAAATAATGTGAGTAGTACGCCTAATATTTTTTTCATTTAATCCTCGTGTGTTAAAAAAGGGGAGTGATTGGCTCCCCGTACAAATTACCAACCGTAAGCGTCAGCCACTAGTTCTTTACCAGCAGCGGCAGCCACAGTGTTCTTGCATGAAATTTCATACAAGTCTTTGCGCATTGCAACAACCAGTGTTTCAATACGAGCTTGCTCTTCAGAAGACTCAACCAACTTGGCCAAGCTACGAGCACCGATGTTGCTGTGGAAACCTTCGTCTCGGGCAATCTTGCGATATGCGCCAGAGATGAATGAGTCTTCAATGCAGTCGGCCATTGTGTTCCAAACAGCTTCAGCACGACCTTCGGCAACTAATTGATAAGCAGCCAATGCGGCAGCGTCGTCCTGTGCATCATACTTGGCCAACAGACCAGCACCTTTGGCTGTGGGCTTGGCAGCTTCTTTTGCAATGGCAGCTTGGACATCAACTGGTGAGCCTTGGATGTGTTCAATGACTTCTTTTACCAAACGGAAGTGAACTGCTTCGTCGTGTGCTTGTTGTGTTAGCAACTGTAGCTCAACTGGATCAGCATCTGCTGGCATGTCAGCAATGGCACGGCTGATTTCAACCATGTTCATGCGCTCATTGACCATACGGCCAATAAAGTGATCAACCAATTCTGATTGAGCAGGTTTAGAATCAAAGTATGCTTTCACATTGTGTTGGCTG
>Ga0181358_1000074_pt1 | contig 39752 bp, 17 predicted proteins | sample Fa13VDMM110SD_FD_130096 | JGI IMG/M metagenome (GOLD analysis project Ga0181358, IMG submission 130096) | Freshwater viral communities from Lake Michigan, USA - Fa13.VD.MM110.S.D | ecosystem: Environmental > Aquatic > Freshwater > Lake | place: USA: Michigan | collected 2013-09-24 | reverse complement strand
CCTTTGATTTAAACCTGACTGATGGTTCAATAAGTAATTGGGATGCTGGAGATAGTCAGGTTGAATATTCATATGATGTGACCGCTAAGTTTTTTGGAAAGAAGGTTTCTGCTACAATAGACAGACCACAGAATGTTTATACTTTTAATTACCCTGTAGGTGCCCCTGACTCTGCAGGAATAGACTCTAATAGCAAAATATATCAGGTGTCTCCGGATTATTATGCAACTTATAATTTTACGACTAATCAGGTTTCCCGTTTTTATATACAATGGAACAATGAAACATCAGTATGGAACATTATTGATCCCATTTTTGGGTCAATATTTTATGGGCAGGCGGTGGAGGGTTTCGGCACTAAAGGAGATTCTCTACAATCAATTGTATGGTATTATGGATATAATAATACTGCTTATTGGAATCAAACCTCGAATCCAGATGATGATGGGTATCCATATGAACCACAAGACGATTTTGTCGCACCTGTTTCTTTTACATCATCACCTTGGCCAAAGGCATTGATTCCTAATTCAAACATACGTGTTATTTCTTTAAGCGAGGGTGGTTCGTTTGCTGGTTCTTCTGAAGCACTTACAGTTGTAACTGCTTATGTAAAGGCAGGATATACTCTGGTATCCCCTGGAACCTTTGGATTTAATATAATCAATCCCCAAGAAACCATCTATGAAGATATAGGCACTGAGGATCTACTGAACATGTTCAGTGTTGGTTCATTCCTTTATACACCTTCAAAGACCTTTCCTATTGTTGGAAGAGGAGAAATTAGTCCCAACGAACTTCGTCTCAGAATCATATCAAGTGATGTGACCACACTCGCCAAAGGTGTAAACATCTTATCGGACGATGATGAAGCAACATCTGATGACTCTGAAGATATTACGTCTGGTTTTCTTTCAGGAAAAATTGAGGACAACTACTTTGATCTATTTTATACTCAAAATGAACCGATAGTATATCTGGCTCCTGATAAGAGTAATCAAAGTTCTCTATCGGCTAGAATTGTAGATGAAGCATGGGTTCAGGACCTAAAAGCATTCTCTTTGGTGTATCAAGAGGAAACAGCAAAGCAGAAAGTAGAAAATTATAAAGCTGTGGATTTGGGAACTATTTCGTACAAGTCTCCAATTACGGGACTCTATACGGCTCGAAACATTGATCCTGCGGTAGGTGGTATTCCTGTCTTTATTAAACCGATGGTTCAGGGTTATGATGTTTATGGCGGAGGATTTGATGGAGGTGGTAATCGTCTTCCTGGGACAGGAAAATATCTAACAGAAGAAAGAGCTCTAAAGCATCCTGAAACAATAGAATATTTTGATACATGGAAAGTATCCATTAAATCCGATTTTTTAGTTAAAACAATTGAGACGAGAACCGCACCTGCTACACCCGTCTATACTATCTATGGCACCGGTAAAGAAAATACAAATACTAATTTTAAAATGAGGCATAGAGTGATTCCAAACAGTAATTTACCTACAATGGAACTGTTTTTGGAAGGAGACACTCAATTTAGAAATCTAAACTCTAATCAGTTTCCTTTACCCTCTGTAAAAGAATACTATAATAATCACGAGTTTTATTATGTAACGGATACCGAACACTTCTTTGATTTTAGTTATCCTACTCTTGGAGCTCTAGTAAATACCAATGGAACTATCAATTCAGCTATGGATAGTTTTTATTCTCATAGCATAACAAATATAGTTAGTAGATTAGGAGGTCAATTCGGCTTTGATGCATATGATGATGGCAAGGGAGAGATACAAATTTTTCCAGTTCCGAATACTCGTAACCAATTTTATGCTCAGTGGTTATTTTTTGAAAATCCTCCTGTTGAAACAGGGGAGGATACAGGAAATTTCCATACTATCTATTATTCTACTGGAGGTTATGGGTATACTACGAATTTCGGTGACGCCAAAATATATTACTCTACTATAGATTTAGATGGAAACGAAACTCTAGAAATTATAATTCCTGAAATATACCAGTTTTCTGTCACAAGAGTGTCATCACCTAATGTTACCTTGGAACGTCGGGCTAGTTTAAACCTAAAAATCTCTATAGGTCCAGAACCTGGTAATCTGCTTACAGGTCGTGAAACGGATACCATCGGAATGGTTAATTCAAAGGGAGACCTGAGTTCAAATACAGGTGTTAAAATAGATGGTCTTTTATCTAATATACCACCTGGCAGTTTAAATCCATTCCCTGCAGGAGGAGCCGATGGTAGAACTATACTTTACAATGGTAATGGTACTTATAAACCCTTCATGGATCTTCTTTCATATCTAGGAACAAGAACCTTTCTGCAATCAGGACAAGGAGGAACATATAACAACTATGACCCAGTTAAATTATTGAAATACGACCTCAATGACCAAACTGCTTTTATCTCCGTTCCTCTTTCCGGTAAACCTACAACTGAATATAGTATTCTGTTTTCTTTAAAAACTTATACATATTTAAATGAAGTTGTGGGAACTGAGGCATTATCAAGTCAGGATATTCAGATTGAATTTAAAACTGATTCCATCGGGCTTGCAGTTGGTAAATCAGTAAATGTTGTTCCACCTGACCCTGGTTTTATCCGCAGAGCCGAGTTTGTAAAGATTGTATCCGAAAGACCTCTTGGAATTACTTCAACATCAACATATGAAAATACATTTCTTAATTGGCTAAGAGAAACAAGACCAGCCTTATATCTCGATGCAATAAGATATTCCACTCGTGATAATACAATTAACTTTGCACTTTTAAATGATTATCTTTCCACAAAATTAGTTTTCTCCGTTGATAAAGCCAATTCAAAGGCAGGAGAATCTGTGTCTTACTATAAAGATAAAAACGGAAACATTATAGATCAAGCTCTACTTACAACTGCTCCTAATGCAGAAAGAGATTTAATTCAATACAAAAATCTGTCAGGTATTTCATCCTAATGATTAAAAAAATCGACTATCCATCTCCTCTGGTAGAAACATTACAACCGGAGGAAACATTAACTCAGGTCACAATCTATCAAGATGAACTAGAGAAAAATGATAAACGAAGAAAGATCAGAGTCATTCGTCCTGAAAGAATAAAGGACTTTGTTTCCAAGTATAGAACTCTTCTGAATGATGATCAGGGAAATTATACAGAATAATGCCTCTCAAATCGAAAAATGTCATACCGAATACGGTTTCGGTTCTTTCGCCTGAATCGTATGTCCTTGATTACATTCAGTTAATCAACCATATTTCTCTAGGTTCTGATCCCATTGATATACAGGGCATTGTGACCGAATTTTCGATCACGGAGAGTATCTATTCTCCCGGGCTTATCTTTACTTGTTCCATTAAGGATTCAGTTAACTTAATTGAAACATATAAACTCAATGGGCAGGAAGTGATTAGAGTTTCCATGCAGAGAAAGGAACCATCGGGTAACTATCAGTCTGTAAAGTTAGAGTTCTATGTTTCAGATTATCCTCTTTACTCTAAAGTTGATCAGCATACTCAGGTATACAAAATAACTGGCATTTCACCCCATGTTTTTATCTCTGATTTAAAAAATATATCGAGACCGATGAAGGGTAAAACCACTGCGGAAGAGATAAAGAAACTGGTGAATGAAGATCTAATGAGTTCGTTATCAATTAACGGTTCAGCTATATCTAAAGTAACAGGTGTGATTCCAAATCAAACTCCTATTTCAGCTATTTCATGGTTACTAGATAAAACATTTGATGACAAGTTTACTCCTTTCTTTTTCTATCAAGTTCTATCGGGGCAAATAGTTCTTCGCAGTTACCAAGACATGGTTTCTGATGAGGTATATGGAATCTATGATGATAAAAAATTAGTTATCTCGCAGGGTGGGCGCGAGGAATCTGCAGTGAATCGGTCATATCAAGAGAAGAAAAACAAAATCATAAAGATGGATTCTTCTTATAGTGTTTCTAAAATCTTTCCTGCCAAATCAGGAGCCTATGCTTCTGAGGGTGTTTTCATCGATATAGGTAAAAAAAATCTAACAAGTTTAAAGTATGCATACAAGAAGCCCGAACCAGGCACTTCTCTGAATGGTAATGAAACGGTAAAACTAGATTGGAACTATTCTATTTCACTAGATGAAACCAAATCATTAACTCAAACTACCGATGCGTATCAGGTATTCTTTAATACAAATTCTAGTTCACCACACAGTTATTCTCTTCTTGACAAAGGACCGCAGTATGGTAAGAGGATTTCTATCATTGAAAATATAGAATACATGACTCATGAATTATCTTTATATGGAGACTTCTCTCTATCATCAGGTTCAGTGATTGAGATACGAGTTGTGAAAGCAGGTGATCCACATGTCATTAGAAATTCCGAAAATGGTTCTTCTTCTTCCGATATTTACGATTCTGTTCTTTCGGGTAAATACCTAGTCACCGGTATCTCTCATATGTTCGGAGAGGACTATTATTGCCGAGTTCGTATCAAAAAGGATAGCCCATTGTTTTCACTTTCAAAATGAATTTTATTCCCGAAACCGTAACCTCTCCTCTCTTTCCACACAATGGATCCTTCTTTTGGTTTCATGGAGTCGTCGAAGATATTACCGATCCTCTTAAAAACGGAAGAGTGAAGGTAAGAGCAATTGGATACCACACTCAAAATAAAAAACAACTTCCTACTGCCGATCTTCCTTGGGCCGTTTCTTTAACACCTATCACATCGGGTTCAATTAAGGGAGTGGGTATTTCTGCTACCGGACTTAAAGTTGGTTCTTGGGTTCTTGGATTCTTTAGAGACGGTTCTTCTGCACAGGAGCCAGTGATTCTAGGATCCTTTCAGACATCTACGGATGGAGTCGATGATATACCCGTTGCTGCCAAAACAAATTATCCCTTTAGGTCTGTTATTCGTACCGAGAGTGGCCATGAGATTATTCTGGACGATAAAAGTGGCAGTGAAATTATAAAGATTCAGCATAAGAGTGGTTCAAGTATTACCTTTCAAACCAATGGTGATATTGACATTACGGCCGGTGGTAATGTCAATGTTAAGGCCGGTGTTAATGTCAAGGTTACTGGAACTCGAATTGATCTCAATTAACTTTTATAAATAAGCTAATGGCTGTTCCTGCTTTCAACATCTCGGATTTTAATGGTAAGGATACTAACTCTAGAGTTGCTTATAAGTCTCTGTATTCAGATTTGGATCTTAAGTTCCTTAAACATCCTGTTAAAAGAGATATAGTTCCTCTCATCGACATTGATGCAGTAAAGAATTCAGTAAAGAATCTCATACTTACAAATTTCTACGAAAGGCCTTTCAAACCGTTTTTGGGTTCGGACCTTTCAGCTCTACTGTTTGAAAATGCAACTGTATTCACTGCTCACAAACTAAGAACTCAAATAATGAGGGTGCTTGAGGAGTTTGAACCAAGAGTAATAGATATTGCAATTCAGATATTTGATAATGCGGATGCAAATGAATACAATATCACCATAGGTTTTACAATTATAGGAATAAATAGAACCGAAGAGATCAACCTATTCCTTAGAAGACTTAGATAATTTTATGGCACAAAAGCTAACAGTTACCGAATTAGATTACGATGCAATTCGTTCTAATATAAAAGCATACTTTACAAGAGAGGGTTCGGCCTTTAAGGACTGGGACTTTGAAGGTTCGGGCCTTGCAAATATTCTCGACGTTCTTGCTTACAATACTCATTATAATGCCATGTTGGCTCACATGACTTTGAATGAGGGCTTTATTGATACCGCTCAGATTAGAGAATCGGTTGTTTCTCATGCAAAGCTTTTGGGATATACTCCTAAATCCAAAAGAGCTTCTACTGCAGTGATTAACGCTTTCTTTTACGCTTCTAGTTCGCCAGTAGACAAATTGATTCTTCCTCGCGGCACAAAGTTTAAAACAACCTTTAATGGAACCGACTATACTTTTGTTACGACTGAGGCAAACATTGCCTCTCGAGTTCCTGCCACAGGTGGATACCTATTTACAAATATGGTTGTGGCTCAGGGTATTCTGACCAGAGCATCTTTCATTGTTGATTCCAATATCACCGATAGATCATATATCATTAAAGATGCAAATCTGGATACTTCTTCAATGAAGGTATTCGTGAGAGCCAATGCAGGTTCTACTTTGGTACAAACATTTTTACCCTTTACCTCGCTATATGAAACCACTTCGGAATCACAGGTATATTTCTTAACAGAGAACTACTCTGGTAATTTTCAGTTAAAGTTTGGAGATGGAATCTTTGGTAAGAAGTTAATTAACCTTCAAATCGTGGAAGTTGAATATATTTCTACTCAAGGTAATGTGGCAAATGGTGCAGGTGGTGTATCTAATTCCGTAGGGAATTGGGAATATGTTTCAGGTGCTCTGGATCCAGAAGCAATCTCTGCCGACATAGATCCAATTATTACCACTGTCTTTACTGCCGTTGGTGGAGACGACAAGGAAGATATTGAATCCATTAGATTCAATGCTCCTATTTCTTTTATTGCACAGAATAGAGCTGTAACAGCAAACGATTATATTTCTTTAATACAAAAGGAATTCGGAGCAGTCGATGCCATAAATGTATGGGGAGGAGAAGATGAAGATCCCATTACACCATCTGGTGCAGGCAATGTTTATATTTCCATTAAACCCAATGATGATATTTCGGAAAATGGAGAAATAGTGACAAAGTCAAAACTATCTGAAACCGAGAAGGACACAATTTTAAAAATCCTTGATACAAAAAGAGTGATTACTCTTAAGACCGAATTCGTAGATCCAGATTATACTTATCTCTACATGGATGTATTCCTTAAGTTTAATCCAAACCGAACATCTGAAACACCGAAGGAACTTGAATCTAACATTACATCAAAGGTTCTTTCTCCTTTCAAAGAGAACCAGCTGCAAAAGTTTAGTGGTGTTTTCCGATATTCCAAATTCCTAGCTGCAATTGATTCTTATAACCCTGCCATTCTTAATTCATTTGCCAGAATCTATTTGTACAAGATTTATGAAAACACCACATATGAGTGGACAAACATTACATCAAACATTCAGCGAGTTCGTTTTGATTCGGTAACAAATAAGATCTTTTTCGATACCTTTACAAATGCAAATCTAGTTTCAGGAATGACCGTTTCATTCTTTGTAACAGGAGGTACCGGTATCAACTTTCCTACAGTAGCAGACCAGACCGGAGAAAATATTCCAATTACAGTTGAAAATGATTATACCTTTTCTGTTGCAATTGATGCAGGAAATACTACTGAAACTGCTTTATCTTTTGGTTCTGTTTGGATAAACCGTGCGGGAACTCTTTCAAACAATACCATTGATTTTTCTGCAGGCCTTTTCAGAGGACAGGATAAATCATCTCCTCTTCTTGAATGCGCCCCTTGGTCTTACACTTATTATACAAGTGGATCCGGTGGAACAGCTCCGGGATATCCTTCTAGAGGCGTAACTGGCACCTATGTTACCAGTTTGGTTAAACTTTTAGATGAGGCTATTTCCGATTCTCAGAATGCTGATACGTATGGTACTAGAAATGTTTATCTCGTCCGTGCTTCAGATAATGTAAAACTGTATAATAGCGTAAAAGTTGGAATCTTAGATGTTCCTACTGGAATTGTTTTACTGGATAAGCCTATTACTAATATACCTATTACAGCTGCAACCTCTTTTAGAATAGATGCTGTTCCAGATTCAAATGATATTGCTCCAAAACGAAATCAACTTCTTGACCTAGATTTAAAAGAGACAAGCGTTATAGCCGAAATTGATACAATTGCAATAGGTGGTTCTGCAGGTTCTATTAACTACAATACATTCAAGAAGAATAGAAATTCAGATAATGATACTGCGGTAATAAATTAAAATTATGCCTACTTTAGATTTAACTAAAAAATCTTATAATTTTGAATCCAGTAGGGTTGAACAGTTATTTCCAAGAGAATTAAGAAGAGATTCGGCTACCTTAATTGAATTCCTAAAAGAGTATTATAGGTTCATGAATATGAAAGATGGAAGTGTTCCATCTATCAGTTATTCCGGACCATCATATGAAATTTCAAAGGCGAATGAACAGCATGACCTTGATCTTATTGATGACAAATATGTAGGACAACTGAAAGCTCTTCTGGCTCCTTATGTTCCCAATTCTGATATACTAGAAAACAAACAGTTACTAAAACTTATTGTTAAGTATTTCTATAACAATAGAGGATCTCGTGAATCGGTAGAAACATTCTTTAGATTATTCTTTAATACCACAGTTCAGATAATAGATAATGTTGACATAGATATTCTGTATACCGAAGAAATCACTCAAGGTAATTCTGCATATCAAAACTTACTCGGTAAAAAATGGAGACCCTATTCATATGGAATCTCAACAGAAATTCAGTCATACCGCTGGCAAGATGCATATAAAACTTTAGTGCATCCAATTGGGTGGAGATTCTTTCCTTTCCTTACATTTGAACTTTATAATACGAATAGGTATTCACAAATACCTGCATGGTTCTTTCCTTATAATTCTAATAAACTTGAGGATTGGTTTTATATTCCTCCTGCAGGAAGTCATACTCCAACCGCACAGCATGAATCTGGTTATCGGGCAGAGTGGTTTATTGATTTGATAAATGCTTCTGCAACAAAAGCATATTCAGATGTTTTATTCGGCGCTACAATATCCCAAGATGAAACTATTATTCATCTTGGGTATACAACAATACCCGAATATGACCGAATGGACCTTGCCAAGTTTGACTATGTTTCTAACCTAAAGTTTGAGGACTATGCAGAAATATCGGCTTACGGTTCATTCACAATTGAAGGAACTATTGATGAATATCCAAATGTATTCTCTGGAGATTTTGTAAATGTATCCTCCATTGTTCTTCTAGATAACGACAATAACCTTTTATTTGACGTTAATGATGCCACACCTCCAATTTATGAAAATGAAGATACTGACTAACAATTGGATAAATAAAACATAACCATAACTAACTAACTAACTATGTCCGCTGTAATTACTCCCCACTTTCGTCGTAGAAATGCTCAACGTGTCTATGAGGCTGCTCAGGCAGGAACCGATAGATACTATATTGGACTAGGCAAAAATGATCCTTGGTTGGATGATAATGATGCAGGTACATATGTTGTTCCTACTGGTTCCGATTTACAAGTGCAAGAAGCACTTATGAATCTTATTGCTATAAAGAGAGTTGATCTTCAGGATTCTAATGGTGATATAAATGGAACAGATAATAACATTAGTTTTGTTGTTCCAAATGTCAAATGGACTTCCGGTGGAGTATATAAGTCTTGGGATCCTTCAGATACCAATAGTTTCTATGCTGATACTGCTTCTAATCCAGCTTACGCAACATATAACAATGCGCTGTTTATCTGTGCCAAAAGAGGCAACGGAGCTTCTACAATTGCACCCACAGCCACAGGAACAGTAGGAACAATTGTTTCTCAAAATGATGGATATTCTTGGGTTAAGATTCAGGAATCTACAAATGTTGCACTTCATCCTCTTTTCACCAAGAGTTACTATCCTATATTTTCCATTACCAATGCTCCAACTAATTCTTCAGGCAAAATAGTACGAGTGGATATATCCCCCCCTGCTGGTACTGGTGCAGGATTAACTACTGGTACTGGTACATATACGGTAAGCATTATAGGAAATGGAACAGGAGGACTAGCAACTGTCGTTGTATCAGCTGAGGGAGTTATTACGAGTGTAACGGTAACGAATGCTGGTCAGAATTATACCTTTGGTACCGTTGATCTTTCAGGTATCTCTATTGCAAATCCCACTACATATAGGACCACCGGGGCTCCGGTTCTTCGAGTTATCTGTGCTCCTAAAAACGGCTTTGCTTCTGACCCAGTAAATCAACTTCCTACATGGTTCCTTGGTTTTACTTCTACCTTTGATGGAGATGAAGGCGGTCAGTTTTTAATTGATAATGGAACTGATTATCGTCAGATTTCTCTTATAAAGAATCCTTCTTTTAACGAAGATTCACAGGGGCTTAATACAACCGCTCTACTTAAAATTAAGTTTACCTCAGGAGGAAACCCTCCTGTAACAGGAAAAATAGTTCAGTTTTTCAATGGTAATGCCAAAGTCGGAAGAGCATTTGTTGATTATGTGGACATTGTAGATAATAATAATAAATTCATTTATGTTCACCAGAACTATTCAACCGACGTTGATTTGGGCACAATAACAACTGTGGGAAATACATTTCGAGTATATGATCCCGTTACACGCGATTTAGATACCACGGTATATACAATTGCAGCAGTAACACCTCCTGAATATCTTAAGGGTTCAGGAGAAGTTGTTTTCCTAGAAAATAGAGGTCCAATTAAAAGATCTTCACTACAAGTAGAATCAATCAAAATAATCCTACAGTTCTAATATGAGTTATATTTTTACAAATATAGATGGATCAGAAATTACTACGATTCCCCTTGCGCCCGGCATCGCGGATTATGTAAAGAAAAATGATACATTTGAAACATGGAGAAAAAAGACCAATTGGTTAATTCAGGACTCCGGAAGAGATATTGTTTTAGGAGATGATACATCGGGTAATTTTATTTCTACCATTGCAGGAACTGCCGATCAAGTTCTTGTCTCCGGTTCAGGTTCAGAAAAATCAGCGGTCACTCTTTCTCTTCCTCAGAGCATTGGAAAAAGTTCTAATGTTGAATTTGGAAACATTAAGGGAACTGAGATTACTGGAACTATTCTTGTTGCCTCTGAGAAGATTACTTCTCCTTCAATTACTGTTTCTGGAACTGGAACTTTTAAAGTTCTTTCTGTAACTGATTCTTCCACCGTAACAGGCACGGGAAAATTCGGTACCGTGGAAACTCCTAACTTGAAGGTAACTTCTTCTGCAGATTTTGATGGAGTTGAAGTAAAAGCCACAGGTTTTAAAGGAGAAACTGCCAATGTTACGACCATAACTGGAAAAAACATTGAGGGCACTACCTCAATTACATCTCCACAGATTTCAGCCTCGCTCGATCTCTTTTCACCCTTGGCGCAGCTTAATACTCTTAGATCAACTACCATCAATGCGGACAGTGGTAATTTTGGCGCTTTAACTGCTAACAGTTCAACCATAGGTTCAGGTACCTTCACTACTTCATTAACCTCAAATGGAACTCTTCTTGTATTAGGAGATTCGGAATTTCGAGGAGACCTTGCAATTACAAATGGAAAGAAATTTGTAATTCCTTCTGGTATTACAAACATTCGAAATAATGAATATACTTGGCCTGCTTCTGCAAATGTTCAAAATACATTTCTTAGGTATGGAGCTGGTGGGCAACTTTCATGGTCTGAAATGAACGTTTTGTCTTCCGCTATTGTTTTTGAAGATGTAGTTCCAGTTGGTGTCATTGTCCGTTGGGATAAAGCAGATAGTCCTCCTAATACCAAATGGGCGTATTGCACAGGTCAAGCTATTTCATCTTTAAGCATTACTCAAACAGATAAGAATAAACTGATTGTCATCTATCCTGATGGTAGCCTTCCTACAGCTTCAGGTGTTATCATTAAGATTGCTGCAGATTTTGTAAAGAGATTTAAAGTTAATCTTGCAGAAGGTATTACCGGAACCAACGGAAATGGTGGCAGTGTTACTTATTTTGATGGCACTTCGGATTCCGATGCACCCGCCACTCTGGTCACTCTTAAGGTAAACTATGACACAAATACACTTGCGATTGACGGTAGTCAACTTAAGGTAAAGGATAACACATTCCTTTCTTTGGAATCAGGTGGCACAGTAAAGCGTCAGGTTAAAGTAAATGGTGGTTCAGACATTTCTTTTGCTAACACCTCTGGTGACCTAATTGTAGGAAATAACAGTTCAACACACATTGCCATAGATGGAGATGATATTCAGGCGAGAAATATCGGTGCCGTTTCTACTCTTAATTTAAATCGTCTTGGAGGAGCGGTCACGGTTACTGCAGCTCCTACGTTGGGAACTCATGTCGTGAATAAAACCTATGCTGATAAGTTTCTTCCATTAGCTGGTGGAACAATGTCAGGTGCTATTTCATTTAATCCTGCTACCTTTGAATCAACACATCTTGTCAATAAATCTTTTGTTGATGCAGCACTGAGTATCAAGGCCAATATTGCCAGTCCATCTTTTACTGGAACCGTTAACTCTCAAGGCCCTGTTATTGCAGGCTCATATAGCACTACCGGCAGTATCCTGGTCAGCGGCGAGGAGGGTGGAGTTAGGCTCAATATCTGGGACGGCAGTGGCGTAGCGGATGGAACCAAATACGGTTCGGTTCAAATTGTCCGTCCTACCAATGGCCACAATGGAGCGCATCTATCTTTTGTTCGGCACGGCACGGCGGTCGTTGGTTTGGGCTATAAATCGGCGTCCAACACATTTGGGTTTGGACAGGGGTTAGTGGGTGCTTTTGACCCTAATTATCTAGCAATAAATCAAAGTAATGGAAATGTAGGCATCGGAACCATTACTCCTTCAGTTAAATTTGATGTAGCTGGAGATATAAGAGCTGGCAATATTACTACCACGGGCCAACTTTTCATAAATAATGTAAATCCAACGATTCATTTGCAGGACACAGATAGCAGGTCTGCCTTGATTCATGTAAATAATAACAAATTTTATCTTCTTCAAGGCACCGGCAATAATTCTACTAATTTTACGACTGCTAGACCATTCGTAGTAGACCTTAACAGTGAATACGTTGGTATCGGTGTTGAAACCCCTACAAGCAGACTACACGTAAATGGAAATGTAAACGCTACATCCTATAATGGTCAAACCTTTAGTTCTACATCTTCTATTCGATATAAACAGAATGTACAACCTTTATTCAATGCGTTAAGCATTATTGAAAAACTTCAGGGAGTAACTTTTGATTGGAAAGAAACAGGAAAATCCGATATTGGTCTTATTGCCGAACAAGTAAACGAAGTCGTTCCTGAATTTGTATTAAAGGACGAGGAAGGACTTCCAAAGGGAATCGACTACGGTAAACTTACATCTATTCTTATTGAGGCTGTTAAAGAATTATCTGCATTGATTAAATCACAAAAATCTTAATATGCCCTCTGGATATAAAACAACAGTAAGAAGCTTATTCGGCTTATTCGGTTCAAGCCTAAGAGATTTAGATTCTATTTTTAAATATAGATATAGCCAAAAGAGGCCCGATGTTAATTTTATAGATGAAAACGGTAGCGATATAAGTAATAGATACGAGAAACTCAATAGATTTGATGTAAGAATTACTGTATCATCAACGGCTGAAACATACGAAAGGTATGGTAGGAAGAATAATGGTACCTTGACAGTTAAGGTAAACATTATACAATTGGATGCTACCGGAATCCAAAGCACTTTTAATTGTAGGGTAAGTGTTGGAAATATTTCCAAAACAAATGTTTTTAATTCCACTGAAACAGAATTTAAGTTTACAAATCTTAATCAAGGTACCTATAGTGTGGTTGTAACTGAAAACACAAGTGGAAAAAATATTACTCTTTCTGTTGTTTTAGGTGGATCTACTGTAGTATATAATTTAGATGATGGTGGTGAGGAATTATATACTAGGAATACAAATTTTTTCAGCAATGGAATAGATTTAAGATATTTATTTACTTCTAGGGATCATGTAAGACTAAGTTTTACTGTATCATCAACGGCTGAAACATACGAAAGGTATGGTAGGAAGAATAATGGTACATTGACAGTTAAAATAACCCAGGCAAACTATAATTACTATTTACCGTCGGGTACGCGCCATAATTATACCGTAACTGTAGGTGGTATTTCCAAAAACCTTTCTTTTAATGATGATACAGCAGAATTTAAGTTTACAAATCTTAATCAAGCTACCTATGGTGTGGTTGTAACTGAAAACATAAGTGGAAAAAGTGTTAGGGTCACTGAGACATTAGGCGGTCCTGCTGAATCATATAGTTTAACAGCATTACAATTATGAAAATTGGTTTAGTGACATATTCGGATAATATTTTTCGTATAGTGTTATCTAAATTTGAAAAATCAAAAGAGAAATATTGCAGTAAATACCAATTAGATTTTCATTACGAAAGTATCAACTTTGATAATACTTTTAAGCTCAGTTGGTTAAAGATAGATATTTTATTAAAATATTTAGAATTATATGATTATGTATATGTTACGGATTATGATTCGGTAATAATAAACGATGATTATGATATTCGTAAACTAATAAAAGAATCTAATAATGCAGATGTAATATGTAATCAATTAGATAGTGGTTTTAAGTTAATAGGATGTTCAATCTTTAAATCTTCGGTTAAAACAAAGTTATTTTTAAAGCATATACTCACTTTTAAAGATAACAGTAGATCCTTTTATGCCGAAGAAACTCCTTTTAATTTAATGTTAGAGGAATTTAAAATTAAGGTCCACATTGAAAAGAATATAAATCATATCATAAACATCCATGATGGTAAACCTAATTTTATGTTACACTATGCAAGTGTTTCAAATCCTCTTAAAATAAAAAAAATACATGCTGAGACATTCAATTACTCATGATAAAAACTCTTCAGGTTTACGACTTGATCGAAACGAATGTATATGTCCATCCATTGTAAGAAATATTCTCACAGATGCAAATATAGTTGAAGGTGATTATTGCAAATATACCTCTGCATATAATTTTATAGATTTACTATCTCAAACCTTAAAAGTTAATCCAGATAATATCTACCTTGATAATGGATCTGAAAATGTTTTAAAAAATCTAATATCTCTTTTACCTTGTTCACATTGGGTTATGCAATACCCTACATTTGAATTATTCCCTACGTATTGTGAATTATTTAATAAAAAAATAAAAACAATACCCTTTGATTATTTAAATGATATATTCAGTGCAAAGATTCCGTATAGTAAATCAGAAGGGTTATATTTAGTTGATCCTCATAACCCAACGGGACTATCATATTCGTTTGAGGAAATAGAATCATATTGTTTTTATTACAAATACGTAATTATGGATCAGGCATATCTGGATCCTATTACAGTAATAGAAAAACAACTTCCTTCTAATCTAATAATTGTTAGAACTTTTAGTAAATTAGGAGGGATTACGGGAATGCGCCTAGGGTATTGCTACTCTGGTGATCAAGAAGTAATAAAAAAGCTAAATCAGTTTAGGCCTATGTTTATGAATTCATTGACTTTAAAACTAGGCACAACAATTATATCCAACAACTACACTAAAAAAATCTCAAACGAATTTAATCAGGTTAAGGATCTTCTTAAACATTACTTTAAAGAAAATTATATACTTCAGTGTGGTAATTTTATTTTAGTGAAAAACGTTCCAACATATAAAGGTTATGATCTAAAACCTTATACCATATCTGATAAAAAATTATACAGAATGACGGTCTTTGATAAAGAAACTTTTGATCTATTATGAATATAATATTCACCTCATATCTAAAAATAAAAGATTCGGCTTGTGATGAATTATATGTAAATGAATTGATCCCACAATGGGTTAAAGTAAATCAAAAATACTGTGATGAAATTCATATCATAACAAATATACCAGATGCCTTTGCCCATTTAACAAACATACACCTACATTCTATTAGCATTACTGAAGCTTTTAATGGAGTCGATCCAAATGCAAAAGTTTTTCATCATCAGGTTAAATGTTGGAAAGTTTTCTTGGAAACATTAAAGGATAAAGAATGCTGTGTTTACTTAGATCCAGATGCTTTTTTATTTGATTCAGAGATTTTTAATATAGCATTTAATACGGAGCATCATCAATTATCTAAAAAGAAATTTCGTTATGGCGAATCGGATGCAGGCATTGCTATATTACGAAATACGCCTCAAACTAAAGAGCTGCTAAAAACGATTTTATCTGCTTTTGAAGATAAGGCTTTATCTCCGAGATGTATAATAGAACATTATTATGATAAAATGTTTCGCGGAGATAATAAGTATTATATTCCATGGTCAAAATATTCAATAGGTTTAAGGAATGTAATATGTGGAAACAATGAAAATCTAAATGCTATTCATGGAGAATATAATGGTAAAACAAAGCTAACGAGTGATCAGGAACATTTGCTAAGTCTAATATTAGAAAAAGAAAAACGTAGAAAATACTAATTAAACACATTATCAATATGTGTAAGCTTTTTAGATAAAGTTAGTTCCTTAATGATTTGATTTTCCTTAATGTAATTTGATTGGGTGTGTAGGGTACTAAAAATATTTTTAGGCATATATTCCTCGTAATAATGATGACTTTTTCTGTATGAATCTATTCCAAAATAATACACTTCATATCCTAAAGACAATGCATATATGATCGATTGTAATCCCAGCGAATGATAATTTAAATTATTGTGTTTTGTTTTACATATAACGTCAACTTTAATATTGTCTGGGATCTTATAGTTTATATCGTTGATTACGGAATTCATCCAAACGGAATTGATTGTAGAATTTGATAAAATATCCTTAACGGAATCCACCTGTGTTTTATCTGGATCAAAGATTACATCTTTATTTGTATCTGACCAACCGCAGTTCCCCCAGATAGTAGGAGAGCCCAGATAATCTTTATGACTCTGTAAATGGAATATTGATTTATTACATATCATTATTTCATCAAAAAATGAATTGATAAAATCTCCTCTTTTTCTTAAAGTAACATCTGCAGATGTTCCTATGATAACTATTTTTTTCATATAAATAAAATTATGACATTATGCGAATTAACATTAAATGGTAAAATCTATAGAGGAGAACTATTAAGCGAAAGTTTAAATGAGGTCACTTTAAAGCATATTATTTCTGAGGAAATATCAACCTATGTATTATCTGGTACATATGAAATTACTAAACATGTAATAGAAGAAAAATCATCTAATAAAATATTTCTAGAGTTCATATTTGAGGCCATAAAAAAATTAGAACATAATGTTTTGTTTACAAAGGAAGAAATATATGAAATTAGTCAGGTGAAAGATGTTATTTTAGAAATTCAGATTCAGAGTGTTCTAAAAACATTAAAAATTGGTAAAGAAAATATATCAATAGATATAGTAAAAGAAGCTTTAATTCAATATGCTAAAGAAGAAACATTATTAAATGTAGGTTTCATTAAAAACGATAATGACCTTGATGAAAATCAATGCAATATATTGATTTTAAACTTTAATGAAATCTTAAATAATTTTGCTGAATCATTAAAAGAAACAAATACCATAACGGATATGTATTTAAAAATACCGGATATATTTAAAGCGGAAGATTTAAAACACTTTCAAAGTTTGCAATCAATTATTTTATCAACGTGAGTTATTAAACCTTGTTTTTCCAATTTTTTTATTATCACGTATTGTTCCATATCTGGAGGTATAATACGTCCAGAAGGAAATTCTGTTTGATTCATATAATTTGTATATGTACCATAAGTATTTTCGATATGATGGAAATAATGTTCTCCTTTAATATAGGAATCAAAGCCAAGATAGTATACAGTGTATCCTAATCTTATTGCTTCAAATAAAATGGCCAAACCAATTGTGCCTACATATCCGGTATATTTTTTTATTACTATTGGAATTTGTTTTCCGTGAATATTTTTTGGAGGCGTAAACGGATATCTATCTTTTTCCCCGTTTAAGCTGAAACTATCTTCCCAGATTTCTTTTATACCCGTTTTAGAAATATTTTCGTATATTCTATTTTGAGCTTTAATTTGTTTTTCTTCATTCCACCATAAATCCCACCTTGGCTTTTCATCATGATCCAACTGTTCTCTTCGCGAATATTTGTAAAACTCTCTCTCGGTTTTTACCCATATTGTAGGATCACCTGTATATTCTTTAAATGTCTCATAGTGATTTATTGAATACTTGATAAAAACTACTTCATCAAATGTTTCGTTTATAAATTTGCCGCGTTTGCGTGAGGTTACATCCATCCCACATCCTATTACTAGAATCTTCATGTTAATTGTATTTGAGGACTTGTATTTGTTCTATTGATAATGTCTTCTTCTTTCATTTCTCTGTGCACCGGATTGGTACTATATACGATACTATTTGAAGATTTATTGCATAACAACTGATCACACCCATTACAATATGAATGTTTTGAATATTCGTTATTTTGGTGAGATTCTCGTAACGATGAATACGCTTCTCCATTTAGTATTTGTTCAAGAGTTTCCTTAGAAGCATCTCCTAAAGGCATGGATTCATTATAGTCGAAACAGCATGGTACGACAATTCCATTCCAGTTTATTTGAAGAGGCCCCGATTGTGGTCTTCCACAAGATTTTTTTCCTACCTTAGGATCTAAATCACGATATGTCTTTCCATCTCCGAAATTGTGTGGCTTCCATACTTCATAATAATCGGCCACTTCCTTAATTTCACTAGGACATTTATCTATTGAAGTTTCTCCATCAAAATCCAAGATGAAATGACTTACCTCTATTGTCCCATATTTTCTTTTAAGGTTTCCTAACAAAGATATATTTGCCAGCACTTGATCGAAGTTTCCACCCTTCATGGTCTTTTCATATTGCCCCTTGTCAAAACCGTAGAAACTTAATCGTATTTCATCCAGACCATTTTTAATTGCGCTTTCAATCTTTGTTAATGAAGGATCATAAGAAGAACGTTCCGAAAACATCGAGGCATTAGAAATTACATATGTAGTTAAACCTCTTTTCTTTGCAATTAAAATCTTTTCTTCAAGCGTAGGATCAATGAACGGCTCACCAAAATTAGTTAAAACAATTTTAGTAGCTCCCATATCCACGATTTGATCCACGATTTGAAGATACAATTTCATTGACATGATACCCTTTTTACGAGTATGCTTTTCTCTGGGACACATTATGCAATGATAGTTGCATAGATTTGTAGGTTCGATACGAACCTCTTTATTTTTAAGCTTCATTATGACTCCAGAGTTTACCAATTTTAGTACCGTTTATATCACATTTCTCGCAGGGAGTTAAACCATTACGTTTTGTTTTTATCATTTTGCTAACAAAATCTTTAAAAAAACTACTGTTTAAATATTGCTCCAGTGAAGTATCTTTAACATTTAAATTTGATTTTGATATTTCGGATTCTCTATGCCAATCAGAATGGCATAAAAGATAATTTCCATTCCAGTCTATCATTGCTTTATAAAATGGAATATGGCATGACCTATTTGGATTTATACCAGCTGAACTTTTAAAAGTAGATGTACCACCTCTATTATAAAACTCTAACGTTTCCTTAGAATAAACCTTTTTGATTGTTAAATTATCTAATGTATATTCACTTTCTTTTAATAATTTAAGTAAGGAATCATATTGTAGTTCATTATCATATAGGTCAATGCAAAGTGCTTTTAATTTAAATGACTCTAATTTTTTTAGAGTATCAATTGTAAGTAAGTCGGAATTTGTAATAAGAGATGTTGGATAGTTTTTAGATAGTATTTCTAATCCATACATAATATCTTTGCACATTAAAGGCTCGGAAAAACCACTTACGCATACTTCACCTTTATAATCAGATTCCTTTAATGCACGAACTACCGCATTAAAGATTTCAGGAGACATATGCTTATTTTGATTGGGATATATTTTTGGATCATATCTTGGGCAAAAGGAACATTTGCGAGTGCATAATTCCGTTACATTTAATTCAACAATAGAAATATTTTTAGAAAATATTCCTATTTCCTTCAATTGGTTCATATTGTATATATACAATATGAACCAATTGAAGGAAATAGGAATATTTTCTAAAAATATTTCTATTGTTGAATTAAATGTAACGGAATTATGCACTCGCAAATGTTCCTTTTGCCCAAGATATGATCCAAAAATATATCCCAATCAAAATAAGCATATGTCTCCTGAAATCTTTAATGCGGTAGTTCGTGCATTAAAGGAATCTGATTATAAAGGTGAAGTATGCGTAAGTGGTTTTTCCGAGCCTTTAATGTGCAAAGATATTATGTATGGATTAGAAATACTATCTAAAAACTATCCAACATCTCTTATTACAAATTCCGACTTACTTACAATTGATACTCTAAAAAAATTAGAGTCATTTAAATTAAAAGCACTTTGCATTGACCTATATGATAATGAACTACAATATGATTCCTTACTTAAATTATTAAAAGAAAGTGAATATACATTAGATAATTTAACAATCAAAAAGGTTTATTCTAAGGAAACGTTAGAGTTTTATAATAGAGGTGGTACATCTACTTTTAAAAGTTCAGCTGGTATAAATCCAAATAGGTCATGCCATATTCCATTTTATAAAGCAATGATAGACTGGAATGGAAATTATCTTTTATGCCATTCTGATTGGCATAGAGAATCCGAAATATCAAAATCAAATTTAAATGTTAAAGATACTTCACTGGAGCAATATTTAAACAGTAGTTTTTTTAAAGATTTTGTTAGCAAAATGATAAAAACAAAACGTAATGGTTTAACTCCCTGCGAGAAATGTGATATAAACGGTACTAAAATTGGTAAACTCTGGAGTCATAATGAAGCTTAAAAATAAAGAGGTTCGTATCGAACCTACAAATCTATGCAACTATCATTGCATAATGTGTCCCAGAGAAAAGCATACTCGTAAAAAGGGTATCATGTCAATGAAATTGTATCTTCAAATCGTGGATCAAATCGTGGATATGGGAGCTACTAAAATTGTTTTAACTAATTTTGGTGAGCCGTTCATTGATCCTACGCTTGAAGAAAAGATTTTAATTGCAAAGAAAAGAGGTTTAACTACATATGTAATTTCTAATGCCTCGATGTTTTCGGAACGTTCTTCTTATGATCCTTCATTAACAAAGATTGAAAGCGCAATTAAAAATGGTCTGGATGAAATACGATTAAGTTTCTACGGTTTTGACAAGGGGCAATATGAAAAGACCATGAAGGGTGGAAACTTCGATCAAGTGCTGGCAAATATATCTTTGTTAGGAAACCTTAAAAGAAAATATGGGACAATAGAGGTAAGTCATTTCATCTTGGATTTTGATGGAGAAACTTCAATAGATAAATGTCCTAGTGAAATTAAGGAAGTGGCCGATTATTATGAAGTATGGAAGCCACACAATTTCGGAGATGGAAAGACATATCGTGATTTAGATCCTAAGGTAGGAAAAAAATCTTGTGGAAGACCACAATCGGGGCCTCTTCAAATAAACTGGAATGGAATTGTCGTACCATGCTGTTTCGACTATAATGAATCCATGCCTTTAGGAGATGCTTCTAAGGAAACTCTTGAACAAATACTAAATGGAGAAGCGTATTCATCGTTACGAGAATCTCACCAAAATAACGAATATTCAAAACATTCATATTGTAATGGGTGTGATCAGTTGTTATGCAATAAATCTTCAAATAGTATCGTATATAGTACCAATCCGGTGCACAGAGAAATGAAAGAAGAAGACATTATCAATAGAACAAATACAAGTCCTCAAATACAATTAACATGAAGATTCTAGTAATAGGATGTGGGATGGATGTAACCTCACGCAAACGCGGCAAATTTATAAACGAAACATTTGATGAAGTAGTTTTTATCAAGTATTCAATAAATCACTATGAGACATTTAAAGAATATACAGGTGATCCTACAATATGGGTAAAAACCGAGAGAGAGTTTTACAAATATTCGCGAAGAGAACAGTTGGATCATGATGAAAAGCCAAGGTGGGATTTATGGTGGAATGAAGAAAAACAAATTAAAGCTCAAAATAGAATATACGAAAATATTTCTAAAACGGGTATAAAAGAAATCTGGGAAGATAGTTTCAGCTTAAACGGGGAAAAAGATAGATATCCGTTTACGCCTCCAAAAAATATTCACGGAAAACAAATTCCAATAGTAATAAAAAAATATACCGGATATGTAGGCACAATTGGTTTGGCCATTTTATTTGAAGCAATAAGATTAGGATACACTGTATACTATCTTGGCTTTGATTCCTATATTAAAGGAGAACATTATTTCCATCATATCGAAAATACTTATGGTACATATACAAATTATATGAATCAAACAGAATTTCCTTCTGGACGTATTATACCTCCAGATATGGAACAATACGTGATAATAAAAAAATTGGAAAAACAAGGTTTAATAACTCACGTTGATAAAATAATTGATTGCAAACTTTGAAAGTGTTTTAAATCTTCCGCTTTAAATATATCCGGTATTTTTAAATACATATCCGTTATGGTATTTGTTTCTTTTAATGATTCAGCAAAATTATTTAAGATTTCATTAAAGTTTAAAATCAATATATTGCATTGATTTTCATCAAGGTCATTATCGTTTTTAATGAAACCTACATTTAATAATGTTTCTTCTTTAGCATATTGAATTAAAGCTTCTTTTACTATATCTATTGATATATTTTCTTTACCAATTTTTAATGTTTTTAGAACACTCTGAATCTGAATTTCTAAAATAACATCTTTCACCTGACTAATTTCATATATTTCTTCCTTTGTAAACAAAACATTATGTTCTAATTTTTTTATGGCCTCAAATATGAACTCTAGAAATATTTTATTAGATGATTTTTCTTCTATTACATGTTTAGTAATTTCATATGTACCAGATAATACATAGGTTGATATTTCCTCAGAAATAATATGCTTTAAAGTGACCTCATTTAAACTTTCGCTTAATAGTTCTCCTCTATAGATTTTACCATTTAATGTTAATTCGCATAATGTCATAATTTTATTTATATGAAAAAAATAGTTATCATAGGAACATCTGCAGATGTTACTTTAAGAAAAAGAGGAGATTTTATCAATTCATTTTTTGATGAAATAATGATATGTAATAAATCAATATTCCATTTACAGAGTCATAAAGATTATCTGGGCTCTCCTACTATCTGGGGGAACTGCGGTTGGTCAGATACAAATAAAGATGTAATCTTTGATCCAGATAAAACACAGGTGGATTCCGTTAAGGATATTTTATCAAATTCTACAATCAATTCCGTTTGGATGAATTCCGTAATCAACGATATAAACTATAAGATCCCAGACAATATTAAAGTTGACGTTATATGTAAAACAAAACACAATAATTTAAATTATCATTCGCTGGGATTACAATCGATCATATATGCATTGTCTTTAGGATATGAAGTGTATTATTTTGGAATAGATTCATACAGAAAAAGTCATCATTATTACGAGGAATATATGCCTAAAAATATTTTTAGTACCCTACACACCCAATCAAATTACATTAAGGAAAATCAAATCATTAAGGAACTAACTTTATCTAAAAAGCTTACACATATTGATAATGTGTTTAATTAGTATTTTCTACGTTTTTCTTTTTCTAATATTAGACTTAGCAAATGTTCCTGATCACTCGTTAGCTTTGTTTTACCATTATATTCTCCATGAATAGCATTTAGATTTTCATTGTTTCCACATATTACATTCCTTAAACCTATTGAATATTTTGACCATGGAATATAATACTTATTATCTCCGCGAAACATTTTATCATAATAATGTTCTATTATACATCTCGGAGATAAAGCCTTATCTTCAAAAGCAGATAAAATCGTTTTTAGCAGCTCTTTAGTTTGAGGCGTATTTCGTAATATAGCAATGCCTGCATCCGATTCGCCATAACGAAATTTCTTTTTAGATAATTGATGATGCTCCGTATTAAATGCTATATTAAAAATCTCTGAATCAAATAAAAAAGCATCTGGATCTAAGTAAACACAGCATTCTTTATCCTTTAATGTTTCCAAGAAAACTTTCCAACATTTAACCTGATGATGAAAAACTTTTGCATTTGGATCGACTCCATTAAAAGCTTCAGTAATGCTAATAGAATGTAGGTGTATGTTTGTTAAATGGGCAAAGGCATCTGGTATATTTGTTATGATATGAATTTCATCACAGTATTTTTGATTTACTTTAACCCATTGTGGGATCAATTCATTTACATATAATTCATCACAAGCCGAATCTTTTATTTTTAGATATGAGGTGAATATTATATTCATAATAGATCAAAAGTTTCTTTATCAAAGACCGTCATTCTGTATAATTTTTTATCAGATATGGTATAAGGTTTTAGATCATAACCTTTATATGTTGGAACGTTTTTCACTAAAATAAAATTACCACACTGAAGTATATAATTTTCTTTAAAGTAATGTTTAAGAAGATCCTTAACCTGATTAAATTCGTTTGAGATTTTTTTAGTGTAGTTGTTGGATATAATTGTTGTGCCTAGTTTTAAAGTCAATGAATTCATAAACATAGGCCTAAACTGATTTAGCTTTTTTATTACTTCTTGATCACCAGAGTAGCAATACCCTAGGCGCATTCCCGTAATCCCTCCTAATTTACTAAAAGTTCTAACAATTATTAGATTAGAAGGAAGTTGTTTTTCTATTACTGTAATAGGATCCAGATATGCCTGATCCATAATTACGTATTTGTAATAAAAACAATATGATTCTATTTCCTCAAACGAATATGATAGTCCCGTTGGGTTATGAGGATCAACTAAATATAACCCTTCTGATTTACTATACGGAATCTTTGCACTGAATATATCATTTAAATAATCAAAGGGTATTGTTTTTATTTTTTTATTAAATAATTCACAATACGTAGGGAATAATTCAAATGTAGGGTATTGCATAACCCAATGTGAACAAGGTAAAAGAGATATTAGATTTTTTAAAACATTTTCAGATCCATTATCAAGGTAGATATTATCTGGATTAACTTTTAAGGTTTGAGATAGTAAATCTATAAAATTATATGCAGAGGTATATTTGCAATAATCACCTTCAACTATATTTGCATCTGTGAGAATATTTCTTACAATGGATGGACATATACATTCGTTTCGATCAAGTCGTAAACCTGAAGAGTTTTTATCATGAGTAATTGAATGTCTCAGCATGTATTTTTTTTATTTTAAGAGGATTTGAAACACTTGCATAGTGTAACATAAAATTAGGTTTACCATCATGGATGTTTATGATATGATTTATATTCTTTTCAATGTGGACCTTAATTTTAAATTCCTCTAACATTAAATTAAAAGGAGTTTCTTCGGCATAAAAGGATCTACTGTTATCTTTAAAAGTGAGTATATGCTTTAAAAATAACTTTGTTTTAACCGAAGATTTAAAGATTGAACATCCTATTAACTTAAAACCACTATCTAATTGATTACATATTACATCTGCATTATTAGATTCTTTTATTAGTTTACGAATATCATAATCATCGTTTATTATTACCGAATCATAATCCGTAACATATACATAATCATATAATTCTAAATATTTTAATAAAATATCTATCTTTAACCAACTGAGCTTAAAAGTATTATCAAAGTTGATACTTTCGTAATGAAAATCTAATTGGTATTTACTGCAATATTTCTCTTTTGATTTTTCAAATTTAGATAACACTATACGAAAAATATTATCCGAATATGTCACTAAACCAATTTTCATAATTGTAATGCTGTTAAACTATATGATTCAGCAGGACCGCCTAATGTCTCAGTGACCCTAACACTTTTTCCACTTATGTTTTCAGTTACAACCACACCATAGGTAGCTTGATTAAGATTTGTAAACTTAAATTCTGCTGTATCATCATTAAAAGAAAGGTTTTTGGAAATACCACCTACAGTTACGGTATAATTATGGCGCGTACCCGACGGTAAATAGTAATTATAGTTTGCCTGGGTTATTTTAACTGTCAATGTACCATTATTCTTCCTACCATACCTTTCGTATGTTTCAGCCGTTGATGATACAGTAAAACTTAGTCTTACATGATCCCTAGAAGTAAATAAATATCTTAAATCTATTCCATTGCTGAAAAAATTTGTATTCCTAGTATATAATTCCTCACCACCATCATCTAAATTATATACTACAGTAGATCCACCTAAAACAACAGAAAGAGTAATATTTTTTCCACTTGTGTTTTCAGTTACAACCACACTATAGGTACCTTGATTAAGATTTGTAAACTTAAATTCTGTTTCAGTGGAATTAAAAACATTTGTTTTGGAAATATTTCCAACACTTACCCTACAATTAAAAGTGCTTTGGATTCCGGTAGCATCCAATTGTATAATGTTTACCTTAACTGTCAAGGTACCATTATTCTTCCTACCATACCTTTCGTATGTTTCAGCCGTTGATGATACAGTAATTCTTACATCAAATCTATTGAGTTTCTCGTATCTATTACTTATATCGCTACCGTTTTCATCTATAAAATTAACATCGGGCCTCTTTTGGCTATATCTATATTTAAAAATAGAATCTAAATCTCTTAGGCTTGAACCGAATAAGCCGAATAAGCTTCTTACTGTTGTTTTATATCCAGAGGGCATATTAAGATTTTTGTGATTTAATCAATGCAGATAATTCTTTAACAGCCTCAATAAGAATAGATGTAAGTTTACCGTAGTCGATTCCCTTTGGAAGTCCTTCCTCGTCCTTTAATACAAATTCAGGAACGACTTCGTTTACTTGTTCGGCAATAAGACCAATATCGGATTTTCCTGTTTCTTTCCAATCAAAAGTTACTCCCTGAAGTTTTTCAATAATGCTTAACGCATTGAATAAAGGTTGTACATTCTGTTTATATCGAATAGAAGATGTAGAACTAAAGGTTTGACCATTATAGGATGTAGCGTTTACATTTCCATTTACGTGTAGTCTGCTTGTAGGGGTTTCAACACCGATACCAACGTATTCACTGTTAAGGTCTACTACGAATGGTCTAGCAGTCGTAAAATTAGTAGAATTATTGCCGGTGCCTTGAAGAAGATAAAATTTGTTATTATTTACATGAATCAAGGCAGACCTGCTATCTGTGTCCTGCAAATGAATCGTTGGATTTACATTATTTATGAAAAGTTGGCCCGTGGTAGTAATATTGCCAGCTCTTATATCTCCAGCTACATCAAATTTAACTGAAGGAGTAATGGTTCCGATGCCTACATTTCCATTACTTTGATTTATTGCTAGATAATTAGGGTCAAAAGCACCCACTAACCCCTGTCCAAACCCAAATGTGTTGGACGCCGATTTATAGCCCAAACCAACGACCGCCGTGCCGTGCCGAACAAAAGATAGATGCGCTCCATTGTGGCCATTGGTAGGACGGACAATTTGAACCGAACCGTATTTGGTTCCATCCGCTACGCCACTGCCGTCCCAGATATTGAGCCTAACTCCACCCTCCTCGCCGCTGACCAGGATACTGCCGGTAGTGCTATATGAGCCTGCAATAACAGGGCCTTGAGAGTTAACGGTTCCAGTAAAAGATGGACTGGCAATATTGGCCTTGATACTCAGTGCTGCATCAACAAAAGATTTATTGACAAGATGTGTTGATTCAAAGGTAGCAGGATTAAATGAAATAGCACCTGACATTGTTCCACCAGCTAATGGAAGAAACTTATCAGCATAGGTTTTATTCACGACATGAGTTCCCAACGTAGGAGCTGCAGTAACCGTGACCGCTCCTCCAAGACGATTTAAATTAAGAGTAGAAACGGCACCGATATTTCTCGCCTGAATATCATCTCCATCTATGGCAATGTGTGTTGAACTGTTATTTCCTACAATTAGGTCACCAGAGGTGTTAGCAAAAGAAATGTCTGAACCACCATTTACTTTAACCTGACGCTTTACTGTGCCACCTGATTCCAAAGAAAGGAATGTGTTATCCTTTACCTTAAGTTGACTACCGTCAATCGCAAGTGTATTTGTGTCATAGTTTACCTTAAGAGTGACCAGAGTGGCGGGTGCATCGGAATCCGAAGTGCCATCAAAATAAGTAACACTGCCACCATTTCCGTTGGTTCCGGTAATACCTTCTGCAAGATTAACTTTAAATCTCTTTACAAAATCTGCAGCAATCTTAATGATAACACCTGAAGCTGTAGGAAGGCTACCATCAGGATAGATGACAATCAGTTTATTCTTATCTGTTTGAGTAATGCTTAAAGATGAAATAGCTTGACCTGTGCAATACGCCCATTTGGTATTAGGAGGACTATCTGCTTTATCCCAACGGACAATGACACCAACTGGAACTACATCTTCAAAAACAATAGCGGAAGACAAAACGTTCATTTCAGACCATGAAAGTTGCCCACCAGCTCCATACCTAAGAAATGTATTTTGAACATTTGCAGAAGCAGGCCAAGTATATTCATTATTTCGAATGTTTGTAATACCAGAAGGAATTACAAATTTCTTTCCATTTGTAATTGCAAGGTCTCCTCGAAATTCCGAATCTCCTAATACAAGAAGAGTTCCATTTGAGGTTAATGAAGTAGTGAAGGTACCTGAACCTATGGTTGAACTGTTAGCAGTTAAAGCGCCAAAATTACCACTGTCCGCATTGATGGTAGTTGATCTAAGAGTATTAAGCTGCGCCAAGGGTGAAAAGAGATCGAGCGAGGCTGAAATCTGTGGAGATGTAATTGAGGTAGTGCCCTCAATGTTTTTTCCAGTTATGGTCGTAACATTGGCAGTTTCTCCTTTAAAACCTGTGGCTTTTACTTCAACTCCATCAAAATCTGCAGAAGAAGTTACCTTCAAGTTAGGAGTTTCCACGGTACCGAATTTTCCCGTGCCTGTTACGGTGGAAGAATCAGTTACAGAAAGAACTTTAAAAGTTCCAGTTCCAGAAACAGTAATTGAAGGAGAAGTAATCTTCTCAGAGGCAACAAGAATAGTTCCAGTAATCTCAGTTCCCTTAATGTTTCCAAATTCAACATTAGAACTTTTTCCAATGCTCTGAGGAAGAGAAAGAGTGACCGCTGATTTTTCTGAACCTGAACCGGAGACAAGAACTTGATCGGCAGTTCCTGCAATGGTAGAAATAAAATTACCCGATGTATCATCTCCTAAAACAATATCTCTTCCGGAGTCCTGAATTAACCAATTGGTCTTTTTTCTCCATGTTTCAAATGTATCATTTTTCTTTACATAATCCGCGATGCCGGGCGCAAGGGGAATCGTAGTAATTTCTGATCCATCTATATTTGTAAAAATATAACTCATATTAGAACTGTAGGATTATTTTGATTGATTCTACTTGTAGTGAAGATCTTTTAATTGGACCTCTATTTTCTAGGAAAACAACTTCTCCTGAACCCTTAAGATATTCAGGAGGTGTTACTGCTGCAATTGTATATACCGTGGTATCTAAATCGCGTGTAACGGGATCATATACTCGAAATGTATTTCCCACAGTTGTTATTGTGCCCAAATCAACGTCGGTTGAATAGTTCTGGTGAACATAAATGAATTTATTATTATTATCTACAATGTCCACATAATCAACAAATGCTCTTCCGACTTTGGCATTACCATTGAAAAACTGAACTATTTTTCCTGTTACAGGAGGGTTTCCTCCTGAGGTAAACTTAATTTTAAGTAGAGCGGTTGTATTAAGCCCCTGTGAATCTTCGTTAAAAGAAGGATTCTTTATAAGAGAAATCTGACGATAATCAGTTCCATTATCAATTAAAAACTGACCGCCTTCATCTCCATCAAAGGTAGAAGTAAAACCAAGGAACCATGTAGGAAGTTGATTTACTGGGTCAGAAGCAAAGCCGTTTTTAGGAGCACAGATAACTCGAAGAACCGGAGCCCCGGTGGTCCTATATGTAGTGGGATTTGCAATAGAGATACCTGAAAGATCAACGGTACCAAAGGTATAATTCTGACCAGCATTCGTTACCGTTACACTCGTAATAACTCCCTCAGCTGATACAACGACAGTTGCTAGTCCTCCTGTTCCATTTCCTATAATGCTTACCGTATATGTACCAGTACCAGTAGTTAATCCTGCACCAGTACCAGCAGGGGGGGATATATCCACTCGTACTATTTTGCCTGAAGAATTAGTTGGAGCATTGGTAATGGAAAATATAGGATAGTAACTCTTGGTGAAAAGAGGATGAAGTGCAACATTTGTAGATTCCTGAATCTTAACCCAAGAATATCCATCATTTTGAGAAACAATTGTTCCTACTGTTCCTGTGGCTGTGGGTGCAATTGTAGAAGCTCCGTTGCCTCTTTTGGCACAGATAAACAGCGCATTGTTATATGTTGCGTAAGCTGGATTAGAAGCAGTATCAGCATAGAAACTATTGGTATCTGAAGGATCCCAAGACTTATATACTCCACCGGAAGTCCATTTGACATTTGGAACAACAAAACTAATGTTATTATCTGTTCCATTTATATCACCATTAGAATCCTGAAGATCAACTCTCTTTATAGCAATAAGATTCATAAGTGCTTCTTGCACTTGTAAATCGGAACCAGTAGGAACAACATATGTACCTGCATCATTATCATCCAACCAAGGATCATTTTTGCCTAGTCCAATATAGTATCTATCGGTTCCTGCCTGAGCAGCCTCATAGACACGTTGAGCATTTCTACGACGAAAGTGGGGAGTAATTACAGCGGACATAGTTAGTTAGTTAGTTATGGTTATGTTTTATTTATCCAATTGTTAGTCAGTATCTTCATTTTCATAAATTGGAGGTGTGGCATCATTAACGTCAAATAAAAGGTTATTGTCGTTATCTAGAAGAACAATGGAGGATACATTTACAAAATCTCCAGAGAATACATTTGGATATTCATCAATAGTTCCTTCAATTGTGAATGAACCGTAAGCCGATATTTCTGCATAGTCCTCAAACTTTAGGTTAGAAACATAGTCAAACTTGGCAAGGTCCATTCGGTCATATTCGGGTATTGTTGTATACCCAAGATGAATAATAGTTTCATCTTGGGATATTGTAGCGCCGAATAAAACATCTGAATATGCTTTTGTTGCAGAAGCATTTATCAAATCAATAAACCACTCTGCCCGATAACCAGATTCATGCTGTGCGGTTGGAGTATGACTTCCTGCAGGAGGAATATAAAACCAATCCTCAAGTTTATTAGAATTATAAGGAAAGAACCATGCAGGTATTTGTGAATACCTATTCGTATTATAAAGTTCAAATGTAAGGAAAGGAAAGAATCTCCACCCAATTGGATGCACTAAAGTTTTATATGCATCTTGCCAGCGGTATGACTGAATTTCTGTTGAGATTCCATATGAATAGGGTCTCCATTTTTTACCGAGTAAGTTTTGATATGCAGAATTACCTTGAGTGATTTCTTCGGTATACAGAATATCTATGTCAACATTATCTATTATCTGAACTGTGGTATTAAAGAATAATCTAAAGAATGTTTCTACCGATTCACGAGATCCTCTATTGTTATAGAAATACTTAACAATAAGTTTTAGTAACTGTTTGTTTTCTAGTATATCAGAATTGGGAACATAAGGAGCCAGAAGAGCTTTCAGTTGTCCTACATATTTGTCATCAATAAGATCAAGGTCATGCTGTTCATTCGCCTTTGAAATTTCATATGATGGTCCGGAATAACTGATAGATGGAACACTTCCATCTTTCATATTCATGAACCTATAATACTCTTTTAGGAATTCAATTAAGGTAGCCGAATCTCTTCTTAATTCTCTTGGAAATAACTGTTCAACCCTACTGGATTCAAAATTATAAGATTTTTTAGTTAAATCTAAAGTAGGCATAATTTTAATTTATTACCGCAGTATCATTATCTGAATTTCTATTCTTCTTGAATGTATTGTAGTTAATAGAACCTGCAGAACCACCTATTGCAATTGTATCAATTTCGGCTATAACGCTTGTCTCTTTTAAATCTAGGTCAAGAAGTTGATTTCGTTTTGGAGCAATATCATTTGAATCTGGAACAGCATCTATTCTAAAAGAGGTTGCAGCTGTAATAGGTATATTAGTAATAGGCTTATCCAGTAAAACAATTCCAGTAGGAACATCTAAGATTCCAACTTTTACGCTATTATACAGTTTTACATTATCTGAAGCACGGACGAGATAAACATTTCTAGTACCATACGTATCAGCATTCTGAGAATCGGAAATAGCCTCATCTAAAAGTTTAACCAAACTGGTAACATAGGTGCCAGTTACGCCTCTAGAAGGATATCCCGGAGCTGTTCCACCGGATCCACTTGTATAATAAGTGTAAGACCAAGGGGCGCATTCAAGAAGAGGAGATGATTTATCCTGTCCTCTGAAAAGGCCTGCAGAAAAATCAATGGTATTGTTTGAAAGAGTTCCCGCACGGTTTATCCAAACAGAACCAAAAGATAAAGCAGTTTCAGTAGTATTTCCTGCATCAATTGCAACAGAAAAGGTATAATCATTTTCAACTGTAATTGGAATATTTTCTCCGGTCTGGTCTGCTACTGTAGGAAAGTTGATACCGGTACCTCCTGTTACAAAGAATGAAACGGTCATTCCTGAAACTAGATTTGCATTTGTAAAGGTATCGAAAAAGATCTTATTTGTTACCGAATCAAAACGAACTCGCTGAATGTTTGATGTAATGTTTGTCCACTCATATGTGGTGTTTTCATAAATCTTGTACAAATAGATTCTGGCAAATGAATTAAGAATGGCAGGGTTATAAGAATCAATTGCAGCTAGGAATTTGGAATATCGGAAAACACCACTAAACTTTTGCAGCTGGTTCTCTTTGAAAGGAGAAAGAACCTTTGATGTAATGTTAGATTCAAGTTCCTTCGGTGTTTCAGATGTTCGGTTTGGATTAAACTTAAGGAATACATCCATGTAGAGATAAGTATAATCTGGATCTACGAATTCGGTCTTAAGAGTAATCACTCTTTTTGTATCAAGGATTTTTAAAATTGTGTCCTTCTCGGTTTCAGATAGTTTTGACTTTGTCACTATTTCTCCATTTTCCGAAATATCATCATTGGGTTTAATGGAAATATAAACATTGCCTGCACCAGATGGTGTAATGGGATCTTCATCTTCTCCTCCCCATACATTTATGGCATCGACTGCTCCGAATTCCTTTTGTATTAAAGAAATATAATCGTTTGCTGTTACAGCTCTATTCTGTGCAATAAAAGAAATAGGAGCATTGAATCTAATGGATTCAATATCTTCCTTGTCGTCTCCACCAACGGCAGTAAAGACAGTGGTAATAATTGGATCTATGTCGGCAGAGATTGCTTCTGGATCCAGAGCACCTGAAACATATTCCCAATTCCCTACGGAATTAGATACACCACCTGCACCATTTGCCACATTACCTTGAGTAGAAATATATTCAACTTCCACGATTTGAAGGTTAATTAACTTCTTACCAAAGATTCCATCTCCAAACTTTAACTGAAAATTACCAGAGTAGTTCTCTGTTAAGAAATATACCTGTGATTCCGAAGTGGTTTCATATAGCGAGGTAAAGGGTAAAAATGTTTGTACCAAAGTAGAACCTGCATTGGCTCTCACGAATACCTTCATTGAAGAAGTATCCAGATTTGCATCTTTAATGATATATGATCTATCGGTGATATTGGAATCAACAATGAAAGATGCTCTGGTCAGAATACCCTGAGCCACAACCATATTTGTAAATAGGTATCCACCTGTGGCAGGAACTCGAGAGGCAATGTTTGCCTCAGTCGTAACAAAAGTATAGTCGGTTCCATTAAAGGTTGTTTTAAACTTTGTGCCGCGAGGAAGAATCAATTTGTCTACTGGCGAACTAGAAGCGTAAAAGAAAGCGTTAATCACTGCAGTAGAAGCTCTTTTGGATTTAGGAGTATATCCCAAAAGCTTTGCATGAGAAACAACCGATTCTCTAATCTGAGCGGTATCAATAAAGCCCTCATTCAAAGTCATGTGAGCCAACATGGCATTATAATGAGTATTGTAAGCAAGAACGTCGAGAATATTTGCAAGGCCCGAACCTTCAAAGTCCCAGTCCTTAAAGGCCGAACCCTCTCTTGTAAAGTATGCTTTTATATTAGAACGAATTGCATCGTAATCTAATTCGGTAACTGTTAGCTTTTGTGCCATAAAATTATCTAAGTCTTCTAAGGAATAGGTTGATCTCTTCGGTTCTATTTATTCCTATAATTGTAAAACCTATGGTGATATTGTATTCATTTGCATCCGCATTATCAAATATCTGAATTGCAATATCTATTACTCTTGGTTCAAACTCCTCAAGCACCCTCATTATTTGAGTTCTTAGTTTGTGAGCAGTGAATACAGTTGCATTTTCAAACAGTAGAGCTGAAAGGTCCGAACCCAAAAACGGTTTGAAAGGCCTTTCGTAGAAATTTGTAAGTATGAGATTCTTTACTGAATTCTTTACTGCATCAATGTCGATGAGAGGAACTATATCTCTTTTAACAGGATGTTTAAGGAACTTAAGATCCAAATCTGAATACAGAGACTTATAAGCAACTCTAGAGTTAGTATCCTTACCATTAAAATCCGAGATGTTGAAAGCAGGAACAGCCATTAGCTTATTTATAAAAGTTAATTGAGATCAATTCGAGTTCCAGTAACCTTGACATTAACACCGGCCTTAACATTGACATTACCACCGGCCGTAATGTCAATATCACCATTGGTTTGAAAGGTAATACTTGAACCACTCTTATGCTGAATCTTTATAATTTCACTGCCACTTTTATCGTCCAGAATAATCTCATGGCCACTCTCGGTACGAATAACAGACCTAAAGGGATAATTTGTTTTGGCAGCAACGGGTATATCATCGACTCCATCCGTAGATGTCTGAAAGGATCCTAGAATCACTGGCTCCTGTGCAGAAGAACCGTCTCTAAAGAATCCAAGAACCCAAGAACCAACTTTAAGTCCGGTAGCAGAAATACCCACTCCCTTAATTGAACCCGATGTGATAGGTGTTAAAGAAACGGCCCAAGGAAGATCGGCAGTAGGAAGTTGTTTTTTATTTTGAGTGTGGTATCCAATTGCTCTTACCTTCACTCTTCCGTTTTTAAGAGGATCGGTAATATCTTCGACGACTCCATGAAACCAAAAGAAGGATCCATTGTGTGGAAAGAGAGGAGAGGTTACGGTTTCGGGAATAAAATTCATTTTGAAAGTGAAAACAATGGGCTATCCTTTTTGATACGAACTCGGCAATAATAGTCCTCTCCGAACATATGAGAGATACCGGTGACTAGGTATTTACCCGAAAGAACAGAATCGTAAATATCGGAAGAAGAAGAACCATTTTCGGAATTTCTAATGACATGTGGATCACCTGCTTTCACAACTCGTATCTCAATCACTGAACCTGATGATAGAGAGAAGTCTCCATATAAAGATAATTCATGAGTCATGTATTCTATATTTTCAATGATAGAAATCCTCTTACCATACTGCGGTCCTTTGTCAAGAAGAGAATAACTGTGTGGTGAACTAGAATTTGTATTAAAGAATACCTGATACGCATCGGTAGTTTGAGTTAATGATTTGGTTTCATCTAGTGAAATAGAATAGTTCCAATCTAGTTTTACCGTTTCATTACCATTCAGAGAAGTGCCTGGTTCGGGCTTCTTGTATGCATACTTTAAACTTGTTAGATTTTTTTTACCTATATCGATGAAAACACCCTCAGAAGCATAGGCTCCTGATTTGGCAGGAAAGATTTTAGAAACACTATAAGAAGAATCCATCTTTATGATTTTGTTTTTCTTCTCTTGATATGACCGATTCACTGCAGATTCCTCGCGCCCACCCTGCGAGATAACTAATTTTTTATCATCATAGATTCCATATACCTCATCAGAAACCATGTCTTGGTAACTGCGAAGAACTATTTGCCCCGATAGAACTTGATAGAAAAAGAAAGGAGTAAACTTGTCATCAAATGTTTTATCTAGTAACCATGAAATAGCTGAAATAGGAGTTTGATTTGGAATCACACCTGTTACTTTAGATATAGCTGAACCGTTAATTGATAACGAACTCATTAGATCTTCATTCACCAGTTTCTTTATCTCTTCCGCAGTGGTTTTACCCTTCATCGGTCTCGATATATTTTTTAAATCAGAGATAAAAACATGGGGTGAAATGCCAGTTATTTTGTATACCTGAGTATGCTGATCAACTTTAGAGTAAAGAGGATAATCTGAAACATAGAACTCTAACTTTACAGACTGATAGTTACCCGATGGTTCCTTTCTCTGCATGGAAACTCTAATCACTTCCTGCCCATTGAGTTTATATGTTTCAATTAAGTTAACTGAATCCTTAATGGAACAAGTAAAGATAAGCCCGGGAGAATAGATACTCTCCGTGATCGAAAATTCGGTCACAATGCCCTGTATATCAATGGGATCAGAACCTAGAGAAATATGGTTGATTAACTGAATGTAATCAAGGACATACGATTCAGGCGAAAGAACCGAAACCGTATTCGGTATGACATTTTTCGATTTGAGAGGCATTATTCTGTATAATTTCCCTGATCATCATTCAGAAGAGTTCTATACTTGGAAACAAAGTCCTTTATTCTTTCAGGACGAATGACTCTGATCTTTCTTCGTTTATCATTTTTCTCTAGTTCATCTTGATAGATTGTGACCTGAGTTAATGTTTCCTCCGGTTGTAATGTTTCTACCAGAGGAGATGGATAGTCGATTTTTTTAATCATTAGGATGAAATACCTGACAGATTTTTGTATTGAATTAAATCTCTTTCTGCATTAGGAGCAGTTGTAAGTAGAGCTTGATCTATAATGTTTCCGTTTTTATCTTTATAGTAAGACACAGATTCTCCTGCCTTTGAATTGGCTTTATCAACGGAGAAAACTAATTTTGTGGAAAGATAATCATTTAAAAGTGCAAAGTTAATTGTATTATCACGAGTGGAATATCTTATTGCATCGAGATATAAGGCTGGTCTTGTTTCTCTTAGCCAATTAAGAAATGTATTTTCATATGTTGATGTTGAAGTAATTCCAAGAGGTCTTTCGGATACAATCTTTACAAACTCGGCTCTGCGGATAAAACCAGGGTCAGGTGGAACAACATTTACTGATTTACCAACTGCAAGCCCGATGGAATCAGTTTTAAATTCAATCTGAATATCCTGACTTGATAATGCCTCAGTTCCCACAACTTCATTTAAATATGTATAAGTTTTTAAAGAAAACAGAATACTATATTCAGTTGTAGGTTTACCGGAAAGAGGAACGGAGATAAAAGCAGTTTGGTCATTGAGGTCGTATTTCAATAATTTAACTGGGTCATAGTTGTTATATGTTCCTCCTTGTCCTGATTGCAGAAAGGTTCTTGTTCCTAGATATGAAAGAAGATCCATGAAGGGTTTATAAGTACCATTACCATTGTAAAGTATAGTTCTACCATCGGCTCCTCCTGCAGGGAATGGATTTAAACTGCCAGGTGGTATATTAGATAAAAGACCATCTATTTTAACACCTGTATTTGAACTCAGGTCTCCCTTTGAATTAACCATTCCGATGGTATCCGTTTCACGACCTGTAAGCAGATTACCAGGTTCTGGACCTATAGAGATTTTTAGGTTTAAACTAGCCCGACGTTCCAAGGTAACATTAGGTGATGACACTCTTGTGACAGAAAACTGGTATATTTCAGGAATTATAATTTCTAGAGTTTCGTTTCCATCTAAATCTATAGTAGAGTAATATATTTTGGCGTCACCGAAATTCGTAGTATACCCATAACCTCCAGTAGAATAATAGATAGTATGGAAATTTCCTGTATCCTCCCCTGTTTCAACAGGAGGATTTTCAAAAAATAACCACTGAGCATAAAATTGGTTACGAGTATTCGGAACTGGAAAAATTTGTATCTCTCCCTTGCCATCATCATATGCATCAAAGCCGAATTGACCTCCTAATCTACTAACTATATTTGTTATGCTATGAGAATAAAAACTATCCATAGCTGAATTGATAGTTCCATTGGTATTTACTAGAGCTCCAAGAGTAGGATAACTAAAATCAAAGAAGTGTTCGGTATCCGTTACATAATAAAACTCGTGATTATTATAGTATTCTTTTACAGAGGGTAAAGGAAACTGATTAGAGTTTAGATTTCTAAATTGAGTGTCTCCTTCCAAAAACAGTTCCATTGTAGGTAAATTACTGTTTGGAATCACTCTATGCCTCATTTTAAAATTAGTATTTGTATTTTCTTTACCGGTGCCATAGATAGTATAGACGGGTGTAGCAGGTGCGGTTCTCGTCTCAATTGTTTTAACTAAAAAATCGGATTTAATGGATACTTTCCATGTATCAAAATATTCTATTGTTTCAGGATGCTTTAGAGCTCTTTCTTCTGTTAGATATTTTCCTGTCCCAGGAAGACGATTACCACCTCCATCAAATCCTCCGCCATAAACATCATAACCCTGAACCATCGGTTTAATAAAGACAGGAATACCACCTACCGCAGGATCAATGTTTCGAGCCGTATAGAGTCCCGTAATTGGAGACTTGTACGAAATAGTTCCCAAATCCACAGCTTTATAATTTTCTACTTTCTGCTTTGCTGTTTCCTCTTGATACACCAAAGAGAATGCTTTTAGGTCCTGAACCCATGCTTCATCTACAATTCTAGCCGATAGAGAACTTTGATTACTCTTATCAGGAGCCAGATATACTATCGGTTCATTTTGAGTATAAAATAGATCAAAGTAGTTGTCCTCAATTTTTCCTGAAAGAAAACCAGACGTAATATCTTCAGAGTCATCAGATGTTGCTTCATCATCGTCCGATAAGATGTTTACACCTTTGGCGAGTGTGGTCACATCACTTGATATGATTCTGAGACGAAGTTCGTTGGGACTAATTTCTCCTCTTCCAACAATAGGAAAGGTCTTTGAAGGTGTATAAAGGAATGAACCAACACTGAACATGTTCAGTAGATCCTCAGTGCCTATATCTTCATAGATGGTTTCTTGGGGATTGATTATATTAAATCCAAAGGTTCCAGGGGATACCAGAGTATATCCTGCCTTTACATAAGCAGTTACAACTGTAAGTGCTTCAGAAGAACCAGCAAACGAACCACCCTCGCTTAAAGAAATAACACGTATGTTTGAATTAGGAATCAATGCCTTTGGCCAAGGTGATGATGTAAAAGAAACAGGTGCGACAAAATCGTCTTGTGGTTCATATGGATACCCATCATCATCTGGATTCGAGGTTTGATTCCAATAAGCAGTATTATTATATCCATAATACCATACAATTGATTGTAGAGAATCTCCTTTAGTGCCGAAACCCTCCACCGCCTGCCCATAAAATATTGACCCAAAAATGGGATCAATAATGTTCCATACTGATGTTTCATTGTTCCATTGTATATAAAAACGGGAAACCTGATTAGTCGTAAAATTATAAGTTGCATAATAATCCGGAGACACCTGATATATTTTGCTATTAGAGTCTATTCCTGCAGAGTCAGGGGCACCTACAGGGTAATTAAAAGTATAAACATTCTGTGGTCTGTCTATTGTAGCAGAAACCTTCTTTCCAAAAAACTTAGCGGTCACATCATATGAATATTCAACCTGACTATCTCCAGCATCCCAATTACTTATTGAACCATCAGTCAGGTTTAAATCAAAGG
>Ga0181358_1000073_pt1 | contig 39903 bp, 34 predicted proteins | sample Fa13VDMM110SD_FD_130096 | JGI IMG/M metagenome (GOLD analysis project Ga0181358, IMG submission 130096) | Freshwater viral communities from Lake Michigan, USA - Fa13.VD.MM110.S.D | ecosystem: Environmental > Aquatic > Freshwater > Lake | place: USA: Michigan | collected 2013-09-24 | reverse complement strand
GGCGTAGCAACATTACCACCACGTAAGTCCAAAACTAGCGCGTCTTGGCCAGCGGTTTGACCATCTTGTTCTGTACCATCGAATGCAGTTGCAGAAGTAGCACCCCAGTTTCTACCTGATGGGTGATTCATCCACCAGACATATTGTGATTGTTGGTTGAGAACTTCCTTGTAGTAGTTGTTTGTACCATCAGCCAGTTTGTTACCAACCTGCTTAGAAGCAAAGGCAAATCTTTCAACTACTGTATCGACCGCACCAGAAAAAAGACCAAGTGTATCGATAACTACAATGTGTAGTTCGTCATTCGAACAACCAGCCGCGGTGGCCTGGGCACTTGTGCCAGGGGCACCATCAAAGAATGAAGCATATTCCCAGCCAGCGAACGAAGTTGCGTCGGCATATTGAACTTCAAGGCTATTGCCATAAAGACCAGGGTATTTAGCAGCTACATCACCATTCGGGGTACCACCGTTTGCATAAGTGGCTTCATAAGCGTCTTGATTGGGAATGTAAACACCGCTACCTTCAGAGGTAGCATTCTCTGCGGCTGAGCCTACAGCACGAACAAGCTGAAGGTTGTTGCCATATGCCAAGAAGTTGGCAGCAGTGAACCAGTCAGTAGTGTTTAATGGTAGACCAAAATACTTGCGTAGTTCATTTTCTGAACCTACGGTAAAAATTTCTTCTACAGGACCCCAGTTAAAGGTACCAACAAACGCGCCTGCCGAAGTCGATACGGCTGGAATAACGTTTGTTAGATCCTTTTCTGCTACTAGGACACCTGGCGATAATTGAAAAGCCATATTCTTCTCCTCGTTGTAAACTTGACAATATTAACTTGTCGTTTTATGTTTTATGCTTTTATTTATAAAAATGTAAAAGTTACAGTAGCCAACCTTCTCGTCGAGGCTCATCCTCATCAGATACTTTCCATAGATCACCATTTGATACGAAATAGTCTTCTTGGTGCCCATTACTTATTGTCCCAAATGGAGTTAGCTCATCCTCTATACTATCCATTTGGTCCTTATACATTCTTTCTCTGATATCAACATTCGTCATATCTTTGAAGTATGGATTACTTGTCATCCAAGCTAATAGAACTAGACTCATTACAAGGTCATCAAAATAACCTTCATCTGCCATCCAACTTCCCTGCTTTTCGATGAAAGTAGAGAACTCAGAAATAGTTTCGGCATCAAATACTAATAATTTTTGTTCTTCAAGTAGAGACTTCAAGGCAAAACAACCCTGCCTCTTTACTTGTTTGGTCATTCTAACGCCGCGCTGAGTCTTTGTACCAAATCCAGGCGATAGATATTGCTTTAAAGCAGTTTTTACAGTAGTCAGAATATTATCATACTCTAACTCCATGTGTAGAATATCTGCCACTTGTTGGCCGATATCATTGATTTCAACAAGAATATATGCCTTATTGTAGTCAGTACCTACTTTAGCTACGATATTGGGAAACAACATCGGTGCAATTTTATTATCACGATATTTTACAACCAGTCTGTATGGCGCTTCTGTAACATCTAAAACTGTGAAAGCAGAATAGTCACCGCCAATACCTCGTGCCGTATCTACACCCATAGCATAGATATGACCATCTATAGGCTCTTCAAAAATATCCAGACCATCTCGTGTGTGAATAGGGTCGATAGAACTCATTGCGGCCAAAGTTTTGGCTGAGACAAGAGTGTTACTTGAACCAAGAAACTCACATAATACTTCTTGGTTAAACTTCAGTTCTCCGAGCAAACGAAGTTGTTCTTCTGCCCATGCTTCATCTCTACCAGGAATTCTGTGATAAGGAATAAACATGGGCACAAAGCCGTTGTTGCCTTTTTCAGCCTCGTTCCAGAATTTCCAGAAGTGATTGTAACCAAGTGGAGTTGATGTCAGAAGAATCTTTGTTGTTTGACCGGCAGAAATCGTAGGATAAACAGAAGCAAAGAATTGTTCTGCGACGGTGTTTGGAATGATCGCGGCTTCATCGATGTATAGCCAGTTAACAGACTTACCACGAATACCAGATGCAGTTGTAGCAGCGGTGAAAATCTTAGAGCCGTTCTCAAGTTCTACGTCACCCTTGTTCCAGGTCTTGACGCCTTGTTGCATCCACAAAGGCAAATGCTCATACATGCCTTGATAACGTGCCATAACTTCACGGGCTGCGGCCGTTTTGTTAGCCATGATAGCAACTGTTTTTGAATCTTGAAAGAGTGTGTACCACAGAATACAAGCAGCCGAAGTAATTGTCTTACCCTGCTGGCGACCTTCCATAAGAATCGCTTTACGATTGTCTAGAATATGTTTTACTTTTTCTTTCTGACAATCATACAACTTAAATAACTGGAGACCATAATCCAGTGTGACAATCATACAATAATTTTCAATAAAGTAAATAGGATCTTCCTGGCACTTTTCAATTTCTGCCAGCTGTTCGAATGTAAAGTTATGCTTATGACCAATCGGCTTTAAGTTAATATTACCGTGATACGAGGATTCCTCACTCATGTTCTATCACTTTGGCTTTTTCGGCTTTCAATGCCTTAAGTAAATCAGATGTGGAACCAGAAAAGATGATATTGTTTTGTGTATCAATATTCTGTTTCTTTGGTTCTTCTTCTCGCAACTTCTTTTTCTTTGCTTGCAAATCAAGAAGGTCTTTGGCTGCATCACCTGTGGTCTTAATCAACTGACCTACTACTTCATATGCACGAGGACTATCACTAGCTAGAGCAACATTCAACATACCATCAAGAGCCTGCTGGCTGGTACCAATCAAATCGTTTAGTTTTTTTCTTGCGGCCAGATAGTCATCTTCAATATCATCACCCGTAGATATGATTTCTGGCAGCAATGGTTCTTCCACCACTACTGGTAGTTTTTCTTCTTTCGAACTCAGAACTTCATCCATATGTGTGCCAAAAATGGCATCTAATTTATCGTATTGATTATTCGTAGGCTTCATCAAATTGCTCCACATAATTCCAATCGTCTAGATAGGATGCATCATTAGGCGTATAGGTTACTTGATACTTAATTTTTTCCAACGTGTCCACACTAGGATTAATGGCTGCATACGTATTAGCAATTGCAGTTTTAATATAACCCTGCATATCAACTGGACCGTAGAAGTTTATACCAAGATTAAAGGTTAGATTCCATACAATAGATTGTCTTTGTGTAAACTCACCTTCATAATTGTCTTCGTATGAGACATTCTCCAATATAATTTGCAAGTCTCTTTTGATTCCCATTTCTGGGATATCAGTTATGGACACACAAAAATCTGGATTGAAGAACGGTAAAATCTGTTCGATGATTTGAAGTCCATCATCTTGATTTTTTGTTACGATAAAAAGGGATATCGATAAAGTATATGGGGTGCTAGTATACTGCACTCTTACTTTATCTGCATCGTCACCCACACCCACTGCGATATTCTTTGTAAGAATATTCAATTTCTGTTGTGGATTATATTGAAGACCAGTAATCTCGAAACCAATTCTAGGTAATGTGATTGCAACCGACGCGGGATCATTTCCAGGTACCGCGGCAACTCTTGCCAGAAATTTATCTTTAGGTCCGTATGCAAGAGGCACTCGAATGGACTGAGCCACTTCCCCCGCAGAGTTTTTACGCTCTACGGTTAGTTGATTGAATATCGTTCCAAAAGCAATGATAGCTTTACGAATGTGCTGGTGATAAAAATGCTGCTTCAAAAACATTATGCCGCTGTCCTTACTTGAACTTCACCGAATGGATTGAATGCTGTGAAATCTAAGAACTCGCCCGCTTCGTTTTCAAACTCATTAGTCTGATCTAAAGAATCAACGTTTGTTGTACCACTTTCTTGTAGGATAATTGAGTCGCCGGTATTCGACAGAACAAAATCACCAGACTCCATGATAAGTTGCCAATCAAAAATGTCTTGAGTTAAGCCATCGGTAATACCATCAATTTCTTCAAGGCCAGTATCGATAGTTTCAGAACTAAATTCAAATACTTGGCATGACATTCTATATGTGTAAATCTTCCCTAACTGGTAGAAAGGATTTAAAAAGTCCACGTAGTTGATTTGAAAAAACGTCTTTGTTTTAGGAAAGAATAATAGATCGCCTTCAGATGGTCGCTCTGGTAACTGTAAATTTTCTGCATTTCTACCAACAGATTCTTCCCAACGGCGTCTCGCGACAACAAAAGTTGCGGTCGATCTAAACTCAAAGCCGAACTTTGTTAGTAGTTCACCTTGACCTTCGAAGCCCTCTGTGTTTTCAAGATACATTTCCAATGGATATGCTTGGGTAAAATATGAAAGCGCATCTTCAAATAGAATTGGATCTTGGTTTGCTATGGTTCTAGGTAGATAGTAAACATCATGCCCATAAATCTTCATGCTTTCGATAATAAGGTCCTCCAACAAACGTTGTTCGTTTGTTGAACCTGATGTATTCCCTGATTGAAAGTAGAAATTGGTAGGCATATCTTATCCCACCATGAAATCGACGGGAAGTTCCGAGCTAAGTTGCATGTCTTGTTGAATCATCCGAATTTCTTCCACCGCTTCATCATAGACTTGTTGGCCGTTCATGACGATACCGCCCGGTAGTAGCATACCACCAAACTTCTTCATGTTATCACCCCATTGCTTTTTGATTAGCGCAGTTGCATACGTTTTTAGAAAACGGTCATCATATACTTGTGTATATGTATTTGGGTCAAGAATACGGTAGCATTCGACAATAATGAAATCGCCAGGATCAAAAACATCTTCCCAGTTGCAATGAATTTCTAATTTGTCAGTCTTACGATTATATGCAAACGACCTATCGCCCACTAGAAGCATGTCTAGCATCGAAAGGTATTGCTTCATCTGTGTATAATAAATCATGTCCGCGGATAAAAGATTATACATATCATTCATGCGGAATTGATATACAACATCAAACATGTTGTTTGCATTATTCATACCAGAGCTAGGTCCATTTACTGGCAATACTCTGATTACACCAATAACCGCATCAGGAATGGTAACATATCCATTCTGAATATCACCGGGAGTATAAAAAGCGGTTGGTGCTAATGTTCTACTAAAGCCAGACGTTTCACCTGTAACTGTTTCACTGGCGATAAATGTTCCAGATACTTTACTAATACTTAAAGTTGTGCCGTTAATAGAAACAACTTTACATCTTGCACCTGACGTTGCGCCAATCAGCATTTCGCCGTCTTCAAATGAGGGCGCAGATAGACCAGAAAATTTAAGTGTTGCGCCCGTAACCTGGTGTTGAAGATAAATTCTTTCCACACCATCAAAATGAAACTCTTGGAAATACTGCAATGCGTCATCGATGCGATCTTGTATTTGATCGTCATCGACATTAATTTCAATTACTGGAAAACCGAGTCTACGGAGACAGTAATCTATTAACCCTTGTCTTGATGAAATTGCCATAACGTGTCCTCTTTAGGACTATTTATAATGAACCCATATCGTAAACAGAGGGACTTGTGCCAGCAATATCTCCCAGGTCGATAGTTCCTGGAATTGTGAAAAAGTCTGGATTATATCCGCCAACTTCGATAATACTACCATCAGTCTTCTTTGAATATAGCGCACCATCTGCCAAATTAACAGCAAGCTCTCCCACTGCGATGTCAACGGTGCTTGGTATCGCACCAGTTGTTTCGCTTCTTTTAAGTTGGACTACAGTTCCCATTAGTTTAATAGTGTCCCAGCTGAATCATAGATGTTGATACGGAAATATGCACTTGAATTGCCGTCTAGTAAATCTGCATCAAGTCCTGACCCTGCGCCATCTACGGTCTTAATTGCATCAAGCATATTAGTTGCGGTGAATGCACCACCTAGAGATACGGATGTACCAGCAAGAGTGATTGCACTATTTGTCAGAGAACCATTACCGATATTCGATAGTGTATTTGATGCACCGCTGATTGTCTTGTTGGTAAGAGTTTCTGTACCAGCAAGTGTCGCTAGAGTGCCAGTAGTTGGTAATGTTACATTAGTTGCAGCAGTGGCAGTTAGAGTTGTGCTAAACGCACCAGAAGTTGCTAGAGTAGAACCATTGGCAAGTGTTAGAGTAGAACCAGTTGCTGGAGCAGTAATCGCAACCTTGTTAACAGATGTGGCAGTTGCTACGCCAATAGTTGGCGTAACCAATGTCGGACTGGTTGCAAATACGGCAGCACCAGTACCAGTTTCATCAGTTAAGGCTGCTAGGAGTTGAGCAGAAGTGAATGATCCAAGTACCGCTGCGTTGCCTACCGATGTGATATGCCCAGTTAAGTTCGCATTGGTCGTTACATTACCAGCAGTTAATCCAGAAGCTGTACCAGTTACATTGGTCATTACACCAGAAGCAGGAGTACCTAATGCTGGTGTTGTTAGTGTTGGACTGGTAAGTGTCTTGTTTGTAAGAGTTTGCGTTGCAGTAGTACCAACCACAGGAATATAATTGGTGCCGTCTACTGTGTATTCCCAGACATCACTAGTTTCATTCCATTGAAGGGCCACGTTAGTAGAAGTGCCACGTTCAACTTCGATACCCGCATTCTGACTTGGGGTGCCAGCTTCATTACTATTAAGTGTAATGATATTATCAGCAAGATTGATTGTTTCAGTATTTACTGTAGTTGTAGTTCCAGAAACAGTAAGATTGCCACTAACAGTTAAATCATTGAATGTAACGTTAGAACCAGTTCCAACTGCCTGACCAATAGCAACTGCACCATCAGTGATAGTAACACCTGTTCCTGCGCTGAAGTGAGCGCGGACATCTGTTGCACTTGGACCAGTATATGTAATTACACCAGTTGTATTGTTGTATGCTAGTGATCCATCGCCGCCACTATCTGTTACAGATACCGCACCACGCGCAAGAGCATCTGTATACTGTGTGATTGTTGTTGCGATAGCACCTGAAGTGATCGTGATACCTGTGCCGGCGCTAAAGTGTGCGCGAACATCGGTAGCAGATGGCCCCGTATAAGTGATTACACCCGTAGTGGAATTGTATGCTAATGCACCGTCGCCACCGCTGTCTGTTACCGAGACTGCGCCTCTAGCGAGTGCATCTGTGTATTGGGTAATAGAAGTAGAGATAGCACCATCAGTAATAGAAATACCAGTGCTTGCGCTAAAGTGTGCGCGAACATCTGTTGCGCTTGGTCCTGTGTAAGTAATTACACCAGTTGTGCTATTATATGCAACTGAGCCATCGCCGCCGGAATCTGTTACCGAGACTGCGCCTCTTGCTCTTGTATTTGTAAAGTAGAGGTTTGTTGAACCTTCTGTAATCTCGTCACTGTTATCTTTAGTCTGAATTGCCGAAGTAACATATGCTTCTGTTGCCAGAGGTTTACCACCTGCGGTAGTACCATCATGAACAACTACTGTATCTTTTGTTGTGTCGACCGTGACTTCACCCACTGCACCAGTAAAGGTTGAGTGCTGAACCGTAGTCCCTCGTCTAAGTTGTAAAATCGTTGCCATTTGTATCTCCTAGTCCACCATTTTAGGTACTATATGTTCCACCATCAAGAATGGCACCGTCTTTTATGTTTGCCAGAGTAGTTTTTAACAACTCATGTCCACCAGCAGTTGTCCCGTCATGCACTCTTATCGAATTGTTTGTTGTGTCTACGGTGATTTCTGCTTGTGCACCAGTAAAGGTATTGTGCTGAGTTGAAGTACCTCTTCTCAGTTTGACTCTTGCTGCCATCAGATGCTCCCGTAATCAATTGAGTTATACGCCAAAACATTATCTGTAATTAGACCGTAATCTAAATCTGCGTTTTGATTTAGGCGAACAACTGCGACACCTGGAGTTGTTGTGGTATCAACAGCGAAATCACCGAAGATGGTATCAGCAAATGAAATCGTTGCCACTGATGTTGCTGCACCACCATCGTTTACTTCAACTCCGCCAAGACTAACAACAGTACCATCAGTTTTTTTCGAGAAAATTTTCTTGTCTGTTAAATTTACCGCAAGTTCACCTACTGCCAGATCCGCACCAACTGGTGCCACACCGGCAACCTCATTTCTTTTGATTTGAACTACTGTTGACATTCGCTAATCCTATCCGTCTTTTGTAAAGTTCGATTCTTTCCAGTCAGACTCCTTGGCTTTCTTTTCGGGTGTAGTAGACGCAAGATTTGCTGCCTCTTCTAATTCCTGAATCTTGGCTGTCAATTCAGCCACGGCCTCGTTTGCTAAATTTAACTGAGTCTTTACCATGATATTATCAAGAGTAATTGCTTTAAGTTGTTCTGCCAAATTATTAATATACGAATTGATGAACTTAGTTTGATCCATTATGTATCTCCACAGAGTTGGGGTGGGACAGTCCCACCCCATTCTTATCTATTTATTAGTATGTTCCACCGTCGATATTACCGAACGAAGGAGCAACGCCTGAACCACCAGATTTTAGAACTTGTCCAGCAGTTCCAACTGCGGTTGCTTGGATAGCAGAAGTTCCGCTACCGAAGAGAACACCATTAGCAGTCAGAGTTGACGCGCCAGTACCACCGTTTCCAACTGTGATTGCAGACGCGAGAGACGAAATTGTTCCGCCTTCAAGGTTAGCAACAAGAGTAGCAATGGTATAACCAGTTGCCGCTGTGTTAACTGTTGTTGTTGGAGCAGCTTGTGAGTCCTTGAAGAGTCTCCACTTACCGTCCGAAGCATCGCGGAAGATACCTGAGTAAAGGTCTAGCGAACCGCTGGTATCATACATACCGAACAGACCGATGTCAACTGCGTCAGTTGCGTTATTGTCGTTACCAACAAATACGAGAGGGTCGGTTACAGACAGAGTTGTCGAGTTGACAGTAGTTGTTGTTCCCGAAACTGTAAGGTTACCAGCAACTGTTACGTTAGCACCCGAAAGTGTAAGAGCAGTTGTGCCACCCGATGACTTAATGTCATTTCCGGTAACTGTTAGGTCACCAGCAACAGCAACGTCTGCACCCGAAAGCGTCAGAGCAGTAGCAGTAGATGACTTAATGTCATTACCAGTTACGGTAAGATCGCCAGCAATAGCAACGTTTGCAGCATCAAGTGTAATAGCAGTTGCAGAAGATGACTTAATGTCATTTCCAGTAACTGTCAGGTCACCAGCAACAGCAACATCTGCACCCGAAAGAGTGATAGAAGTTGTTCCGCCATTTGCCTTAATGTCGTTACCGCCAACTGTTAGGTCACCAACAAGGGTAACATTTTCTGTAAGAGCAACAGTTACGCCAGCATCTTCAGAACCTGAACCTGTGATAGCAATTTGGTTTGCAGTTCCAGCAACAGTAGCAACATAGTTACCAGTTGTGTCGGTTCCAAGAGCAACCGAGTTGGCAGCAATCGAAGCAACACCTGTTTCGCTGATTGTAATGTCGCCAGAAACGGCAGCATAGATGTAATCGCCAATATCTTCAGCAGTAATCTTCTTGTTTGCAGTTGCCGAAGCATCATAAACAAGGAATTCGTCTGCATCAGCAAGTGATGTCAGAGCAGCAGCACCAGTAATATCAGCAGCGATACCAACTTGGTTGTCAGAAATCGTTGTCTTGATACCACCTGAACCAGCAAAAGTCAGAGTTCCACCAGTCGAGAAGGAATCCGTATTTGGAGTTCCTTGGTTGTCGCTGATTGTGAACGAAGACGAAGCAGGTGAGGAGAATGCGAGTTGACCTGAACCGTTTGTGGTAAGAATCTGACCGTTTGAACCGTCTGCGGTTGGAAGGATCAGAGTAAGATCAGCAGCAAGCGAATCTGGTGCCTTTAGAGTTACTTTGTTGGAACCATTATTTGTTGCTTCAGCAAAGGTTGCTTTGCCAGCAACTGTTGTTGTTGCGTCCACAAGACGAGCATCAACCTTGTCTGTGAAGTATTTACCACCGACAGCATGAATTGCGGCAGAACCACCTTCCATTGATTCGATGTAAAGTTTTGCGCTTGCGCCGCTATTGCTTGCGTCTTGTGCGTATGCCATTTCACCTTCTAGGAGGTCCGTGGTTGCAGGAGCAGTTGCACCCGAGCTTCTTTTAATTTGAATAATTGTTGACATTTTAGACTATTCCTTTTTAGTTATTGTCTTTAGTATTAATAAGTTCCGCCGTCAATGGACAAAGGAGCAACATTTGTGGAAGGATCTACTGCTTCCCATTTTAGAGTCTCTGAGTTATAAATCAATGTATATCCATCCTGTAATCCTGCTGCATCAACATTCGCCAAAGTCTCCACCTTTTGAGCTCCGCGTGTGCTAACTACATTCGTATTTATAGTTTTAGAATTTGGAACGGTTACTTTTATAGCCATTATTTTGTTACCTCTGGATTAACTACTACAATTCCTTCGAGAACTCTGATAGTTTCTTCATCACTCACTACTTCAATATCGTAAACATATCTTCCTGCTTTAATTTCGGAAGTTTCTTCTGCCGTCAAAGATATAGTTACTTCTCCATCTAAGGGAGAAGTAATGGCTGCGGTAAAATCTATTTCGGTGTTTGTATAAAAAGACTTGCGCATCTGAGATGCGGCAGTATAATCAGAGAGATCCTTCGCATCTCCGTATTGATCACTGACTTCTATAGCAAAACTAAAGGTTGTTCCCTGATCGATATAAATATTTTGAACCTGCGCCATAAGAACCCTTATAAATGTATTTGAACTTATTTATAATTTTAGGTGAACTATGAAAACGATATTGATGCTAAAATATGGCACAAAATATTCTAAAGAAGATGTAGATCGTATTATCGAAGCCACGGGCGGTAAGTATAATTATGCCTGTATAACGAACGATACTACACTCGATTCCAGAGTTAAAATAATTCCATTACCAGAAGACGTTGACGGAACTTTTATTAAAATATGGATGTATGGATTAGAAGACTTGGGCGATGTTCTTTACTTTGACCTTGATATTAGAATACAAAAAGATGTTGATAATTTATGGAATTATCTTGACGAACGCCCAACTATATGCTATACTTATTGGAAGAATATAAGTTGGGTGGATAAAAATGCTCGTTCTTATAGCGAACAATACTTGAGTAACTATAATTCTAGTGCCGTTCTATGGCGCTCCGGTAGTCCAAAAGCCAAAGAGATTTGGGAACATTTTAAAAAGGACATGGACTATTATATGATCAAGTATTGGGGTGACGATAGATTTTTATGGCATGAGAAGTTTGATTTTAAGTGGTTTCCAAAAGGCGAGTTTTATTCTTTTCTCTATGGTGCAGACTACTACGACCCAGAGAAGAGAATTGTAGACAGATACCGACCAGAGTATACAGTATGTTTACTCAATGGTTTAGATTATTTTCCAGGATATGATAAGAAATATGATGAACTTTCTAACAATTAAATGGGGTGACAAATACTCATCTGATTATGTGAACAATCTTTATCACATGGTAAAGAAGAATTATACCGGAGAGTTTAGATTTATTTGCTATACGGATGATGCCACTGACCTAGAGTGTGAAGTTCATCCTATTCCAGATGATGACTTACTACACCCAAAATACTACTTTGGAAAAGAAGCATTTTGTTTTGATAGAGCCAAGTTTTTAATTTTTAATTCAGAAGAATGGCTAGATTGCGAAGAAGAAGATAAGTTCTGCTATTTGGATTTGGATGTAGTAGTTCAAAATAACATCGATGAGATTGATATCTTGGCCGAGAAACCTAGAATAATTCACTGCTTATGGCAGCCAGAAAATCAAATAGATGATAGGTTCTTCATCGAAACAAGAGGTACATTTTTCAACTCTAGTATGATGCTGTGGTCATATGGTCAATGCCAACATATATATTATGATGTCTACGATAATAATGAAATAGTTTTCAAAACATTTTTTAAGGGTAGTGATAACTATCATTATTGGCGTCAAAGAGACTTCTGGAAAAACATTCCAGAAAGTTGGGTATACTCTTGGAACAGAGGACGATATTATCCAGATGATGTAGTGCGTTTTAAATTTAGAGATGATGCCAAAATCTGCTTATTTAATACAGATAATGTTCCTCATCCATCTACTAAAGATCACGTTGAATTATCTGAATGTCATGACAAAAATATTATTGGATTGTGGAAATGAGAGTCAATTACGTTTGTTGTAAATGGGGTACCAAATACGATGCCGAGTTTGTCAACCGACTTTATCGGATGGCAAAGAAGCATACTCCAGATAATTTTGAGTTTCACTTCTATTGCTATACAGATAACAGTGAGGGATTTGACGCCGAGATTAAAGTTATCGACTTCCCAGATATTCCCAACATCCATCCGAAATACTGGTTTGGTTCAGATGATTTTAAATACGGTATGGCACGTTGTTGGGACAGACCAAAGACGTTCATCTTCAATACACACAACTTCGCAGACGATAAACCAACTGGAAGATTTGTCTTCTTCGACCTTGATGTTATCATCCAAAACGATTTGTCGCCAATCATCACTTACGACCTAGAGAATCCTACCAAGTTGCGCTCATGGTGGCAAGACCCTCGTCCGATGAAGTCGCGTAATTTCAAGTTATCGCATGGTGCATATACAAATGGTAGTTGCATGGTATGGTCAGATGATCAGACAGAATGCATCTGGCAGGATGTTTTAGAACATCAAGAGCGTATCTGGTTTACATTTACAGATGGTACAGACAACTATCATAGTTGGCGATGGGGAGAATTTAGCAATACCCCTCTGTGGAAACATTTTCCAAACACCTTTGCTTACTCATACAATCGTGGTCGTGACTGGCATGAAGACGATTTGGGTGTCGGCATATATAGAAAAGACTGTATTGTTTGTGTTTTTAATGTGGATCTACTTCCATTCACAGACAATAGCAGAGGAAAAGTGAAACAGGAATCCTTGGTCGATCCTGATCTTTTAGAGCATTGGAATGTTTGATGATTAGTATTTACACAGTGAAGTGGGGAACAAAATATAATGTTGACCATGTTAATAAAATACTTGAGCAATGCAGAGAACACATAACAACTGATTTTGATTTTTACTGTTTGACCGAACATACCATCGGTTTACATTCTGACGTTATCGTAATTCCTTTTCCAGAAGATAATTACTATGAAAAATGGTGGAATAAATTATACTTATTCGATAAGCAAGTTGTATCTCAGCGCGGAGAAAAACTATTTCTGGATCTTGATATAGTTATTCAAAACAATATCGATTGCATAGTAGACCATGACCCAGAAGATGGTTTGACATTTGTTCGCACTCACTGGCACAACATGAAGAAAATGAAACGCGATACGCAAGATATTCCTCGTGCATATACCGATCTAAATTCTAGTGTGTTAAGATGGAATGATAGATTGGATATCGATAAGATTACCAAGTTTGTTACAGACTATCCCGACCAAATGTTTTTTCATTATCGGGGCCTTGATAATCTTTTCGGACATCAGCGCGACCGTTTATTGAAAATTGATTTTTTCCCATCTGGTTGGGTGTATAGTTACAACTACGGATATATGTGGCCAATCGATACTAGAGAACAAATTATCCGAACCGAACCACTAATTTGCTTATATGATTCAATGGAAAGACCACAAGATGTTAAACTATAATTTTTTGAATAATCATCGGTATTGGGGCGAAGGATTAGATAAAATCAATCACGAACTACCATGGAAACATGAAGACTTTCGTAAGTCTCTAAATCCGAATACTATGGATGCTGCTATTTGGTTAGTAGAAGAACTACTGAAAGTAGAAGATATCCCAGAAGAATTGAATATTACAATTTTGAATTCATGGTTAGGATTTCCTCTGCTACCGTTACTCTGCGAAAATTTAAATGTCAAGAAGATTAATTTGATTGATATTGATAAAGATGCGTTGGAACTATCAAAAGTATTCAATCGGTTTTATAGCGATAGTGGTATAGAGTTAGACCACATCAACTGGGATGTTCCTTTCGCATATCATGATATAAATGCATTAGAAACTGATATAGTAATTTCTATTGGGTGCGAGGCGATGTATCCGTTAAAGAAAATGACGACCGCAAACAAGGATTGTATCTTTGCTTGTCAGTCGTCAAATGTTTTTAGAGAGATGTATGGTATCAATTGTGTTCCAACAATTGAAGAGCACATTGAAAATGTTGGAGTTACTGATGTTTCGTATGAAGGATCAATTAAACAATCATACTATAGTTGGGACGGTAAGGTCGAGTTCGATCGTTTTATGGTAATAGGAAGGAAGTAATATGGGAAGAGCGAGAGTTGTTGCACCTCCACCTGAGGATTATACACCAGAACCTTTAGTATCACTTCCGCTGGCGCCCGTTGAGGTAGTTGCGGAAGAGTGGATTGATGGAAACTTCCAAGAAGAAATTATTGAAGTTGTGAACGATGAGCCTTCTCAAGAAGAACTTGATAGAGAAAAAATCGCACAAGAAAAGCACGAAGAATTGCAGAGACAAAAACTTTTCGCCGAAGAGGAATCGAAAGTTGCCGCAGAAATAGTTGCTAAAGCAAAAGAGATTTTAGAAAATCCTCCTGTGAAAATTGAGACTGTAGTCGAAACAGTTATAGAAACCGTTCACGTTATAGACCCAAAATTGGTAGAAGAATTACAAGTTCTTACGGCAGCAAATGAAAAACTTACCAGAGAAAATGAAGCAGCGGCAAGAGTAAAAGAAGAACAAATTTTAAAGGCGCGACAACAGGCAACTGATCAACGCAGCAATCAACACATGATTCAATTAAACATGACGCCAAAAATTCCATCGTTAATTAGTAAAATCAAAACATTATTTCGAAATCGCCGAATTAAGTCTGCTACTAATGTTGGAATTAAAAACTATGAAACTGCAATCCTCGAGAGAGCAAGAATTGCAGTTCCCAAGTTATTGGATGATATTGAAAACATGCACGAGCAGTTGACCATACTAGAAGACCTGCTCACAAAATATAGTGAAGTTAAAAGCAATCAAGAAAGGTGAGAGGTATTCTCCCCTGTAATATCTTCAACCATTGATTTCCAGAGGTCCTCATGAGGAATGACATAACCGAGAGTGAGTCGCTTGCTGCGACTCCCAGCACAATGATAGAAGACTTTATCAGGCTCACTCCGCCTACCGAAGTAACCGACCTTGACAGACCAGCCCTTGGGGTCCCAAAGAGTGACCATTTCTTTTGTTATTGGATCTAGATATCTAAAGAAACCACCATTCTCTTCTGTATTATAAGAAAGAAGAATGTTGTAGCCGCTTGCATTCCAGTTAGTGTGCCATCCCATAAATCCATTCTCGGGATAGTAAACATGTACCGCATTGTTTTTAGCGCCAAGAAAAGAAATTAATTCACGATTGAGTTTCTGTTGCTTCTCGCGGTGAGTGGTCGGGACAGAATCTACCAGTCCGATATCACAACAGAAAGCAGTTTCTGGATACCCCTCATGTTCACCGTCTTTCCCCACCAGCTCATTCATATACTTTTCAGAGGTGCCAGTATCAATATCAAAGCCTCGGCGTCTATCTGGCTCTCTCAATTTGTCGTGGTCTGTTTGTGAAAAGAACCACTCCGCATAAGGAGTAAGAATTTCCAGTAGTTCTGGATTTATATTTTTAGAAACCTTCATTATTTGTCCAATACGGATGGCGGTAACGTATAGTGATAGATGACAATCTCTTGTCCTTGCAATTCTTCTTGTTTATAACCAATGACAAAATTCCACTTTGCATCTGGATCAGGAAATCTTCCTGTCTTTACACCCATATCCCCATAAGTCAATAAGCGCCACATTGTAAATGTGTCCCACTGTAGTGCTTCTTTTGGATAGTGCTGTCTGTCGTAGCCGGGTTCATTCTGCTTACAATATTCGCCCCACCAAGCACTCATCAATTTGAGTGTTTGTTCATTATTACGATAGACAAATAGACCGCAATGCTCCGTCATTTCCTCTGTTTCGGAAAGTTTAGTTAGTGCAGCGTTATACGGACGATTAGCAGTAAAGATTACATCCACATCATCTGGTATCTGTTCAAAGATTTTTCGAATATCGTCGTGTTGAACTTCTGTATCACAGTCCATATAAACTGTCAAGTCATACGGAGTTTTATCTAGCGCCCAGAGTTTGGCTCTCTTATGATATGGAACACCATCGGTAATAATGTTCTCAAAGATTTCTTCATCGCCTGGTTCTATCCATTCTGGATGAGTAAACAATGTAATTTTTGCATCTGGCCAATAGTCTAGAAGTGATAGTGCAGAGTTTTTCGCGGCTCTATAGTAACCTCTACGAAGAGATGCTACATAAACAAATCCGTTATTCTGCATTCTTTTCTTCTTCCATGATCAGCATGGTAGCATAGGCCATAACTTCAAGCGCAGACTTCGATCTACGAATCTTAGTTTTTAAGGCTTTGTTCGTGGAATTTTTTATAATAGCTACTTCAAAGGCTTCCAACTTGGCTTCGAAAAGAGTCTCGTCTTTACGGCGTTGCTGGTCTACTTTTGAACGTTCCATGCGCTGGCGAACTTCTTCTGCACGGCGCTCTTCGCGAAGACGAGTGTTCTCATCGATATCTTCTTCGGTGAACTTTTCCATGATAGCAATATAGTCTGGATTGCCACCCTCGCCTGATACCGATGCTGGCAGTCTCTTACCATCTGGATAGATGATAATTACCATTACTTGCTTTAGTTCTTTATTTAACCAAAAAGGTTCTTCGTAATCTTTAGTTTCGGCAATAATGGCCGAATCCAATACGATGGCTTCTTCATCCACAATCATTCAACTCTCCATAAAAAGAAATAATATAAAGTATATAGTATAGTTTAAGCGGTGCGAACCCAGAGAGATACTGTTGATACTGTATCTTTAGTTGCTTGAATTGTATCGCCCGCATATGTGCCAGAATATGTTCCAGAATAGGTTCTAGAACCGGAATAGTTTCCTGAGTAAGTTCTCGAACCTGCAAATGAGTTTGCGTATGAACCGGAATAAGTTCTGGAACCAGAATAGTTGGCGGAGTATGTTCTAGAACCGGCAAATGAACCGGCAAAATTTGTTGGCACCGATACATATCCTGCGTTCGAATATGTTCTAGTACCTGCAAATGTCCCGGTAAAATTGGTTGAAGCCGATACATAGCTTGTTGAGTATGTGCGCGAACCCGCAAAGGTGCCACCAACAAAACCACCGAAATATCGAATATAGTTGGCAGAATATGTTCTTGAACCTGCAAAGGGTCTAGTCCCCGCGAAGTTGGTCGCATAAGATCCAGAATATGTTCTAGAACCGGCAAACGTTCTAGTACCAGAGAAGTTAGTCACATAAGATGTAGAATATGTTCTAGACCCGCCATATGCTACGTTAGAATATGTTCTGGTACCCGCAAAAGTATTTGCATATCCCGCTGGTGTATAAGTTCTAGTCCCAGCATATGCTACGTTAGAATATGTTCTGGTACCACCATAAGAGCCTGTATAGTTTACGGATGCGACTTGTTCACGAGTATCAGAAGCTGAACCCATGCTAACCCAGGTGCCAGGAGATGGCGATGATGCTTGGATCTTATATGTACCAATACTGGTGCTGATAATGCGATTTCTGAAATAAGGAATCATTTCCTGAATTTCAGTATCGGTCATTTGCTTTACGTTATTGCCACTATATGTTTTCAGTGGACGAAAATCGGCATTCGGTGATGTTGTAGCCGCAGTCTTCTGCCAAATATAATAAGTTGTGTTACCACCATTTGCAACATCGGTGATGGTGTAACGCGAGGTCCATGTACCGCCACTTGGCGCCGAGCCAGCAAGACGATACTGTCCCGCAGTATACTCTGATTCAGTAACCATTGCTGTGACCGCTTGGTCAATAATATCATTACGGATCTGAGCATCTGTCATTTGCTGAATTGCAGTGTCATATTGCAAAGGACGGTTTGTGATTGTACCAGTATCATTAGCAGTAATTTGCTTTGCATAATACGTTACGGTGGCTATAGCACCAGTAGCTGGGTGAGTACCAGTCGCTTCTGTTCTGTCCGTGTCAGCAAAAGTGCCGATTGCGGTACCAGAAAGTGCGTTTGCTGTATCAATATTAAGGTCAGCCGTATTAGAACCATTACTTGCCGCGCCAGCAAATCCTACTGTGATCTTATTTGCAATATAATTTTTGACTTCCGTATTTGACATGGTTTGCAAACCCTGAAAGTTTGCGGAAGTAATTGGTGTAGCAGATGCTTTGAGCTTTAAAGGATTCATTTTCTATAGCCTTAATTTAGTCTAGTGCCGGTTGAATCAAATACCAACAGAGGGGTCAGTGAATACCAATCTGTAGCATCCTTAGCAACAAAAGTAGCAGATGATCCAGCAGCCACCGTTACAGCAACGTTAACCGTTCCGCCGTTAATCTTGTCTGATACGTTTGGATAAACTAGAAGATTTGTTGCAGTAGTATTAACAACTGTATAGGTCAACGAGGCTGCGGCTGTTGGGAGTTTAACACCTGCTCCAGAACCCACCGTAGTGACAATATTATAAACATCCGAGAGTTCTGTTGCACCAGACTGATTTGTGCCTGCTGCGGAAACAGTAGCAGAGATGGAAGGCTTTAGATCGCCCGTTAGAGTAAGATTACCAAACGTAGGATTGTCACCCGATTGATACTTGTCAGTATTAAGATTGTTGAAGTTATTATCGACTTCGGTATTTGTAAGTGGCGATCCCTTTTCGGATCTAAGTGTAATTGTGGCCATATCTATCTACCTTGGTTCTGTAATATTTGCTGCAACAACAATTTGATATCTAGCATCTCTTGTTTCACACTATTTATATCATTTTCAAATTGTCGAAGCTGATTTGTTTGTTCTCGATCTTTGTTTTTTCTAGCTTTGTATGCTGATAATCCAGCAACATCGGTAGAAATAATGGCTTTTGAATGGCCATCTCTAACATATTTAGTTGTGTCGTCCAGATGATATCTTTGTCCCATATTATACCTGTAGAGCTATTGCACGAAGTTCGCGACATTTTGGAACAACACTGGTTTGATTTGAAAGAAGAACCACTTTAACTGCGAAAGTTTTGTAGCCCGTGTAAGTTACGCCGTCAGTTGTATATTCCAACACACCATCACCATTCAATTCAGTTGATGGAATATCATATGTATACTCAACGAAGCTAGATGAAGTGACAGTCGGCGGAGTAGTTGTTAATTCGATCCAATCTTTTTCTTCAAACGATGCTGGATCACTTTGATGTAGGAATCTGCCATATACCTTTACGTCTGTTCCATTTGGAACATACTGACTTAGATATACTCTAAGGTCTTCTGCTTCTTGTCCATCATCTAGAACAACTTGACGAGAAACATACTTCGATCTTGCCTCACCAATACCAATATCTTCGTCTGTCGCATCATTGTTAACGTCATTTGCGATTACAATCATAGAACATTTTCTAAGATCGATAACAGGCGAAACAGTAGACGTTTGTGATGACATACCAAGTTGAATTTTAAACGACTTGTCTCCATCGAGATCATTTTGCTCATTTGAATATGAGCGAATAGCAGCATCGATAGTCAACTCTGTGGTTTTATCTGGCACAAAATTCTCATACGATGTCGATGCTCTTGTTTCGGAACCAGTATTTGTCGTGGCAGAATATGAAAAAATAAGTTGACATGGAGTATGATCCATATATGCAAGATTCGCACCCAATGCATTCAACACCTTATCTTCAAGTTCTGCTATTAGAGCATGAGAAGAGCCGTTGCCTACTCGGTCATTGACAGTGAAGTTTCCGCTCTCGACATAAATCTTAGCAACGTTATATAGAGTATCGTAAGTATGAGCAAAGCCGGAATTAAGAGTAACACCGATATTTGCATTCGATCCGCCAGTCATAGTCAAAGTTGGATTGCTGGTGTATCCAGCGCCGGGATTTGTCACTGCTACATTAGTCACTGCACCACCGGTAACAGTAACTGCAACCGTAGCATTGGTTGTTGCACCACCACCTGAAAGAGTGCGAGAAACAACCGTTGCAACTGTGTATGTTAGGCCTGTTAGTGTGCCAGCAGTAGTTGCGATTGCGGCACCAGCTTGAGTTGTTAGCGTGAATCCAGTAACAGCGCCAACCGAACCGGTAACAGCAGAAACCTTATAGACAGTTCCTGTGGCATAACCAGATATTGTAGCAGTACCACCTAGAGTACCAGTGATAGTTACGAGATCACCAACAACAAGTTTCGAAGCGCCGCAAGTAAACTGTCCTGCGGTTCCAGAAACAGCAACAGTAGCAACAAGGGCACTACCATAACCAGTGCCTGCGTTGATTATATTAAACGAGAATCCATGAATTTTATCGCCTGGAGAAAATTCAGAACTTGAGAAGGAATCAAATTTTGCGTAGTCGATATCGTGAGTATTCAGTGCAACCGTACCAGTTGTGCCGATTGCAAAGTTTGCTCTCTGTAAACTAAACTTGATATCTTCTGCTTGATATGCTGTCCAAGTTCTGTTGTTCGCTGAGGTAAATAGAACGCCGATATTAGGTTGTTCTGAAATACGAGTTGTTGTATTAAGTTGGTTTTCACCCAATTCAGACACCCAAATTTCATAGTTAGGGTCATTACCCGCAGGAAGAAGAACAAAACAATATTCGGTATTGTTTTGCAAGAATACTGGCGACGGGAAAGTAAACTTAGTTGACGTAGCACCATTTTCGGCATCGATGTTTACCTGACCAGGAGATAATGTTACTTCACCGAAAGGAATTACTCTATCACCCGGATAACCATTTACCACTTCTCGTAGTTGCATGGTAATAGGATTTGTGGTAGATTTTTTCTTAAAGTAGGTATCTATAGAAGTCACATAACATCCGAACGGCACATCAGAAACCATAAACGTCTGAGCGATTGGGTCGAGGTTTGGTCTACCGCGTCCTGTTGGGCGCGGCTGGTCGTCAAACATTGGTGGGTCTGGCACAACGGGTGGGTCAGGTTGAACAACTGGGGGCGGCTGAACAGGTGGAGCAGGATCGGGAGCAGTTACCTGAGTAACATTAGTTATCTCAGTGATGTTATTGGTAACGTTGGTCACAGATGTATTATTGATGTTTTGTGTAACCTGAGTGACTTCGGTAACATTTGTGGTATTATTGATTGTAGTAAATGTATTATTTACTACTGTTGTTTGAACAACACCAACTGCTCTTTCGCCTAGTCGATTTGTTGTCGTATTGCTATCGGAAACTGATCTGCTATCCGACAGATTTGAGGTTGCCAGATTAGCAACTCTTGTAGAAATAACAGTATCTTGAACGCTTTGTGATAAACCATTCGCAGAGAATGTCATCGAGGCAGCGGTAGTAATAAACTTGAGTCTGTTTTTAGAATCATCGGTAAGTCTGAATAGCTTTTCTCCGACGCGGAAAGTACCAGCAGGAATTCTGAATTGACCAAAGCATTCACCTGCCGCATTCGTAATTAGTGGTGCGCCATAACTGCCAGCAAGAGATGAGTTTTGAACCGAATTTGTTGTACCACTAACAATCCCAGACAGTGGGCGACAATGAGCCTCAACAGTAGCACCGTCAAAGAATGGATATACACGAGTAAGCGGCTTCATTCTCGTTGCTTTAAACGTCACAATAATAGAACGCATAAACGGAACGATAGAAGTATTTGTTACTCTAGGACCAATTCGTTGAGTTTGTGTTTCCGGCGTTACAGTAAGTTGAACGCCCTGACGAGTTTGTCTTTGTTCTGTTGTCGTTGTTACGATAGCAATATCTTCTTGGAATAGAGTATCGCCTCGTATGGCAGTGTTACCCGCTGCCGTTTGTGTGTTTGTAGTAACTCTACCCGTTCCGGTATCTTGCCAATCTTCCCACTGAGTGCCCCATGCATCGGCAAGAGTTTCCCAAGCATCATAGTTACCATCAAAATTAGCAGAAATATCAGGAAGAACAGAAGTGTCTGTCCAGTTATCAACAGGAGGATCCAGTTCTATTTCACCGATATATGTAAATAGTAGGTCGCCCGTGCAATTACGGAACTTAGATGCTTGTAATTGAGACATCATCGTAAATTCTGTATACGGTAGTGTCAGTAGATCGCCGGTTTTTGTAATATTGGTAGAGTTTGCTGAATCATATTGCAGGTCCACATTTTCCATGAAGAAGAATGGACGCATTTCTTTTGCGTTCGGATCAATAGCAATATGGTATTCATTACTTAAAACATTGCCGACATTATGCCCGGTGAATGCATCTACAAGAATACCGTTCTTAAAGCGATCTAGGCCGTTGGTATCAGTAATACTCAAATCACTGGCAGATTTTTCTAGTAGATTTAGCGAAGTGTAGTATTCCAGTCGATTCAGTCGTTGTTCTAGCTGACCAATATCGCGCATTGTATAACGACGATTATCAATCGTCTTATACTTAACCCCATAATCCGGTCTACCCACAGATTTAGCAACGTTGGGTGCCAGAGAAGGATACGGCGGAATATCTACAACCGCGATAGATAAAGAATTCTCCGGTTCTACTGGTTCAAGTGGACTTAAAGAAGATACACCATATACAGAGGAAAATACACCCTCGTCGTCCATAACAATTCTATCTTTACGTCCCAGATAATACTCAATGTCCGTAGTAAATTGTTCTGTTGGGAAAGGTGTTATAATAGCCGCGCCAGTAGGACCACTAGGTGAAGAACCTACTGCAGGATTAACTGTCGCTGAGCCAGGGCTTGTCGTGAATGTAATAGTATCATCCCAGCGAGGACGAAAATCTAGTGTGTCGCGAAGATCATATGTGACCCCGGAAGTTGTAGAGGTATAAATTGGAATTTGTTCTGTGCGAATTTTGCCCGCCGGTGTAGTTTCGTCATCTACCTGATATGAATCAACGGTGTAGAAGTTGTATACAGTAGATGGAGAACCACCATGAGTAAAATAGTCAAATGTCACAACCAACTTTTTGTCTGTTAGCGTAAGACTTGCACCTGGTTTTTTAACAATTCTGGCGTTCGCATAGAAGCCGTCTCGTTGACCATTATCAAAGTTGAACAACGAAGTCACATCTGTTCCGCTTGCCTGAATATCTGCCGCGGCATCATCGAACTCACCGATCTTGACCGTGCGAAGTTTGTAACCATCAGACGCACCTAAATTATATGTACCTGTGGTGTTGCCACTATCTTCTGTGTCCAGAACAACAACTGCACTTTCTTTAAGTTCCTTGGTTACTTTATTTGCACCTGCAACTTGCACCTTACAGTGAACGCGAATGTTTGTGGCCGCGTTGATTGTTCCTGGGAAAGTTATTGTAATCTGTGTTCCGGTATTAGTTACAGTTACACTAGCAGTAGATTGTAGATTTAATACTGAACCAATTTCATATGCCACATTATTAATAGTGCAAGCGGCCTTGGTAGTAATTAAGATATTATCTAGAATTTCTGTGTTAGTCAGTGTTCCAACAGTAAACGGAAAACTCTCAGGTGAACTTACCGAGAATGTAATAGTGTTGCTGCCATCAATAGTGTCATCAAATTGTTTGCTATAGACAAAACTATTGTCAACAGAAACAGGATTTGTAGTCTTCAATGCTCTAGCAGGAAACTTGAAAAGAAGGCTGTTGAACTTACTCTCGTATAGGTATGCTTTGCTATCCACGAGAACAACATTCGCATGACCATCGGCAGTGGTATCATAGTAAACGCCCTTAACATCTTCAAAGTTAAATGAAGATGTCATTTGAATGTCGTAGAGATACATGCGGAATTGCGTATTATATGCACCTGGTGTGCCAGTCTCGTGAGCAATATGGCGGACTCTAGCTGTACCGATTTGTGATCCTGGTGCGCCTGTAGCAGATTGTGCTCCGTTAGTTGCCGAAGATGGCAGGGAAGCGCCAGTGCCTATAGCATTTGCCGCAGCACTGCGGAGTGAAACAGTATCACCCGCTGCAATATCCCAGTTACCGCAGAAGTTGTCAACTAAAATGTAGTTACCAAATGCAGTAGAAATAGGAACTTCATTTACAACCTTAGTTGTATTTCCTTTTGGAACAACTATATATTCTGTTTGTCTGGTTTCGTATGCATAACCGCGAACATATGCTTTACCTGCTTCGATACCAATTGCTAAAAGTGTCTCATCACCACCGGCTGCGGGGGTTGTCGCATTATATGGTATTAGACCGCTATTGGTTCCGGTGTCGAGGTGTTCCTTGATTAAAATAGGAAACGCTTTTACGGTATAGTTACCAGATTCATCGAAAGTGCGCTTTGCAAGATTGCGACCAAGGTCGGCATAAATGCGGTCTTCGCTCATAACATTTTGTAACTGACCAGCAACAACTGTTATATACTCAGAGAACTCGTCACCTGGCGTGGCATCAAGCGCATATTTAACCAGAGATGCGGTCGTCACATATCTGTCGGCACCTGGCGCGGCATAGTTGAATGTACCTTGTGCGGGATCCAAAAGATCGGGGTCAGTTTCATGTGTGACGATACTTTCTACAACCTCAAAACCAATTCTAAAATAGGGATCTGCATTATATTTTAGTAGTTCGAGAGTAGTTTTAGTAAAAGGAAGAAACTTACCATCTAGAAAAATAATACCATCATCTAGAGTTACAAATGACCCTCTACCATAATAATAATTGCCTTCCTCAAAAGAATCATCTACTACAAAAGTATCAGTAACTTGAGCGGCGGTTTCAGATTCTATTACACGGATTGTTTCACCGGGAGAAAAGTGAACTGCGTCTGTGGATCCATCACCCGTAAGATATCTTAAATAAAGTGTGTTAAGATCGGGCGAGTCCTCTTCCGAACCGCCGCTCACATAAATAATTTCTGCTTGTATCGAAGATGTTAAGCCAATTACTTTAGCACCGACATAATCCTCAATATCTTGAATCAAAAATCCAGAAGCATCTTCATCTAGAACTTTAACGAAATCCCGAGCGGTGTCAAGTTTGAACTCACACCCAGCAACTACCGACCCATTTTTAAAAACATGGTTGCCGAATTTTCCAACCTGATCCTGAAGAATGGATTGAAGTTGTGTTAATTCTCTTGCCTGAACAGCATAACCCGGCTTGAACAGAATTCTATTATAATTGTTTGCAATCGCATCCGCAGCATCATCATAATACGGGGATACATTTAAGTCCAAGGCCATATGTAACTTCTTTCTTAAAAGTTAATAACTGTTCTAATATTTTCTACTTGATCTGCTTGTCTATTAATAGGCAGACGATTTTCTATATAAAGAATTTCGCCTGTAGTATTAATAACATCCGGACTAGTTAGACTATTTATAGTCAATGCAGTAACGCTCGTTCTATTATTTGTCAAAACAGAATCTACTGTGATAACTGGAATTACGGGAAGAAGGTATACTTGATCTGTAGCTTCTTTAATCTGAGCAACAATAAATCTACCGCCATTGTCTGTCGAAATGGAATCATCATTTGAATAAACGGTAGTATCATCAACTGTAATTACATAACAGGTAGTGCCAGTGTCTGCCATAAAATTGGCCAGTCCATCGTCTAGTGGATTTTTAACAATACCAAGTTGACGAAAATCGTTGTTGTAAAAGTAATCCGATGTATCGTTAGTTAAATTAACTGAAAGACACACTGTTTTAGCATATAGTTCTTTTACTGGATTTGCGCCGTGGCCATAATACGGCGAAACGGTAGCTGTTGCTGTTGCGCCAGAACCGAAACCAAGAATATTACTAAATGATATCTCGGCAAAAGTATATCCTGTACCAGGGTTAGTAATATCAACACGTTCAATTCTACCCAAATCATCTACAAATGCCACTGCTTCTGCGCCAGATCCATCACCGGATATGGTAACAAGAACGTCTCCTGAAGAATAATTCTGTCCAAGTTGTAGTAAATTAATTCTATCTACAGTGCCTGGAACTGCCGCAGCCTCGATGTTTTCTTGGTCTAAAGAAACTGGCTCATTACCTAAGGATACTTCTGCGGCGGCGCCAGCACCCGTTTCATTATCTACAATTTCAATATATGCAAACGAATAGCCTCTGCCCTGATTAGTAATGGTAATATCTGTAATTGCACCTGCGGTAACTACCGGAACCGCTGTAGCTCCTACACCGTCACCCTGAATAAGAACTGTCGGTAAATCTCCTGAGACGTATCCTGAGCCGCCAGAAGTTACGGTGATATCATCAATTTCGCCATTGATGTCGAATAACGGAACACCTACTCCTGCCATCTTACGAACTGGAATAAAATCGGGAGTAAGAAACTTTAATTCATCTGACGCTTCTACCTTAAACATGTATTTCCATACATAACCATCTGAAAGTATGAATGCATTAGTAACATCTGTGCTGTTGGGTTTATTAAAACTTGGCGCACCATCGTTATTGTTCAAACATTTGTATACACGCATATCATCTGTCAGGACATAGAAGTTCTTTGTTGACAAATCATCAACGTCATCGTAATGATCATAAATGGTACCAGCCACCCAATTGATACGACGAATCATCATAACAGCATCCGAGGCTTGGACACGTTTAACAAACATCATATTTCTATGTGTTTGACTGTTATAAGACTCGGTATCGAGTGGGGTTTCTGGTGTGCCGACAACTGGCCATTCTGTGGTTTTACCCACAAAGAAATAAAAGAAGTCGTTCTCGTTAGCTACGTCACGATAGAAACTTCTTGCTAGTTCATTTCTAGCCAATGTTCTTAGCAATAGAGCCACAGTTTATTACCTATTATTCTACAGTGACAGTCCAAGTGATTGTCATCGAGTCACCTGCAGCCTTGTTGATAACTGCAAACTCGGTACGGCAAAGCATTGTGCCCGCCGATGAAGCGTTGAAAATGCCTGCTTCTGTAACAGCACCCGTGCCGGTACCAGCTGGGAACGCAGCAACATATTCTACGGAGTTGCTTGTAACTGTAGTAGAAAATAGCGTGACGCGCGCCAGTTGTGTTTGTAGGGCAGTATCACCGGCAGCAGGATCAGTTGTACCCGAGCCGATTGCCATGTGAGACATTGCTGTTGCAGTGGCGTCCTTCATGCGCGATGCGATGTAGTCTAGGCCTGCATCAACAACGAGGTTGGTTACATTAAGTTCTTGCTTAAGGTTGCCTGTATTGTCATTGACAACGATAGACAGCTTACCTGTAGCTGAAAGAAAATCCTTATTTCTCATGAGTATTATACCTTCTTCTTGTGTTAAATAGAATTGTTACTTCCAACGTAATCGCCTGCTTCATAAGCGCCAGAAGTGTAATCGTATGACCAGTATTCTTGTATATTTATATTGCCAATTTCACTTGCGGTAGAAATTTCTACTAGATTTTTACTGATACTAGAGTGCGTATCTTCCATGGTGTGAAGCGTAGACTGTGCAGCCTTGCCGGGTTCAATAATTTCGATGTTCTCATTGACACCATTTGGTAAACTATCGCTGGGTGCTTTATTTACCAATAGTGAATTATTATCCGAGACAGAAACACCATCGATTAATGTTTTTGTAAACGAAGTTTCTAAAACATCCGTGACTGTAGGTTCATCATTTGGTATAGGTTGTGTGGAATAAATTGAGTTGATAGTTTCGGTTGCAATTACGGTTTCATTAATTAACTTAGTAATTACCATATATGGTATACTATCACCCGATGCAACTGTTTCTGTTAGACCTTTACCCGCTTGGATGGATGCGGTATCAGAAGAAGTAACAATATCATCACCAGATATATGCTCAAAAGTAGTTCCTCCAATTGAAACATAATAACCAAATGGCATTGTAGCACCAGAAATAATAGTAATAGCACCTTCGTTATCGATACTAATAGTCATAGTATAAAGACCACCATCTTTAGTTATATCAAAGGTGGTGCCATAAAACGCACTGGCGTTATCAAACGGAGTAACATAAGAAAATGATACGTTCTTACCGACATGAGATACATGTTGCTCCTCGGCAAGATATGTATCATTAAGTGTCTTTCTAAACACCACTGCAATATCATAATCTACACCGAGAGTTTCAACTGCATGAAGATTTTCAATTGGGAATTCGTAGAAGTGAATTGGTTGACGAGCAACTTCAAATGACACACCCAATTCTAGGGTGCTTCTAATTAATAGTTCACTGAATACGGCCATACCTGCTGGGTGCACAGTGTTTTTCACCATTGTCATCCAGTTAACAGACGGCACAGTGGAACGAAGAACATACGAATAATTTTGATAATAGTAATTGTCTTGAAGTTTATTAACATCCGACAACATACCTTGACGATTCTGGAATCCTTCTTGTATCGAAGTTATTGCTCCAGTAGTGAAGCTAAGAACACAATTTGATCCAGATGTCGATGTTATCGTAGTTGTAAAGTTCTCTGCTTCAAATCCACTGCCACTTGATAAGATTCTTACCTTCGTGGGTTTCCCCTGAGCATCAACGCTATCAATAATAATGCTGGCTCTATTATCAATTCCAAACTGGACATAATCGCCAGCAAAATAATTTAGAGCCGTATCTGGGAAACTGAATACATATTGTCCAGTCGATCCACTTTCAAAAATTGAGTATACTTCACCTTGTAAGAAGCCGTAATTCGGTGTACCAGAAATGCTAACAATATCTACAATGTCTGTAATGCTACGAGTAAGATAACCATACTTATCTGTAAACTCATCAATATAAACAAACGACCGTATGGTATCGGTACTAAACGATACGATAGTGGATTCTTCTGTGTATCCAGTTCCTTCAGTTAACATCGAAACATATTCGATACCACCGGTGCCATTTAGATACGCTTGCGCTGTTGCTCCAGTAGCTCCAATATCGGAAATGAATGTAACGACTGGAATTGCATTGTAGCCACTACCAGCTGCATCCATGGCATCGATGAAACGCTGTTCGTCGCCAGTACCTGCAGAGGTAAAATTGATAAAGTATTCTTCAGATAACACATGAAAATTACCGACGCCCGCCGAGGTAAGATTCAATTCATTATATGTAGTAATAGTTACATAATCACCAGCAAAATAAGTGTCATCTAAACAATATCTTGGATCACTATCGAATAGAGATTCCGCAAGTTTGATTGTATTGTTATCAATTTTAATAACATAATACACACCGGAATCATCCAGCCCGCCAATTTCGGTAGAATCTGCCTTATATACCACCAGATCACCGGTATTATAACCATGTGCCGCTATCGTTATAGTATTAGTTGAAATGTTTACATTAGCACTTCTAACAAAAGTCTTGATAGGAGCTTGTTGCAACGCAATTTTGTCACGATACAATCGAAAATATCTATTATCAATTACTTTAACAAAATATTGTCTGTATGGAATTAATCCGCCAATTGCCGAGCCTTCCATAGGATCATAGATAACACAATCACCAGTTGTGAACCCATGGTCTGGAATATAAAATCTGGCATATATGTCAAAGTTTTCAGTCGGATCAAAAACTCTAGAAGAAACTGCCGGGTCACCAGTAATGGCCTTTATTTCACCATCAACAACAAGGGGCCCGGCACTTGCGCCTGCACCGGGAAGAATGATTACATCATTTTCTTCTTGCTTAACATAAAGTTCATATGTTGGAACAGTAGAGTATGCTAGTCTCGTTACTTCATCAACTGTAATATTGTATGTCTCAAACGTAGAAACGCTACCAATATCAATGTGTGAGTAAATCTTGGCCCTTTTACCCTTTAAATCAAACGGGTCCAATAAGATAGTATCGTCTGTTGTGATACGCATCTTTTCGCGATTTACCCATATACCATCAGATGGTTTTAATACAAACTTTGATGGATATATAATCTCAACATGTTCGTTAAAGAAAGTTCTAAAAATGAATAGAATACTTTCTTCTGACCCCTTTGCTTCATAAAACTCTCTAATGAATTTTATAAGGCGACGATCCGTAATAAGCGAATCTTTAGGAAACATCTGTAGATATTGTTCACGAAACGAGGGAATAAAGGTTTCAAGTGTATTATTGATATCGGAAAACGAGCTGGCATTCAATAGAACATTATTCACCTCTCCATCCTGATCTAGAAACTCATAGTATTTTTCTAGAAAAAGAACGAATTGCGGGAATTCGGCTCTGATATAATCTGGAACTTGATTTGCAATCAAATATGCCAGAGAATTTTTGAAATCCGACATGTATTAAGTTCCGATTATATTGATTGTAGTGCCTGTGATATAATTTCCAGTACCAGAGATAGTAGAAGTATCTTGTGCTAAAACTAAATTCTTATTTGCATACGGGGTGACCGCATACGTATAGGAAATATCCTCATTTACTGGTGCCATAATGATGTCCGGCGATGACCCGTGTGGCTTAATATAAATTCTAAGATAAAGATCCGTACCAGAAATAGTATTAATATACAAACTAGGTATCAAGATTTTACCTGTTTGATAATCTATTGTTCCTACGGCAGTTGATATCAGAAGATTGTTTTCGTCATATAAATCTAATACACCCGGCAGCGAATCATCTTCGGTATAACTGTCTCGAAGATAACATGTTACTTGCTTGCCCGATGGTAATATCGTGGTAAAAAGGTTTGATCTTACACTATTAGGTGTGATTGTAGTATTGTATGCAAATGAAATTCTATTATTTTCGGCCGTGAATGGCTCATATGCTCTATGTAGATTCATTTCTATATTGGTGGCATAGATAGAAGTTGAAACAGAATTTAATAATTCTAACAATTCTGAATAGTAAAAGTTCTTTTTTACTTTAGAAGTTGTATTTACAAAATAACTCGCTAAGTATTCAGACATAGTATTCTGAATAACAGAAGCCGACACTGACGTATTATTTTTTAAATATCTGGCTGTTATATTAAAACTAACATACAGATATGAAGGGTCCACAAATACTGGCTGAATTCCAACGACACCTCTAGGCTTTAGAATGTCCCGTGCAATAGATGTCTTATCGGATTCCGTGATAACACTATTTGGCAGAGGCTCAATTGAAACGAAAACTTTACCGTAAATAGGGGGGTCATTATCTTCTCCGCCCCAAACAGCTATCGAATTGATGTTGGCGAATTGACTCTCGATTAGTGCTGTGTAGTCCTCAGCGGTTACGGCTCTATTCTTTGTAGCATTGAATTTAGGTGCAATGAAGCGAATTGAATCAGTTGATTGGGCTTCTGCGCCGCCAAATGCAGTGGCGGCCGAAACAGAAATTATTTCTCCTGTTCCAAGAATTACAGATTTTGCGGATAATCCTGTGACAGAGTTTGCGCCTATCCCACCACTTACAATATAGTCTATAGTAACAATATTACCGACTGTTAATTTTTTACCCAAAACGTTATCACCAAAACGAACTTCAATTAATCCATTTGCATTTTCTTCCACAAAGAATGCTCTTGAAGTTTCCGTGAGTGAAACGATGTTCTGATTTTGAACGAATGTTTGAAGGTCTAATTCAGATGAAGATGTTTGGACTCTACATACTATTGTAGAAGTGTCAACATTTCTATTTAAAAGTTCGAACGGCCCAGACACAGTATCTGCCGTAACGGTAAAGAAGTTATTGGTTCTTACACCTTCGATTAGAGTTACAACGAAAGTAAAAGTTCCGTCTGCTTTTGTTGCAGTAATATCGTCTTCAGGATAAAATGTATACGTAACACCATCTGAACCAACTCCCTTAAACCCTAGGTTTTTACTTAGAGTTGCCGTGCTGGATGTATACGATGCCGGAGGAGTTATTTCAATTGTGGCCTCAACTCTAGCGGAACGAATTGAGCGAGGATTATATCCAAGAGACTTAGAAATCGAAACGACAGACGATCTTTTTACCGCACTGTCTATGAACATTTCATTTGCGAGAAGGTGGGCAAGCGTTGCGTTATAGTGAGTATTATACGCAAGTAGGTCAATTAAAACTGATAGACCAGATCCATCAAAGTTGTAGTCCGCAAACTCAGTTTGACTTTGTAGATATGTCTTTAGATTTTCTCTAATGCCAAAGAAATCTAGTTCGGTAACATTTAATTGAGCCATATTATCTGCTTCTTCTTAGAATAGTTGAAAAGTTAAAAGGACCTTCAATACCAAAGACATAAAAAGTAATGTTTACCGTAAAAGCATTTGCATCATATTCAGGAATAACCTCTATGTCTTGCGCTCTAACTCTTGGCTCATATTTGTTAATCAATATTTCAAGTTCTAGTTGTAATCTATTGGCCGTAATAACATCGATATTTTCAAACAATAATGCATATATGGGAGACCCTAATTTAGGTTGAAAAGGTCGCTCATAGAATCTAGTAAGCACTAGAGTTTTAAGAGATTGTTTAACTGCATTGACATCATATTTCTTCGCAACATCACCCGTCACAGGATTAGCTGCAAATGAAAGATCGAAGTCTGAGTATATTCTGTTTACTTTTTTAATAGCCATAAGTATATTTATACATTAAATTAGCCTCTGAGACCAGGCATTTGATCAAATTGGCCTTTCTTTCCATACGCTTTGTCCTCATAGAAACTTTGTGCCCAGCCTCTAACAGCCAATGTTGAAGGTTGTCTTAATCCAACGTGAACCCATGGACCATTACAACGCGACGGCGCATGTTCGTAAAGGAGCTGATCATAAGGAATCCCCAATCCTGCAATAATATTTGCAACATCGCGGTGTCTACCGCCTCCATATCCGCAACTTGCGAACTGCATATCAATCCCCCAGCCAACATTATGGGCTGAGCCATTTGTTTTTGGGCGTAGAGTTGATGTAATCACAAAACCTTTACCGAAACGTTCTCTAATAGGATCGACACAAAGAACAAAAAGATCCCGCAAGTTTTGAACTATTTGATATGCCGTCCATCTTCTACCTGCGCAAGATTTTGAGCCAGGAATACTAGCTGAGCCTAGTGCAGTGTTTAAGGCACCTTGTAATGTGTAGTAGTGAGATAGCTTAATACTAGATGCCAGGGCATTATAGTTACCAGTTGAGGGAATTGCCGGTAGCTTATTTCCTTTAAAATCTGTGGCAGTGCTTCTAAGTCCGGCTGCAGGTGGCACCGGAGTGCCTGGTTCGGTAGATGTCGGTGCGCCACCTTCATCGCCCATGAAACTAGGACTACCGTCACTGTTAGCGCCTGCACAACCAGCATCCTCATAAGCAGATTCATTTGTACCAGGTGCTTGAGTAGTTTCTGTCGGTTGAGTGGCGGGGGCGGCGGGGGCGGAAGATGGGGCAGTAGGGGCACCACCAGCCGGAGGCGCCATCGTAGTTGTTGGCGTATTAGAGTTTGCTGCCGGTGGATTTGTTGGTGGTGTTTCTGCCATATATTCCTCTTATGCCAACGATGTATTGGGATTTAATGCCGTATCGTCGTTGATTGTCGCTTGTTCTGGGAAGGAGATTCCACCCGCTGAATTTAGAAGCTGACTACTACCGCCTGACCCCGCCGAAGTAAGACCATCTGGACCACCGATAATAGGTGATGCCGAGACAGATACTGGCTTTTCAATAGGAATTGGATTTGCAAGTGTTGCAATCTTAGCGCCAGTTGCTTCACTTGCAGGATCCGCAGAATTTGCATTACCAGCAGTTACCGCTGATCCTGGTTCGGTAACAGAAGCAGATGTAGGACCAGATATCGGAAGATCGTGAGTGCTTCCACCATTAGTACCAGTATCAGTTCCAGTTGCTCGAAGATTTGTGCTACCAGCATTCAGTGTGGAGACATTCGCAGTTGTAACGTCAAGAGTTGGTGTATCAATTGCTGAAGAAGCAACAAGAGGTGCCTTAAGATTGATATTGCCCACACCCTCTACGTTGACAGCAGCGCCAGACTTGACGTTGGTTGCTGCCGCAGAGTTAACATTCACTGCATTACCAGACTTGACATTAACTGAATCCGCTGCTTGTGCGTTTATCACATTTGCGGACTTGATATTTGTAGAAGCAATGGATTCTGTATTAACCGAACCAGCAGACTTGATGTTTGTATTACCAAGCGATTCGATGTTTGTATGTGTACCAGACTTACTATCGATAGTTACGGCGGCCTTGCTCAAGATTGAACCATCTGTGTCTTGATTGATATTGCCAACAGATGTATGATAAGAAACTCCAGATACCTTAACATGATAATCACCCTTAGATGTTACTTTATAACCGCTTGCGGTAAGGTTATGAGTGCCATCAATTGTCGAATTGAAGTTGCCTGCACCATGTATTTGCATGTCGCCTTTATTATCGTGCGAGAATACACCATCGTTTCTAATGAAGATACCGCCGCCTACAGATAGACCAAAGTGGCCAGCAACGTTTAGATTGAAGTCATTATGAACATCCATGTTGACCTTACCATTCATAGTAAGATTTGCATCGCCCATAATCATAACATTACATTCACCTGCAACGTGAACATTCGCCCGGCCTTCAATTAAAATATATCCGTTGTTGTCGATAATTGTATAGTTATCACCAACAACGCGAGTTACTTGTGTTCCGTCAGGGCCGATTTCATTAAATGATCCTGATTTATGTGCAGTATGAATACGTTCTGCACCAGGAGTATCGTCGATTTCTTGAACGTGACCCGACTCGGATGCAGTAACCTTATTAAACGGATACTGTGCGGCATATGCAGTCTTGGGTTGCGACCAAGATCCACCGTTTCTACCCGCTTTTGGAATATCTCTTTTGCGAAGAGCATTCTTGGCTGCCGGAGATGCACCAGAACTTAGACTTTCCTGATTTGCACCCTGTGATGTCGGGTTATTTTGAATATGAGGAGAATTTATGCCCACCGCAAGAGGATTAGTATCTGGTTTACCACCGAGAGACTTCTTGGGATATTGGCCTCTTGGATCACCGAAGCCGTTTTCAGTATCATTTGTTACTGGAATATTCGCAGCATCCGATGGGGCTTGTGTCAATGACTGCGCGGTATCTGCCGCGGCGGGATGTTCTACGCTATCTGCTTGTAGTGGATTTGTATTCGGAGGAGCTGTTGCGATAGGCGGAGCAACTCTCGTCACTTCTTTTTGTGAAGACGCGAACCCTTTTTGATCTTCTACAATTGTAGTTGTTACTACAGAACCATCGCCATATTTTTCGGTGACAACAGTAGTCGTTGAACCGTCTTCACCTGGTTTACTTGCACCCTGAGAGGCTACTGGAGTATTATTACTAAAAGTTTTCTTGACTTTCTCAAGATTTGTAGTATACTCACCGGCAATGCCAGACTTGGCACTAATAAGATCATTTGATAGTGCAGTATCTGGTCCAAGTGGAGGATTATTAGTATCTCTAACCCATTTATTATAGTTAAAGATGATGTCTTTTTGTTCTCTCTTTAGAGAAGTAATAACATCAAGCCATGCTTCTGCGGTAGGAAGATCCCACTTAGCTGTTGACGTATCGCCCGCGGAAACCTCTTGCGTCAATTCAACAATGTCTCGCATCGTGGATTCAATTTCGCGAGTTAATTGGGCGTCAATACTTTCCTGCCATTCAGGTCTGTTCAGAGATATAATATATTTTGTTCTATCTGGTTGATAGTTTATCGGTTTTAGTCCGTCGACCTGTATTGCGTAGTTACCTCCAAACGGAATAACTGTGGCAATTATTGGAATCTCTCTGAGTGGCAGCGCCCCGCTATTTTGAGGATAAAGAGCATTTCCAAGATTTTGTTCAAAGATTTTAGGTGTTTTTGGAGTATAGTTATTGATACGTTCTTGCTTAATTGCACCATCAATAGCAGAAATCAGTATCGAATATTGAGGAGTTTTTATATCTGTCTTATCAATCAAGTTTACAGAAGCAATCGGTTCACCTTTAGATGATAGTGTGACAACACCATTAGATGCTGTCCATTGATATGAAACTTCAACTGAGCCATATGTAGACTTCATTGGATTGGGGTCGACAGGCGGCGAAGAAGCCTGCGTTGGTCCTCCTACCGCAGCCGCAATTTGCGTAGACGGTAGCGCAGGAACTGCATCCGCAGACGCTGCACCTGTTTGAGGAGTTGGAGGAACAGAAGCGGGGGATACCGGCAAGAACGACGAAACAATTTCACCTTCTGCTGGCTTTTCGGTGGTGGTAGGTGAAGAACCGCCCAACATTCCTGAAACATTTGATGCTGCATTTGACAACGCACTTGTAACGTTGCCCGTGGCAGAGTTGAGTGCTCCTTGTGCGTTACCAGCTATACCCGAAACCGCGCCAGTTGCCGCTGATACAGCGCCCGTAACATTTGATACCGCAGAAGCACCAAGGGCAGCGGCGGCGGCGGATGGATTACTTGCACCGGCTGTAACAGCCGTAAGATTGTTTGCCAGATCAAGGCCGGATGCGACGGTCGTGCTGGAATTAAGTAATCCACTTGCCGCTGCGTTGGCCTGGTTCCTCAATGTTTCCATCGAAGCAGAACCAGCACTACTAATGAGCGCAGTCAATTCTGGCTTACTTACACCGATTGCGCTAATAGAGGCTGCTTTTGCCTGTTCAAACTTATCAAGTAATCCCGGTTTAGCACCCGTCTGTTCTATCAACGTAGTATTAAGTGCTGGAATAGCCGCGCCTACGTTGCCCATCTTGTTAGTTTCGGATGCGATTAGGTCAGAAATTTTCGCGGGATCGGTAACACCATCAATTGCGGCACGAAGAAGTGCGGTTGCACCCGGAGGACACATACCGCGACGATTTAATTCATTGATTACCGCAGTCTGCGAATCGTTGGCTAGACCAAATCCAGACTTTAGAGATTCACCAATAAAACTTAACGATGCCGGATCTACTTTGCCGCTTGCCCCTGCCGCACCGAGTGCAGCACCTACTGCTTCTGTGGCAGTATTTTCAACATCGGCTGCCAGCGCGGTAATCTGTCTTGCGAGTGATGTATTAGATGCGGCAGAACTTGCCGTAGTAGTCACGCCATTTCTAACAGCAAGGGTATTAATAGATGGAACCCTACTGGTAACTCCACTAACAGAAGATGAAATGTTTGATATCGATCTCAATGCAGAAGTAGTATTTGCTGGCAATATACTTGACGCCGCGGCCAAAGCATCTTTAGCCTTATTGATTTCGCTGAGTTTATCTTTGATTGTTGATGCTGCTATTCCCAGTCCAGCATCTAGTATACCACCAATATCAGCAGGAATAATTCCATTTTTAACTAGTCCAGAAATGACTCCGTTTATATTTTTACCAGATAGAACATCAGCCAGATCTTTAGCAGTTTCTATTAGAGCCTTGGTACTTATTTCTGTTGTTGGTGCTCTTACGCCGGATTTTAGTAATGGCTTATCGCTATTAGTCTCTTTTGGTTTTTCAGCGACCGAGTTATATCCAATATCATACCAATACTTCGAGTTGATGCCATCCGAATTGGATTTAATAACACCTTGGGCAAAACTAATAGCATCATCTAATTTTCCACAAAGCGCAACGGAAAGTAAGCCTGCTACAGTTTCCTTAGAAGTGTTTTCATTTACAATCTTCGCATTGCTTAAATCTACGTATGCTTTCTTTAGATAGTAGTATGCCGCCTTATCTTGCATTTCTTCCGATGTTACGAAAGAAATCATACTTCTTACGGCAGCCTCATGGTTTAGAGGAATAGGATTATATAAGAAGAAATACTGGATATTATTGGCGGCTTCTCTCTTGTAAGGCGCGAAGTCATATTCACCCGCAGTATCTTGAACTGCCTCTGCGTATGACTTAACTCTTTCGGCGGCACCCGGGCGACTGCCATTAATCTGAATACAATCTTCTGCCCATTCTTGTATTTCTGGTTTTAGAAAATCAATATCAATAAGTTGTGATATCGTCATTCTATATGCGCCGTATTCACCGCGATTGTGAACTTTGCGCCATATGTTTCTCTTACCGCTGACAACATATTTTCTAGAAATTGCTTGTTGACATGCTACGAGAACTTTTACACAGTCTTCTTTTGTTAATTTACCGGGCGAACCGATATCTGGCAATTTTGCTGTAGTAGTTTGATATCCAGAACTTGCCTTAGAAGTTTCAATCGTAGTGGGAACAGCCCTTAATACTTCGGTTGCTGCTTTAGAAACATTGAGAGGAACATCTGCAATTTTTAATGCACCGGTTATCACACCAGAAATATTTCCATTTGATGCCGCAGTAAGAATGCTTAACCCATTTGATAATAATTTGCTAGTAGTTTTATCGATAACTCCACTCTTAGTAAGAGTTGTGAGCAACTTATTTGCATTAGAAACTGTATTTCCTGGTAGAGATGACGAAGAGACATTAATCTGTTTAGTTAAACTATTTGCGCCGGTCTTTGATAGCAAGCCTACTGCCGCTAATCCACTAGTTACCGCAGATAAACTCGGAGTTTTTCCTTGTTCGATTGTGTTTGCTAAAGATAAACCAGACTTGACTGCCTTGGCTTGATCTCGCGACAAAACGCCAGCTGAAGACAGTGCATTTACCGTTGATGATAAATCAGGAAGTTTACCAGTTTTGACAGACTTGACTGCCGATGTGATTAGACTGGTTGCTTGTAATAATGACATTAAATGCTCCGATTATGCTTTAGCAGACAACATTGCTGGTGTATATTTTTTAGAGAATTTATCAACTTTGGCAAAATTTTCTCTACCAAAGGCAGAACCGGTGCTAAAGTTGTCTCTGCCTCCAGTTGCATCAGTAATGATTTTGTTTGCTTCACTCTGACTTCTCGCCGTTTTTCTGCCTCGAACCACTCCTCCACCCAAGCCTCGATATTGATAGAAGGCAAAAAACGCCTTAACCGCCACATCTTGATCAGTAACCAACAAATCTGGATTAGCTATGATATCAACGCCAATAATTTGTTTAATCGCGGCATAGTTTGCTCTACCCGTCAACTGATTTAGACCCTTACCTCTGTAATTCCATCCGTCGTTTCCACCTTTATTACCATTTACGGTAGCATAGATGAAGTTGGCCAGACCCTGTGGATTATTGGCATATTTAACTGCCTGATCTGCTCTTTTCGGCCACACTTCTCTAATTCTTGCCGCTGAATAACCCATTTGTTCTGCCTTAGGTGTAAGACCACATTCTTTTTCTGCAAGTGCGACAAATGCGATACTCATATAGTCATCATAACCAAGACTTTTTGCTGTTTGGAAAATCTTTTGAGCCATGCCTTTGGCACTACCGGATACTTGAATATCTTGAGGCGCGCCTGCTGGATCAGAAGCACTGTTGCCCCCTGCAGGTATACAATCGTCGCCGTCAAGACCGCCAGGTACCGCACCGACTGTACCAAAAAACATTGGATGCTGTCCGTCTGAGCCGTCTGCAAAAAAACCTACGACCCACGTTCCGGTCACTACGCCGTTCGCCGAGCCGCCGACTCCAGATATTGAGGGATTATTTGCGGGCATAATTGGGACAGCCCACGGCAAATCTTCTGTTGGTAGTAGCTCTTTACTATCTATGTGATAGCCCATAATACGAACACGACATCTGCCCATACGTAAAGGGTCGTCGCGATCTTCAACCACGCCGAACCACCAGTAAAACTGACCAACATTATTAGTTGTTCTATTATCCATCATAGTATAAGTAACTCCATTAATCTATTTATTTGCTTGGAGCCGGGGTTGGAGCCGGTGAAGGAGGATTAGTTGTTGCTGGCGCGGCGGCAGGAGCAGCCGATGCTTCTTCGGCTACAAGTTCTTTCAAATAAGAATCCTTAGCAATTTCGCAAATCATATTATGTCTCAATTTTGTAATTTGATGATGTATCGCAGTTATCATATAATATCCACTTATCCAT